>Ga0209210_1000054_pt1 | contig 154977 bp, 187 predicted proteins | sample RifGroA1_FD_183991 | JGI IMG/M metagenome (GOLD analysis project Ga0209210, IMG submission 183991) | Contaminated groundwater microbial communities from Rifle, Colorado, USA - Rifle Groundwater A1 (SPAdes) (version 2) | ecosystem: Environmental > Aquatic > Deep subsurface > Groundwater >... | reverse complement strand
TACTAACTATCGTTAGACTTTCAATGGGCTAGAAACCAGCCCATTCATAATCAAACTAAATTAGAAATAAATAAGTAACGCAATTCATCTGTCAGCTAAAGCAGACAGATTTCTTGCTAAGCTTTAACAATTTTATAAAGTATAATAAAAAATCAGCCCCTCTTATTTATCTCCTCTATTTTTTCATATCTAACATAAAGCTTGTCCAAAACTGATAATGCTTGTTGTCTTTGTTCTGCATTTCCTAAACCTTTCCAATCGAGAAGGGCAAAATCAACTTCTTCTTCTGTTTTGTTTATAGCTTCTTTTAACATTTCCTCATTTAATGGTAAAGAGTATTGTGGGATTATATGAGAAATAGCAATATTTGATTTTAGCTGTATTTTATTAAAATTTGGGCAATAGTGCGGACCGCCAATTGCAATTGCAATCTCATTATAGGGATTTTCTTTAAATGTTTCAATTGCATCCCTGATTGTTTGCGCAATAACAAAACCAGCTCGGGCATCTTTCCATTCTGCTTCAGTAGAACCAATTTCAATGAATAAACATGGCTTGTTAATTAAAGGCCCATGGTGAGTAGCTTCTAATGTAACTTTATAATGCCTTGTTAAATCATGCTTTTCTGCATTTTCATTTAGTTTTTCAAAAAGTTGCTTCACAAACAAGGCAGAAGTTGGGCATACTTTACCTTTTTCACCGCCAAAATCAGCATCTCTCCAGTTTCCAGGTGCATGAATTGAAAGTGTTTTTTCCTGCTTTTCAGATTGATGCTTTGAAGCAAATATAATAAAATCATATTTGTTTATCTTATCCATGTCAAGATTTTCAGTATAAACTGCTTCTTTATCGCAGAGATAAAAATTAAAATTTCCAAGCTGGCTTAAGTGCGTTGTGATGTTTATGCCTGCTAAGTCAAGTTTTGATGCTACGATTAGGAAGTTTTGGTATAAAGCCATAATTAGAGAATAATTAGGGGTTTTAAATAGATTCTTGTTCACAAACCTATAAAAACTATTTTTTGTTATTAAAATTATGTCTGAAATATTAAACTTATTAATAGGCATAGTTTTCTTGCTGTTAGGAATTCCTATTGGCTCTTATCTTGCTAAAATCACAAAAGAAGAATTAAAACCAGGACAAAGATGGTTCAAGCCCATAATTGTTATTAGTTTAATCGGAGCAGTTATAAGTTTAATCGCAAGAAATGATGCTCTATTGTTTAGCTTTTTATTTATTGCAATTGTTACAAGCAGGAGTTTAAAAATTAAACCAGATAAAGAATGAAAATCCCGCGAGAGATTTTATACAGATGCTATGCCCATTGTATTGAACTTTATCCAGAAGAAGCATGTGGCTTTATAAGCGGGCCTATTGAAGTCAAAGATGCCTTAACCAGTGTCCATAGAATGACAAATGTTATGGACGAGTATCATGCACAAGAGCCAGAGACATACCCAAGAACAAATCTTAATGGATTTATGATTGATTTTAAAAGGCAAAAGAGTTTAGAAGAGGGATTGCTGGAACACTGGCATAAAATTAAAATCATCTATCATTCTCATTCTGATGGAAAAGCGCACTTTAGTAAAGAAGATAGACTAATGGCTTTTCATGATGGAGAACCAGCTTATCGTGGAGTTAGTTACCTGGTTATTGCTATAAAAAACAAAAAACTAAATGGAGCTGTTTTAGCTAATTTTAATTTGGATAAAAAAGATTTTGAAGTTTTGAAGGTTGATTAGGTATTATAAACGCTAATAATCTAAAAGCAAAGTCATAATTAATTTAGAGTTTAGATAGCTAAACTTATTCCTCTCACCTATTAAGCTTTTACCATTAGAAGTGATAAGTATTATAACTAATATTTTTTAATAAATATCATTGCATAAATAACAACATAAAGTGACAATCTGGATTTATCTACGGACTAAAGCTCATAGATTCTTTATTTATCTTTGATATAATCAATAGCAATGTCAAACTTAGTATGGAATATGCTGAACCTACTCTTTACAATTAATCAATAGATAAAGAACTAATACAATTTATCCACTATGATAAAAAATCAAATTATATTCTCTGTTCTAATCACTTTCTCTAAAGTAGGGTCATGTATGCACTCTACTGCATAAACCCCTCTTTTGTCAGGGTCATAGAGAACGTTCATAAAGCCATGAACACCAGCAGGTTTTCCTATAACAGGAACATACTTATTAATTCCTTCTTGTCCTGGATGCAATATTACAAGACGAGAATCAGCATAACCTATTCCTGGCTGATGCCTGTCTCCCCCAATAGCAATATCAGCAGTATGCCCCATTTTTCTCATATGAGACATTATCCCATAAATTTCATCTTGCCTTTCAGGAAATTTATGCATTAAAAAAAGAAGTTGGTTTGCTTTGCCATTAAGGCGAGTTACGCCAACTCCAAAATCATTTCCTTTCCCATCAAAAGCAAGAATTCTGCCTTCTCTTCTGTAAGCTGCATCAAAATGCATTGAGAGTTCCAATGCTTCATCTCCTGCTCTGTTTGAATGAGCATCATGATTTCCACTGCAGAGTATCACCTGCCCCCCTTTTCTTAAAACATTATTAAGATATGGCTTTAACACTCTGTCAAATAAATTAAGCTGTTCTGCTCTGTTATGAATTGTTATTGCCCTTTGATTTCTTATTGCCTCTTTTACAACTAATTCTGTTTTTTTCTCCTGGCTCATCTCCTTGTTATCTAAAATTGGTTGAACTTTAATTTGTAAAAAATCTTCTGGGTTTAATGCCAAATATCTTGAACCACTTTTAAAAACATTTTCTTCGACGCCATGTAGCAATTCATCACTTGTTACTAAATCAGGCAAGCCGTGCCTCCTCTGGTAAGACTGAGCTGCCTCTATATATTGAATATTTGAAATTCTAGCTAACTCAGTTGGTGCTCCTAAATGCTGGTCACCTGTCACCTCAATTTTTTTAAAGTTTGCTTTTACTCTTACTCTTGCCCCTCTTATCAAATTCCTTAATTCTTTTTTCTTTGTCTCATTTTTTTCATGGTTTAATGCAGTTCTGTATATATTAATTTCTTCTGCTATTTTTCCAAATTCTGTTAATAATGCTATATCAAATACCGTGAATCTATCAACTCCTTCTTTGTCTCTTGAATGAACGACTGCACCAGAAGCAAAAGGACCTGTTTGATAGCGTTTTGTGTGCCAGTTTTTAAAATTATGAGCAACCAACCATTCAAGTTTAGGAATTGATTGAAAAACTGGAAGATTTATTACCCAGCTTAAGCCATAACTGGACTGGGGTTCTTCTTTTAAAAGTAAGTCTGGCTCTTTAAACCATGGCATCGCTCTAAAACCGCCTGCTTGATGAGCGCCTAAAATAACTAAATCTGGTTGTATCGCTGCAATCTCTGTTTCATAAAGCTTTTTTAAGACTATTCTTTCATGATTTAACAAAAGTTTTGCATCTTTTATTGAACGAGGACTTACAGCATCTGAGAATGTGTGTCTTAAATTATGAATTAATAATTTTTTTATTACGCCACTATCATGAACTTCATAATCAAGCTGCACTATTTCTTTTTCGCCGGTTTTTATATTATTTATCACACCTGTTTTAAAAGCAATTCTCTTTCTAGAAGATACATGAACAACAGGCTGCTGGTCTATGCCCCAAGCAAAAAAATGAGAAGTATAATCGTCTTTAACTTTTTTAAATATTACTTCTAATTCATCTGAAAAAATTGGGTATTGCCCTGTAAAAAATGAAATTGGAGCTCTTTGCCCCCTTAATAACTGTTCTGTCCAGCTCAAAGCATTATCTAAATCTTTTAACCTTGATTCTAATCCTTGTCTTTCTTTTTCTGTTTCTGATAATACTTTTTTAAAAGCAGCTATTTTATTTTGCTTTTTTGTTATTACCTCTTTGTTTGTTTTTGAAGAATCTTGCCTGAACAAATATTTAGAAATGTCAGATATTAATGGGGAAATTTCTTTAGTGTCAAGTTGTTTACCAGTAAGCATCTCAATCCCCATGTCTTCTGTGAAAATTTCTAAGATTAAATCTCTCCTTCCAGGGGCTTGAAACATTAGCTCGTCTCTTGCCTCTGCCGCAATATTATATAAATCAGAAACAACCCTTAATTTATATTCTTCTCCTTTTTCATCTGGTTTTGTTTTTAATTTTTTGGACCCAAGAGAGGTTCCAATGCACTTTTTCCTAATTAAAGACTCCAATGAATCTGTAAGTTTGCATTTTATATCCCCTAAGGTATCTTCTGTTTCTTCCTTAATTCTCTGTTTTTTTTCGTCTGCCCACTTCCGTATATAAGCCTGTTCCAGATGCTTCATATTTTTATAGTCTTCTTCTCCTAGTTGAATTCGTAAAACAGCATCATTCCTTAAACCAGACATTAATCCCTCTACTTCTTTCCCAGCTGCTTCAAAAGCATCTGTTAGTTTTGTAATTTTTCTTCTTTGTTCATTATTAACATGTTTTTCATAGTAAAGTGATTCAAAATCATTATTTAACTTATCTTCCAGCAATTCCTCGGCAAACCCTTTAACTTCACCTGGTTTTCTGTCAACATACCCTAAAAATCTTGCGTCATTAACATACAACACTGAACTAAATGGGGGAATATGCGGAATAATACCTCCTTGAATTGTGACTTCATCTATTTCCTGTGAAATACCATTCACATCCAAAGCAAGTATCAATCCTTTCATAGCAAGAGGCTCATAAGCTTTTGTGCCAAAACAAGGCTCTGATAACATTAAAGTTGTATGGATTGTGCTTTTTTTTCTTTCTGGAATTGTGGTTTCCCTAATCAAACACCCAAGCATCTCTGGAGCAAGAGCAAATTTTCTTATTTTTTGTCTTCCACTAACCTCAACTTCTGTATCAAGAACAACTCCTTTTTTTCTTACAGAAGAAATTAATTTTTTGGCTTCTGGTTCTGAAGTCTTAAGTTTTTTTGCGATTTCACCAAAAGAAGGCCAATTGTTTTGTTCAGATGTTCTAGACTTTAGAAAATTAAAAAGTTTCAGTTCATTATGCTCAAGAAAAATTGTGTCGCTACCATCAAATTCATCTGTCATGTTGAATGAAATGTTATTAATTCTTTTTAAGCTTTTATGAGATAAAAAAGTATGATTTATCTTAATAACCTATTACAACAAGAAATAAATACTCTTTCTTATTTTATATAACATGCCAAAAAAATATACAATAGAAGAAATCGAAGAATTAATTGGGGGGCATGAGTTAGAAAGATTAGCATATGTAATTAATTTAGATTATATTCCAAAATGGTTCTCAACTCCAAATGAGGCATTTGACAATCAAACACCTTATGAAATGTGCCAAAAACCTGAAGGCATTGCTAAATTAAGAAGAATGGTTTATCACATTGAAAATGGATGGTTTTAGTATTACACTGGCTTAACTGATATTTAGAGAATAACTTTAATAAACTCATTTTTTCTCATAATTTTATGCTATACCTAATAGGTTTGGGCTTAAACCCAGAAGGATTTTCATATGAAGCATTTGAAGCTGTGAAAAATTGCAGAAAAATTTATCTTGAAAATTATACAGTTGAACTTCCCTACGACAAAGAAGAAATTGAGGGTTTGATAAACAAAAGAGTTATCTTAGCTGATAGAAGTTTAGTTGAGAGCAACAAAATCGTTAATGAAGCTAAAGAACAAAATGTGGCTTTGCTTGTTTATGGAAGTCCATTAATGGCAACAACCCACATAACATTAATTCAGGAAGCAAAGAAAAATAAAATTCCAATTAGAGTAATTCAAGGAGCATCTATTCTTGATGCTGTTTCTGAAACTGGCTTGCAGTTGTATAAGTTTGGCAAGATAACAAGCATAGCTAAACCCCAAGAAAATTTTAATTCTCAAAGCTTCATAAGCATTGTTAAAGAAAACCTATCAATAAATGCACACTCACTAATTTTAATTGACATTGGATTGCCATTTAAAGATGCTTTAAAACAATTACAAGATGCTGTGAAAAAAGAAGGTGTTAATCTTTATAGTCTGGTAGTATGCGAACGTTTGGGTTTGAATAATGCTAAAATATACCATAATACCCCCCTTAGATTAAAATTATTAAAAATCAAATCCCCTTTTTGCTTTATAATTCCTGCACAAAAATTGCATTTCTTAGAAGAAGAGGTTTTGAAAGGGTTTAGATAACAACCAAAAAGACAATTTTATTAATTGATGTTAAACCTCCTCTCAACAAACTTTTAAAAACATCGGAAGATTTACTTTAAAATGTACGACTTTGTTAAAAACGAACAAGAAGTATTGAAATTCTGGGAGAATAAAAACATATTTGAAAAGCTTAGGGAAAAAAACAAAGGCAAGAAAAAATGGAGTTTTATTGACGGTCCAATTACTGCAAATAACCCTATGGGGGTTCATCATGCCTGGGGGAGAACCTACAAGGATTTGTTTCACAGGTTTAAGGCAATGCAAGGCTATGAAATGAGATATCAAAATGGGTTTGATTGCCAGGGGCTTTGGGTTGAAAGAGAAGAAGAAAAAAACCTTGGATTAAATAGCAAAGAAGATATTGAAAAATTCGGCATTTTAAATTTTGTAAAAGCGTGCAGAAAAAGAATTGAAAAATTCTCTAAAGTTCAAACAGAGCAGTCAATCAGGCTTGGGTATTGGATGGACTGGAATAATAGTTATTATACCATGACTGATAATAACAATCTGCATAACTGGATGCTGCTAAAATTATACTTTAAAAAAGGCTGGCTTTACAAAGGCAATGATACTGTACCATGGTGCTGGAGATGTGGAACAGCAAGTAGCAAACATGACATAGCAACAGAAGGCTACAAAGAAGTAACCCATAAAGCATTATTTATGCAATTTCCTGTTAAAGGCAAGGAAAAGGAATATTTTTTAATTTTTACAACAACTCCCTGGACTGTGCCGGAAAATGTTGCAATTGCAGTGAATGAAAAAATTGATTATGTTTTAGCTAAAAACAATGGTGCAAAATACTGGATAGCAGAATCAAGGCTTAATGAACTAAATGGAGATTACAAGGTTTTAGAAAAGAAAAAAGGTTCAAAGCTTGCGGGCATAAAATATGCAATGCCTTATGCTAATCTTGAAATGCAAAAAAACTCTCCGCATAAGGTAGTTGTTTGGGAATTGGCATCTGGAGAAGAAGGAACAGGAATTGTGCATATTGCTCCGGGTTGTGGAGCAGAAGATTTTGAACTTGGCAAAAAAGAAAATCTTCCAGCCATATCCCCATTAAATGAAGCTGGTTTTTTCAAAAAAGGATTTGGAGAGTTTAGCCTAAAAAAATATTCTGAAGTCAATAAAGAAGTCATTGATGATTTAGAGCAGAGAAAATTTTTGTATAAATTAGAAGACATACATCACAGATATCCTCATTGCTGGAGATGCGGAGAAGAATTGGTTTTTAGATTAGTAGATGAGTGGTATATAAAATGCAAAGATATTAGAAAGAAGCTAATTGCTGAAAATAAAAAAACAAAATGGTTTCCTGAATATGGCAAAAAAAGGCAAGAAGATTGGTTTAACAATATGGGAGACTGGCTAATCTCAAGAAAGAGGTATTGGGGATTGCCTTTGCCAATCTGGGAGTGCTCCTGCGGGCATATAGAAGTTATAGGAAGCTTAGATGAATTAAAACAAAAAGCTATTGACAAGAAAAAGGTTGACAAGCTTCCAGAACTGCATAAACCTTGGATTGATGAAATTAGGATAAAATGCCCAAAGTGCGGTAAAATTATTTCAAGAATTCCAGATGTTGGAGATGCCTGGCTTGATGCAGGAATTGTTCCATTATCCACATTAAACTACTTAGAAAATAAATCTTACTGGAAAAAATGGTTTCCTGCTGATTTAATCTCAGAAAATCTGCCTGGGCAATACAGAGGATGGTTTAATGCATTGTTCTGGGCGTCTGTTGTAACAGTTGGAAAAGCTCCTTTTAAGGCATTATTTGGGTATGAAACGTTGAAAGATGAAAAAGGAGAAGAAATGCACAAAAGTAAAGGAAATGCAATTTGGTTTGACGACGCTGTTGAAAAAGTTGGAGCAGATTCAATGAGGTTAGTTTATTGCTTGCAGGAGCCTTCTCAAGAGTTAAGATTTGGCTATAATGTTTTAAAAGAACCACAAAATAACCTCAACATACTGTATAATTTAAGTAAATTAATTGTTAAAGCAAACAAAAAGGCAGTAAAAGAAGTTGAAGATAAGTGGATATTAAGCAAGCTAAACTTTTTAATTAAAACTGTAACAGACGAATTAGAAAGACTGCACCCGCATTTAGCTATAAGAACATTGCAATATTTTTGGTTAAATGATTTTAGCAGAGCATATGTGCAGATTATTAGAGACAGACTTTCAAGAGAAGACAAAGAAGCAAAGCATATTATGCAGGAAACTTACTTAACTTTGTTAAAACTCTGCGCTCCTTTTGTTCCTTTTATTGCAGAAAAAATATGGCAGGATTTAAAATATAAAAAAATTGTAAAAGAAGAGAGTATTCATTTATGCGAATTCCCTAAATTTGATAAAAGAAAGATTAACAAGAAACTTGAGCAGGAATTTGATACAGCACTAAAAATAATAGAGGCTGGCTTGGCGGAAAGAGACAAAGCTAAAATTGGATTAAGGTGGCCGTTAGCAAAGGCAGTTGTTAGCTGTGATAAAAAACCAAACAATGAGATTTTAGAAATTGTTAAATTGCAGTTAAATGTTAAGAAAATAGAAATAAAAATTGCAAAGAAAAAAATAATTGAGGTTAAACTTGATACGCAATTAACTCCAGAGCTTGAAGCAGAAGGCTATGCTAGAGAAATGATAAGGCAAATCCAGGCATTTAGAAAAAAAATTGGCTTGCAGAAGCATCAAAAAGTTGAAATTGCAATTGCTATTAGCGACGATAAGTTTAGAAAAGTTTTAGAAAGTAAAAAGAACTTCATCGCTGAAAAAACTAATACTAAAAATCTTAAGTTTGTTATAACTCTTAAGGAAACATTTAAAAAGAAAACAAACTTTGAGATTAAAGATAAAAGAGGACAGATTGGAGTAAAATAACCACCAATAAGTAATCCAGTGAGGTTACTCTTTCACCATAACAATATTTAAAAATAAACCAGGCTGAATAAAAACAAGATGATTGTTAAAGATGAGTTTTTGAGCAGATTAAGAAAGATTTTTGATTTAAATCTTTATGAAGCAAAAGTTTGGACAGCACTTCTCTCGAGGGGAAATTCTACTGCTGGGGAGCTAAGCAGTATTTCTGATGTTCCACGTTCAAGAACATATGATATTTTAGAGTCATTGGAAAAAAAGGGCTTTGTTGTGATGAAACTTGGTAAACCAATCAAATTCGTTGCTTTAAAACCAGAAGAGGTTGTAGAAAGAGTGAAAAAAAATCTTGTTAGAGAAGCCCAAGAAAAATCCAAGAGATTGGAAACATTAAAGGGTGACGAGGTTCTTGATGAATTGAACACGCTTTTTACTCAAGGTGTGAAATTTGTTGAACCTACTGATTTAAGCGGAAGTTTAAGAGGAAGGCAGAACCTTTATAATCACTTAGATATGATGATTAGAGACGCTGAAAAAACAATCACAATTGTTACAACAGCTGAGGGTTTGAACAGAAAATTCGAAGCTTTAATCCCAAGCTTGGAAAAATGCAAAAAAAGAGGAGTAAAAATAAGAATTGCTGCTCCTATTAATGCTAACAATATAAAAGTTGCCCGTGATTTAAGGAGAGTTGCAGAAGTAAGAAATCTTGATAAGATGAAAGCGAGATTTATCATTATTGACTCAAACCAGATTATGTTTATGCTTTTAGATGATGAAAAATTCCATCCAAATTATGACATTGGAGTTTGGATAAACACAGAGTTCTTTGCTAGTGCTTTAGAACAGATGTTTGAGCTGGCATGGAGAGAGATGAAGAGTGTGAAGTGAAGGGAATTTTTTAGGGAAAATTTAGTTAATTATCTAATTAATGTTAGTAACTGCCTTTTCTTCTTTATATACCTCCCTATAGGTTAAATTATAATAATCGTGCATGTATAATTCAAATTGTTAAAACCTACTTAACTAATGCAGTAAGAAAAAGAAGTGCTATAAGCGTTATAATCAAAAACAGGCTTAATGTATAAATAAGTAATGAAAAAGCCTCTTTCTTTTTATTATCTAAATACCACATAATTGGTTTGCCAAATATTAAAAAACCTGTAAAAGCTGCTGAAAAAACCAAAAGCATAAGCATTGCAATAGGAATAAGCACTGTCTTCCCATCTCCAAAAAATCTTTCTCCAGAATAAAGAAAGGATGCGATAAGAATTATATAAAACGCTGTAACAAACGCATTAATAAGAGCATATCTTAATATTTCTACTTTTCTCATAAAAAACAAAATAATTATCTGTTTAATAAGATTATGGAGTTATGGTCCTTCGTTCTATCCGAACTTCAAACTTTAATTTACAAAATTTTTTAAAAAATCACAAAAAATAAAAAAAATAAAAAAATTTAATTCTAAACTTTTAGTATTGCTAAAATCACGCTTAAGACTGTTGTAATCACTACGACGTACCCTGCAATTAAATTAACAATACCTAAATAAGGCACTGCAAGAGTTCCATCAATCAAAGCCAAGCCTACTGCTAACGATACAATTACACCTGTAAGCCATGCCACAAATTGCAATACCTGACCTCCTTTTTTTGGCATTTTATACCTCCTTTTTTAGTTACTGAATATGAATTTATTAAGAAAATTTGATTTAAATATGTTTTGATTTTGTAAGGAGTTAATATAACAAAATCATAAGGAATATGTTGAAAAATTGTTAAGTTAGATAGATTGATTATATCTAACATTAGATTATTATTCCGGGCAAGCATTATAATGGTTTGTTAAGCGATATATCCCACACAATTATTAATTTATAAGAATTCATTTATGACAAACTGGATTATTCTATATTAACTGATTTTATATTAATCAACTACCTTCATGATGAATAATCACATCTTTTCCAGAACATCAATTCCAAGCAAATTAAGGGAATTTTTTAAAACCTGCCTGAAAGCATTTACAAGCGAAAGTCGAAAAGCCTCTTGCTCTGAATCAATTACAGGGCACTCGTGGTAAAATTCATTAAATATTTGAGCTAATTGATAGGAATAATTTGCGATTAGAGAAGGATTTAAATTATTATATGCTGATAAGATTATCTGCTGGAAGTCAGATAATTTTTTTATTAGAGCTGTTTCTTTGTCATGAAGCTCTTTTAAAATAATCTGATTGCTTTTTGGCTTTGCTTTCCTGATAATTGAGCTTGCCCTTGCATAACTATACTGGAGATAAGGGCCTGTGTCTCCTTCAAAATTCAGAGCATCATCTAAACTAAAAACTATCACTTTATTTTGGTTATTTTTTAGCAGGGAATATTTGATTGCTCCAACAGCAATCTTTTTTGGATCTCCGCCTGTTTTTCTTTTTGCAATTTCTTTCTTAGCTTTGCTTATTGCTTCATTTAAAAAATCTGCAAGAAGAACTACGTCTCCTTTACGCGTTGCCATTTTTTTATTCTTCCCCTTTGATTTTAAAAGAACAAAAGAATAATGAATAACCTCTGGAGCTTCATGCTTTAAAAGTTTGAGAGCCTCTTTTAATTGAAGAAAATAAAGTTTCTGGTCTTCTCCAAGAATAATGATATTTCTTTGCGCTTTTTTTAATTTATCAATAGTGTATGCAATATCCCTTAAAGGATACAAGCCAGTCCCATCACTTCTTGTAAGAACTAAAACAGGAGATTTCATTTTATTTTTAACAACAGTTCCGCGCTGATCAAGATAAAGCCTCCCCTGCTTGTCTTTATGCAGTTTTTTTGTTTTTTGCAATTCAGCAAGAATTTCTTTTGTTTTGACTAAGTATTTTGATTCATAATCAAAAAAGTCATATTTGATGTTTATATCAGCCAAAATTTTTGCCTGCCCTTTTACGCAAGTATTTGTAATTTTCTTGAATTTTGCGACAGTTTTTTTATCATTCTTTTCAAGATTGTTTAATAATAAAAAAACTTCTTGCTCAAGCTTTTTTGATTTTTCAACTTTTTTTGCTGTTTCCACATATTTTTTCAGCATAGCATCAAACTTTAATTTGTCTGCATTGGCAAGAACAAGCATTGCAATCTGCTTTGAAACATCATTAACATAATAGTGAACTTCTGGCTTGAAATTCATAAATGCAAGAATTTTTACTATACTATCGCCAATAATAGCGTTTCTAACTCTTCCAACATGAGGCGAAGCGTTTGGGTTTATGCTTGTGTGCTCAATAAGAGCTTTTTGTTTTTTGCCAATATCCTGGCTCCCAAATCTTTCTTTTTTAGCAAGAATTTTATTTATTAATTCTATTGAAGTTTGATTGCGATTAAGAAAAAAGTTTATGTAAGGTCCAGAGGTCTGGATATCTGTAAATTCTGCAGGAAGTTGCCTAATTTTCCCCCTTACCTCCAACGCCAAATCATGTGGGTTTGTTTTAGCCTGATTCGCAATTGCAAAGCAAGGAAAAGCAAAATCTCCAAAATCGGGATTTTTTGGTGTTTCAATAACATTTAATATATCCTGCTCTTTTGCGTCTATATCCAGTTCACCAAGTGCTTTTTTAATAAGCTTTGCAATAACCTCTTTCATGATTTTATTAAGGAATGTTGTTTAATAAATATTGTGTTAATGATTGTGCTGATAAATAATTGGTGGAATAATCTGTTGAAGAATGCTCAAAAAAAGAAGTAAGTTAAATTAGATGCAAATATTAAGCACAAATTAGAAAATAATAACTATTATAACACACTGCCTTTACCATTTAGCAACTTCTTATTTTTATATCACACCAGCTTAAAAACAGATATGCTAAATCACTGTCCATAAAAAATCACAACCCCAACTTTTTAACAACCTGCTTATGAATTTGTTCAATTGAAGGAGAAGCATCTATCTCTATAAAGTTTGTGTGCTTTTTTAAATAAACAAGAATTGGCGCTGTTTGCTTTTTGTAAACTTTAAATCTGTTTCTAATGGCTTTTGGTGAATCATCAATTCTCAATTCTAGCCCATTCCTTTTTGTTAACCTTTCTATTGCTTGTTTTTCCGGCAGTGTAAAATAAACTGTATTGCTAATCAATCCTTTGCTAACTGCAAATTCTGCTTGCTTAATTGTTCTGACAGCTCCATCAAGAACATATCCTATTGAAGATTTTGGAAGATTGACAATCGATTGTTCAATCAGTTTTAATATTAATTCATCTGGTAAAAACCCTCCTTCATTAATATGCTCTTTGTAAGACATTATTAGTTTGTCTTTTTCCTGAAAAGCTTTTCTGATTATATCCCCTGTGCTTATATGAGCAAAACCATATTTAGCAAGAAGTTTTGCCTGAGTTCCCTTGCCACTTCCTGGCATCCCAATAAACAGCACTTTTTCCAATTGCATAATAGTAGATAATAGCTTAGTTTAAATTATTTGTTATTAGTCTTTAAACATATTGGATTATTATCAAAATCAAATATTTTATATAGTATAAATTTCATTGGTTAATATGTTCAAACCAGTTAGAGATAAAAAAGACCGAGTCATTCCTAAAGGAATGTACAAAAATTTGGAACAGCGTCTAAAAGAAAGAAATGATGTAAAAGGTATAAGAACTGTTACAGTTTACCCGTTTGATAGGTATACAGACTTAGGCCCGTATGTTGGATTAGCAGATAGATTAATTTCCGGAGGTATATTACATTATACAGCTTGTTTAGTTAATTCTGGATTTACAAATTTAAGAGCAGTATTGCGCCAACATAATCCAAAATTAAAATTAAGTAAATCTAAATTGAATGGTCAACCAATTGACCAAGTTGAAATTTCATCAATGAGTATTCATTCTAATGATGTATGGGACATAATTAAAGACGCTTATCAAATGCCAAATAGACCATTAATTACTCTTGGAGGTCCAGCAGGAAAATATGAGCCACATATGTTTTTTGGTACAAAAGAAGATCCAACCATAGGTATTGATGTTGCAATAACTGGTGAAGCTTATACTGGAATTGTTTTAAAAGAGAGAATTTTGAACAGAAGAAAAAAACTATCAAATGGAAGAACTATTTCAATGAGAGAAGCATTTGAAGATTTGGCACAGAAACGTGAACTTGATGATATCCATGGAATAGCTTACAGATGGATTGATCCTCAAGGAAAAACTTGGATTGTTGATACTTATATAAATAAAGGTGTAGAAGATTTATCAGAATATCCAACTATTGATAAAACATTCAAATTTTTAGAAAAAAAACATAATGACGAATCCTTAAAGGATAGACCAGCAACCCCAAAAGAAATTGCAAACGAAATTAATTTATCCACTACAATTAACACAGGTGGATGCAGATTAGGTTGCGATTATTGCCCGCTAACAAATGGAGAGTTAGGTATTTTTAGAACTTCAGGATTTGATCATTTAGGAAAAACTATGGAAAAAATATTTAGTAAATTTGGAATTAAAAGATTTTTTGGAGCAGATGATAATATAGGAAATGATATAAATCAACTTTATAAAGATGCTAAAGGACTAAGTCAATATATTATGGAAGATGGATCAAAACTTATAGGTAAAGTTGAAAGTGGGTCTGAAATAACCCTAACAGATCTTGACAAATTTGCAAGAAAATATCCTGATGGATTAATGGAATTAGGTAAAATATATTCAGGATTATGGATGGGAAATGAAGATGTAAATCAAGAATTAGTGAAAAAAGGTCAATCTCTTGATAAAGTTAGAGAGAGGCTCCCTGAAATGATTAATGCCGGAATTTCTCCAATGATCATGAATATTTATGGTGATCAAATGCATTACAATAGAATACGATCAAATACAAATGAAGAGCAACATCAAAGTAAGGAATTTTTAGATTCACTTTCACAAAAACAAAAAAAATTGTTTAGAGAATCAGAAATGGCTATGGATAAAGGAAAAGAAAAAAAGAGTGATATTCTAGCTAGAAAATTTGTTAACAGTTTAACACCTAGTCAAGAAGATAAATTCAAATTTGGATTGCGTGAAGAATCTTTCTTTTATTTAAAATATGGTGCTGTTAGTCAGCAATTTACTCTGTTAACTCCTGCGGTTGGAACCGAGGTATATGACATTCCTTACAATGAAAGAATGGTTTTTGATAAAGTGGGGGATATTCAAATTGAGCAACATCATTTCGACGGAAATCATGTTGTAATGACTTCTCATAACAATCCAGTAGAAAGACTTAAAGATGTTTATAAGGCATATGGGCACATGTATAATTATAGCAATCTATTTAGAGCTGTTGGAAGAGTGATAAAAGAAAAATTTTTAGGAAATGAAAATAAATTAAGGGTTGCAAAATATGCAGCATATTATCAATTCAAGGGGATAAATGGTTTAAAAGTTACAAAAAAACGACAAAAAGAATTTGTAAATGCATTAAAGATAGGACCAATAGTGAGGGCAAAAGAGCCTCCAAAATCCTATCATCCAGTTCTTGCTATTCACCCAGAATCTGCAAAGTATTATTCTGTAACTAGTTCCCATGTGGCTCTTGATCCAAAACCATTAACTAAACAAGGAGTATTAACTATTGAAGCATTAGAAAAGATATGTCAAGGAGAATTTGAAATTTATCCAACCCCCATTGCTAGATACGATCAATTACCAACTTATTCTCAGGCTCATGAAAGTATTGAGGGGTATAGAAAACATGCTGATACTCTTTATGAACAATTTTCTATTAAGTTACGGGAATTAACATCTAGTGGGAGAGAAGGATTAAATCAAAGTAAAGAGACATTAACTCATCTTGGACAGGACTTTATTATTCATGCTGAAAAGCTTTATCACAAATTACATAATAACCTAAGGGGCGGGGCTAATAATAGTCTTAATCAATTAAAGGAAAAAATACAAATTGACATGCATAAGTATAACGTAACAATCTGAATTTCCCTTTAGGCTAAAACCAATAGCTTCTTTATTAATTTTTAATGTGATTGAGAATAACACATAACTAATATATAACTAAGCATAACCCCATGATAACTTATTTATATATGCCGGTAATACTTGTTTTGTTAAGCCTCAGTAGCTCAGTGGCAGAGCGCTTGCTTCGTAAGCAAGGAGTCGCAGGTTCAAATCCTGCCTGAGGCTTCCAAACATTTTTAAAATCAATAAGCCTCCATAAAAAATGGATAAGAACATAACTATTGTTATTTCACTTTTAATAATCTTAATCATGCTTGCCGGATTGTTCTTTTTTAAATTCGGCTTTACAGGAAAAAGTGTTGTGGAGCAAAATGCAGATATTATTGCATTAAGCGCAGAACATAAATCAAAGATTATTGACATAATAAGCTCTTCAGAAATTATTAAAGATATACCAAATGGAAAGGTTATTTCGTTAAGATTTTTTGATTTTGTTAATGGAGAGAGAATATGGCAGGATGAGTTTTTGCTAACAAATAACCAAAGCCAGCACCAATTGCTTGGTGAAAATGCTTCACAGCCAGAGATTTATATTACATTGCATTCAAAGTATATTTCTGAAATAACAAATAACAATTTGTGTGAAGTTTTAAAAAAAGCAAATAAAAACAGGGATTTGGGGTTTTACAGCGAATACAATAAAGCAGTATTGCTAATAAAATATACAGGCATGCTGAAGTATAGGGAATGTCTGGGGGTTTGAGGATAAGTAAATTTAGTTAGATTAATTTTTAACTTGCAAGGTTATTAATTAAACTGATTCATTATTAGCAATTATTTATTTAATACATAGAGGATTAATCAAATCAAAGATTTATAAGCTATAAACTACTTCAAAGTATAAATATCTGTAAACCACTATCATAACTTGCTATTTAAATTACCAACAAATAAAATAAATTACAATAGAATATATATTTCTAACAAAAATTTAGCAAATTTATCTTCACAAACTTTTATTAACCCTCTTTTTTTATTTAATTTATGGTAGACAAAAAAACAAACAACAACTCTGCGAATATGCCAAAAGAAGAAGAAATCGGCTATCATAAAGGAGCTTTGAGCACTTTAGTGAATGAAAGAAATGGTTTATTGCAGATGATTCAGATAGTTGATTCAACAATTCAAGCGCATCTTAAGCGCCTTGAGGAATTAGGCGTTAAACTGCAGAAGAAATGATTTTAGTGTGATTTTTAAGTGAGTTTTAAATAGCCAAAAAGTCATCAATAGCGCTCGCATATATAATTAATCAATAAAATATTTTGGAGTTTTGTAAATTCACATATAATTCGTATATTAACAACGGATTAGTTCTCCTCACTTTTCTACAGAAAAATTAAGCCCCATACATTCTCTGCAAGCCTGTTATGTCTGGCTGTTCTAAAGTTCTTTTGCTTGTCTCGCCTTCTGTTGAATAGCCGTACATTGTAACATAACCGCAAGCTGTGCTATAAATATCAGCCAAACCCACACCGTGTCCAAGCTCATGAACTGCAATATTCTCTAAATCCATTACACTTGAATTAACACTTGCATCCCCCCAATCAAATCTTGTGTTGAATCTCATATCAAATTCAACAATTTGCTTTCCTACACGAGTATACCAAACAGATGTTACTGCAATTACACCATCATTAGGATAATCACCAAAATCAATTGCGTTTTGGAAATTTTGAATTCCATACTGCGCGGTATAATTAACAGTGTAAGCATCATTTAGTATCTCAGATGAAGTTGCACTATCCCATGTTTCTGCGCTTGTTGAAATTGTTGAGGTTACAAAACTTTCTGATAAACCTTGAGTGTTATTTGGATTGATTATGTAATTAACAGGCAAGGTATTCCATTTAACTCCCATTAATTTATAACAACTTGTTGGCTTTGAGCCTGAACCAGGATTTTCTGGCTTGACATAGTGGATAAAATCAACTCTTTCTAATTCCCATTCGCCTGATTCTGTTTCTGTAATTACAGGAGAGTTTTCAGAAGCCTTTGAATTTTCCCTTGCTACATCATTAGCTGGAATTAACATTGAAGCTGAAATTATTGAAGCAACAAGCAATATTGCTAATAGTAAGACCATTAACACGCCAGATAATGTTCTGCCTTTTTTATCCATTTTAACTCTTTTCTATAATATTCTGCAATAACATGCTTTCAATCAAATAAATTAAACTATCATGGTATATAAATTTTTCTGAGGATTTTTATTGAGGGTTTTTAAGTTTAAAAACAATGATAATTTATAACTTGCGAAATTATAGATTAAATTAATTCACTATTAGCCTTTAAACCCAACATAAATTTTCAACAGGCTTTTAGCAAACCTAAGATTAAAAACATTTATAAGTTTGATGAAAGAGATATAAGTATGTGGGTGTGCCGGAGTGGTCAAACGGGCAGGACTTAAGCGTGACTTAAGAATAAAACCATATAGTTGCGAAGAAATCCTGTGGCTTAGTGCCTGCGCAGGTTCGAACCCTGTCACCCACATTGCGAGGACACCTACGGTTTCCTTCACTTAATCTTCCATTAATAACTCTGTCACAGACAGGATTCGAAATAAGGTTGGATTGCAAAGTTAAAAACAGATAAAGCAAGATTTAAAAACTTCTATGTCTATAACTAATTATGTTTGAAAGAATTAAGGAGTATTTAAGTGAAAGACGTGAAAAAAGGTATTTGGACAAATACAGAAAAGAAGCTAAGAGAACGCAAGGAAAATTAGAAGGCATCTCTGTTCGTACACACATGGCTCGTGATTATTATGAAGATGGGGAATATGAAAAAGCTGCAGAGCTCTGGGAGGAAGCAGCAAAAATTGCAGATAAATACCCTTCAACAGAAGAGGAAGCCCAAAAATTTTATGCAACAGCAAAAAAATTAAGGGAGAAAGCAGAAAGAAAAAAAAGTGGAGTAGAAGGAAGAGTTACTTCTTCAATAATAACAATTGTTGGAATCGGGGTAGGGATATTTTTCTTATCTTCTAATATAACTTGGAAGGCGATTGCAAATTTATCCACTAAAACAACATCTTTTCTTGGGATGGTTTTATTAATTGTTGGTCTGATTGCTTTGGTTTCTTGGGTAAAGAGAAAAAAGTAGGTGTTAAGAACGCTAACTTCTTTTGCAAGTCAAAATTGCGTTACCTACATCTACCCTTATTTGCAAAAAATCAAACCGAAAACTTTAAATACGTGTTAACACATAAATAAGCACAATGAAAATTAAAAACTTCAAAATTCAAGGAATTTTGACAGCAGTCGAAAATTTACATTTTCGATGTTTTCAAGCATTCAAACTTTTATGGTTTGGATGTGAGATACAACAAGTTTGAATATGACAAACATAACACTGGCAATTCCAGAAGAGCTGCATAAAAAAATGAAAACATTTAGTGAGATAAGATGGAGCGAGATAGCTAGGAAAGCAATAGAACAAAGAATAAATGACTTGGAAGCTATAGAGAAAATAGCATCAAAAAGCAAGCTTACAAAAAAAGATGCAGAAGAAATAAGCAAAAAGATAAAAAGAGCTGCAACTATAAAATTTAATGAATATAGTAGTTGATACAAATAGTTTTATATCTGCATTATGCAAAGATAGTACAAGCAGAAGATTAATTATTAATTCTCAACAAAATTTTCTTTTTCCAGAATTTGAGTTTGATGAAATAGAAAAGCATAAGCTGGAAATTTTAGAGAAATCTGGCTTGTCAAAAGAGGAATTTGAGATATTATTGGGAAATTTATTGAAATATGTTAAAGTGATTAAAACAAAAGAAGTTATTAATTATAGAGAACAAGCATTTGATATTATAGGGAAAACAGATGAAGATGATGTTCTTTTTATCGCAACAGCTTTAGCTTATGATGCTACAATTTGGTCAGATGATAAACATTTTCAACAGCAAAAGAAGGTAAAAATTTTAACAACAAAAGATATGATGGGATTTTTAGAAAACAATACCAAGAGAATAGAATAGTACAGAGTTAATTAATAATAAGCCAGTGAGTTCAAAGTTGTATAATCTTTTAGTCATGTTACCCCGCCAATTAACAAACAAATTTATTAACAACAAATGCTTATCATAAACTTATGAACAAAAAGCAAAAACAAGCTAATATATTGATAGCACTTATTGTTACGCTATTTATTATTAATTACCCTTTTCTTGATGATTTAACTGAAAAGTTTTTATCATCAAATCGCGAGCAAGCCAAAGTTTTAAGGATTATTGACGGCGATACAATTGAAACAAATTTAGGGATAATAAGATTGCTTGGAATAAATACGCCAGAACGTGGAGAGAAATATTATGCAGAAGCAAAAAGTTTTCTTGAGCAAGAAATTACAAATAAAACAATTTGGCTTGAAAAAACAAAAGAAGAAGCTGATAGGTATGATAGGCTATTAAGGTATGTTTTTCTTGGTAATAAAAATATTAATATTGAGCTGATAAACAATGGGCTGGCAAATCCTTATTTCCCTTCTGGAAAAGATAGATACGCTTTAAAATTTTATGATTCTTGGAAAAAATGCGTGGGCGAGGGAGAAAAAAATTTATGTGAAAATTCTGATGATAAATGCGCTGATTGCATTAAACTTGTTAAGCTGGATTACAATAATGATGAAGTTGTTTTAGGGAACAATTGCAACTTTAATTGCGAATTGACTTCGTGGAGTATAAAAGATGAGGGAAGAAAAGAGTTTGTTTTTCCAAAATTTACTTTAAAACAAAATAACGAGCTGAATATTGTTGTCAGTAAAATTGAGGTAGATAATACTGAAGGAACAATTTACTGGATTAGACAAGATTATGTTTGGACAAAATCAGGAGATAGTTTATTTTTGCGAGATAAAGAGGGGAAATTGGTCTTGTATTATAGTTATTGAAAAGAGTTTTAATAATAATTTAATCATGAAAGATTAGGTGATTAAGTAACTATCATAAAATATAGAAATTAGTATAACAAGATAATGGGTAAAGTTAATTAATATTTACGAAATGTTGATAACCACAATTTATAAGATTAAATTGGATATAAACCCCTAATAATCTAACCAACAATAAAAATTCAAGCTGCCAAAGCATAGTTTTCTCTTAAAATTTGCCGCCTTTGTTCTCTTGAGAAATATTCTCTTTTTCGCGGTTCAACAGCAAGCCTTTTTCTTTCTATGTCTGACAATCTGCCAGTTCTTTCCCTGTATTGTATTGCCCTTAGATCATAAGCAGTTATTTTGCTATAAATTTTTTCCTGCTCTTTCTGAAGAGAGGATCGTACTCTTTTTTTTGCATTAGGGCTTAAATCATAATAATAACTATCAACAATATCAACACTAGGCATAAAAACCTCTTCAAGTTTTGGCTTAGCACCATTTACTGCTTCCTGCAGTTTCCTTTGAACCATTTCATTATGCTGCCTTTCTTCTTCCCTTTTCTTTTCAAGTTCAAGTTTTTTCTGTTTTCTTTCATTAAACCAGTTTGATATTACATAAAATTTGCCAAATAATCCCATAGCCAAAAGACATAAAATGGGTTTATAAGCTTTCTTTAACTTGTTAATATATGTTGTTATAACATTATTTATATTCGGTAAAGATAAATCTTAAGGTTATATTCGCCTGGCAAGAGTGATTATAAGAAATATATTTTTTTTGACAAAAATATTTAAATAGCCATTAAATGTTAGTTGGCTATGGTGATTAAAAAAGGGTTGATTGTTTTTGCATTATCTTTAATAATTATCGTCGGAGTTTTTGCAACAATTGGAGCTTATTCTTTAGGTTTAACAGGTTCGGGAAATTATTTATCTGAATATAGCAGTTACGGAAGCGAGGAAACAGTTCATTTATATGCTGATTTAATAACAGATTATCTTCCGTCAAACGAAGGCAGAATTGTAATTACACCTGATTTTACAATGACTTTAAATGAAATTGATTCTATTTCATGGGATGCATATGTTGTTGATGGTTATGCTCCTCATGTTGATGTTTTTTTAGATAATGGAAAAACACTGGTTTTTGAATATGCAAAAGTTGACCAAAATGATTGCGATGATGTTGCAGATTACCCTGATGGAGCAATTAATACTTTTTATGATAAAGGGATTGTAGATGATAGTGCTTATGCTTGGTTATCAAGTGGGCCTGCAGGACCTTGCGGTAATGAAACTTTTGATGCAAATCACAATTCTTTAGCTGAATGGAAAGCAAGTGATGGTGAGGAAGAAATTACTAAAATTGAAATTGAAGTTGATGGCTGGATTTATGAATCTGAGAGCCATATCTGGAATGTAGAGATAAACAATGAAGATGTTTTAGAGTTAACTCCAATAATTAATGTTTTAACAATAATAAATCAAAACAACGAAGATGAAACATGGTCATGCACTGAAAATCCTTATGTAAATCAACAAGAGCTTTATATAAGTGGCAGTGCAAGTGATGCTGAAACAGGAGGGAGTGAAATAGATAATGTTCAGTATAGCAGAGAAAGCGAGGACAATAGTAATAATGCAAACCATGATTATACAAATTCTGATCCAAGCGATGGAAGTTTCAATGAAGTTGAAGAAGATTGGCAAACAAAGCCATTTGAAGAAACATTTTTAGAAGGAAACCATACAATAACTGCTTATGCTATTGATGAATTTAATAATGAAGGAGAAACTGCATCATGCGAATTTTGCGTTGATACCCAAGAACCAGAAACTCCTGAAGTAAGTGTTGATAACACATTTAATTGTGAACAAGACTATACAAATGAGGAGATTTCATTCTCATGGACAGAAGCAACAAGCAATGGATGTGCTCCTGTTGATTATTATGAAGTTGAGATAAATGATACAGGACAGATAAATCCAATAATAGAACCAGAATTATTAAGTTTAAATCTTGCAGGAACAAATGAGCACACATATTCAATAAGAGTTAGGGCTGTAGATATGGCTGGCAACACAGGAGATTGGAGTTCTTGGAGTGAAGATGTTTATTATGATAATGGAAACCCAACAGTTGAAATAACTGCACCTCAAGAGGATGATTGGTTCAATACTAATTTTGATGTAAGTGAAAATGATGCTGACGCAGAGAATAGTTTATTAGAATGTCAAATTGAAATACAAAATAATCAGAATACTCCTTATATTTCTGAATGGAGTTCTGATATTTGCAACAATAATTTTAATGTAATACTAGATACTTATTGTTCTGATGATGGAAATTGTGCAATAACAAAAAGAGCAAAAGACAAAGCATGTAATATTGGAGAAAATGGGGTAAGCGTTAATATTGACAGAACCCCTCCTGAAACAACAAAGACAGTTGGTGAGCCAAAAGTTGAGGGTTTTGAATGGCTTCAGTGGGTTATTGATTGGTTTATTACAGATGAAACAGAGATAGTGTTGGAATGTAGCGATGGTGATGAAGATGTGGTAGTAGGGTGTGATGCAACATATTATAGAATAAAATATGCTGAGGGAAACTGGTCTGAATGGCTTGTTTATGAAGAGTCTTTCGCATTTGAACAAGGAGATGGAGTATATGAAATTGAATATTATTCCACAGATGAATTAGAAAACACAGAAGAAATTAAAAATGAAACAGACAAGGTAGATACACAAGCTCCAACAACAACAAAAACAATTGGAACTCCGCAATATAACAATGGAAGTGCATTGTTTATCACTTCAGAAACTTTGTTTAATTTAACATGCTCAGATTCAGAAGTTGGATGTGATTACACTTCTTACCAAATTAACGAGAATGAACCACAGATATATTCTGAGCAGTTTAACATAGAAGAAGAAGATGGGCTTTACACTTTGTATTATGATTCAATTGATTTGCTTGGAAATGAAGAGGAACAAAATACAGAAGAAGACTGGCTTGACAATACTCTCCCAACAATAATTATACACAACCCCACTCAAAATGAAGCTGGAAACATACAAAGATGCTCGCAGGCAATTGTTGTTGAGGTATTTGATAACGGAGCAGGTATAAATAATGAGAGTGTCAGAGCTGAGCTAATAAATTCACAACAAGAAGTTGTTAGAAACATCTCACTAAGAAAATCTGTTTACAGCGGAGAGCAAGGAAATGTGTATGAGGCATTAATGGATAAATCTCTTCCAACTGGCGAATATGAATTAGTTGTTTATACTTCTGATAACCTAGGGAATCAAGGAACAAGTTCAATAAGCGAATATCTATCTGAAACTGTTTTTGTTGAGTATATTTCTCCGGCATTCTGCAACATAGACCCAATTTTAGGAGGAGAGTGTGATTTCACATTCCACACATGCATAAGAGGGGATAGTAACATACAATTCAGAATGAACAAGCTTGGAGAAATTATAACCCCTGCAATGATGAATGCAGAAATATCAAATAACAACGATAGCACATTTGTAGGATTGCAGCATGAAGGATTTGAAAGTGATGCAGGAATACTACAACTTGGCGAGGCATGCGAAGAGATAAACGAGCAGACAGAATTTGGTTTGAGCTTAACACTTAATAGCGAAGTTGTACAGCAAATTGGCCCTGGTGTGCATGACTTAGAATACTGGATTGACACTGTAAACTGCGAAGATTAAGCTAGATAGTACTCAAATATACAAGGTTTAAAATATAAAATAAGTTACAGATATCTTTATTAAATAAAAATTGATACAATCACAAAAACAAAAGATGAATACAAAAATATTCTTAGTAAGTTTGGCAGTTTTGTTAGTAGCGGCAAGTGTTGCAAGTGCTGCTACTTATCATGGCAGTTTTGGAGTTGATGTTGGTGGGGGGAGAATAGTTATTGGTTCTGGGGGCTGTGAAGAAGACTGGAGCAGTTCAACATGGAGTTCTTGCAATAATAATCAACAGACATTTATTTGCATTGATAAAAACCAGTGTGGAACAGTAAATCTAAAACCTGTGCAGTGTGGAAATACCCAGGCATGCAATGCTTCTTCTGTTTGCGGCAATAGTATTGTTGAAGCAGGAGAGAGCTGTGATGATGGAAATACTACAAATGGTGACGGATGTTCATCAACTTGTGCAACTGAAAGCAACAATGGTGGAGGCGGAGGCGGCGGAGGCGGAGGTAGTTCAAGTTCAAACAGTCCAGGAGTAACTCCTTTAAGTCTACTACAAGAAACATGCATTGAAAGATGGCAGTGTGATGCATGGAGCAATGAAGATAATGAGTGCGGTTCAAGAGAGTGCAGAGACACAAACAACTGCGGAACAGAAGAATTAAAACCGTTAACAATAAAACAATGCCCTAATCAAGGGTGGGCTGGAATTACAGGGAATATTATTGGAGGTGTTGCAAATTTTGCCAAATCAAAAGCAGGTGCAGGATTAATATTTATAGCAGTAGTTGTTGCAGCTGCAATGGTAATTATGAACAAAAAGAAGCTAGTAGACAATAAGAAAAAGCAATAGATATTTCTCAGCATAATAATCTTTAAATAATTTCAAGTTTAGTCAAGAAAATGATTGATTTACTTAATAAATTAATTAATGCTTTAAGCATCAAAATTTTAACTAAGAGCCTAAATTTTAAATTGGCTATCTCCCCAGTATTAATATTAATTTTCACCTCAATTTTTTATTTTTTATTATTTTTAACACTAATTAATGCTCAGGTTATTCATGATGCTGATGGTGATGGAATTGGAAGCGATGTTGACAATTGCCCAATAGCTTATAATCCTGGGCAAGAAGATGCTGATTTAGATGGCATTGGTAATGCATGTGATTCAACCCCTTCTATAATAATACAAAACCAAACTCAACAGAATCAAACCCAAAATATATTGCGGGCAATAGGTTCTGGTATTTCAATAGCTTTTTCCCGTTCAGAGTTTTGCTATGCTGACTGGCAGTGTTCTGATTGGAGCGAGTGTAGTGAAGGTGGAAGAACGCGCCAGTGCCATGATAAAAATATGTGCAGTGTTGAGTATAATAAGCCAATAGAAACTTCTGGATGTGAATATACTGAAACAGAGAGCTTAGCAGGACAGGGTTTAACTGGTAAACAAAGTGCAAAAAAACAAGATTATTTATTGTGGATGCTTGCTTCAATGAGTGTGTTGCTTGTGATAATACTTTTTGGTTTTGCATTAACAAAAAAGTAAAGTGAAACAAACAAAATAATCTTGAGATAATCTAGCCTATATTACGCTATACTCAAAAGTTATAACCGTTTATTTTAAGCCAGTAAATCATCTTACCATAATATATTTAATCAACCCGCAAACTTATACCCCCAAACCCAAAACAAAGGAGTGTTAAGTCTTCGGGAGATGAATAAGGTGTTAAGGGGCGGGAGTTAAACAATTATTTTCTCCAAAATTCCCCAACTTTCTATATTCTTAAATAAATTTTCAATGTAATCTTCATCTATCTTATTATCTTTCATTGGCAAGAAAATCTTTACTTTGTGGGCTTTATTTTCATAGCATTTTCTTCCATAAGAAAAACGCCACCTTAAAGCATTAAGTTGTGTTGTTATAAAAAGTAAGGTTGTAAATCTATAATCTTCTTTTGGCTTACCTATAAGCACATTGTCTTTTGCAGTAAAATCATAATAATGATAAAAGGAAGTTAAAGGCGTTCCATCAGAAGCGATTGTTATATTATTTTTATGATTAATCTCTATTGTTTTTTCCTTGCCCTTTTTGTCTTTTACCTTAATTTTATTTGGGCTTTCAATAAATGCTTCAAATCACCCATTATCACTAACACAAGAAACAAGGGGAATTTGTCCATCATCTGTTGCACTACTTTTATGATAATGTCCTGTTTTAATAGGAGTTTTAAATAAATCAGTAATTGGGATTTCAACAAAATTAGTATTATTTACTTTTTTTGGTTTTGATAAAACTTGCGATATATCCACATTAATTTTGAAATCTTTGAAAGTATCAAACTTAACCATTAAGGAAATTGCGTCCCTTATTGTTTTGTCAATTCTCTTTTTTAATTCTATATCTGTTGGTTTTTTCTCATCAAGATAAACCTCTGGCAATAATTCCAAATTCTTATCCTCAAAATCTATCGCACACGCCTTTTGGAATTCTTTTTTATTTTCCACCTTTGTTTCTGGATTTTTTAGGAAATCTTTAACTAAATCTTTTACTTCTGCAAGTTCATCTTTAATTTTATTGCTTGGTAATCTCTTTCCTTTGCTTTTCAAAAACCCATCATTTCTTATTTTAACCCATAAAACTTTTTGTCCTTTTGGGTGTGGATTTCCTTTCTTAATAAAAACCCCACAACTCTCAACCCCAATCGGATAAAACAAATCATTTGGGAAAGTTATAACTGCCAAAAGAGTATTTTCCCTCAACAAACTATCTCTACGCCATTTAAGATAACCACCTGCCTTAACCATATTTGACGTTGGCAAAACAGAAAACAATAAACCATCTTTTCTCATTTGCTTTAATGCGTGTTCAATAAACTTATACTCTTTTTCTTGACTTGTCTTTAAAGCAAAAGGTGGGTTCATTAAAACTTTACTTATTGGATTTATTCTTTCTTCTTTCTTATCTTTATTCTTTTTATCTGGATAATAATACTTTTCTGTATTTTCTATAAAATCGGCTGTATTTGTTCCATCTCTTTTTCTTATTAAGTGATACCAATACTTGAAACAATCTCCACCCATAATATTGTTTTTGCCATCTCCTCTAAAAATCATATTGACAATAGCTAATGCAACAACACCATCAAGTAATTCTGTTCCGAATATATTATTTTTCTTAAATATGTTTAATTCTTCTTCGGTTGAATTCTTTTTTACATAATCAAAAGCGGAAACAAGAAAACCACCCGTTCCACAAGCCACATCTAAAACTAAATCATTCTTTTTTATGTCAAGAGTTTCCGCTGAAAATTTGGTTATATGTCTTGGCGTTAAAACAACCCCGATTTCTTTTGCCCCATTTCCATATTTTAAAAATGCCTCATAGAACTTTCCAAGAACATCTGTTCCAGAGTTCATAGCAGAACGGATGTTTAGGTTAAGTAATTCTTGAATTGTTAAAACCAATGCTTGTTTAAACTTAACGTGATTTTCTGTTGATGATGGCAATGCAATATCTAAATATTGGTAAAAATTTGGTTTCCCCTCTCTTTGTAAAACAGCATTAACTCTTGCATTTATTGAATTTATTAAAATTGCTGGGCTTTCATTTAGATTTAATTTTGCGTCTTCTGATAAAGCCAATAATAAACAAGCCATAACTCTTGCCCTATAATCTCTTATTATTCCGCCAGTATGAAGTATTGCATTTATTCTTTGGGCAGTTTCCATAAATAATTTTTCATCAATAGGTATTTCATCAATATCTGCCTTTTTCTGTTCAAGAAGAAGTTTAGCAATTTCGGGGGAAACAAGCCCTGTTAATTCTTTTTTATTTATTGTAATAGTTTTCCATTTCCCATTTTCTAAAAATTGACTTTTAACCAAATACCCATCAATTTCATTTCCACCCACCCCTGAACATATAACTGCCTTTATTTTGCTACTTTTATTTATTTTATCAGAGTAATCTTTTTCTGCTTCCCCTATGGCTTTATCAACCATTTCCCTATCTTTTTTTGCTTCAATAACATAAACTTCTTTTTCAGTAAGTTTAACAACATTTTCAGGGTGAATTCCTTTTAATTGTTCTTGAATTCTTTTATCGTCTAAACATTGTCTTTGAGTATAAACTTGCCCCTCTGGATTGGAAAGTGGATTGCTAATATTCCAACCTAATGCTTCTAATTCATTGAGAATAAACCTATATGAAAGAACTTCAGTGGTTTTTATTTTTCTTGCCATAGTCCCACCTCTTTCAGAATTTTTATTATTTGCTTCTCTAATAATTGAGATTTGTTTATGGAATTTTTGTCGCAGTATTCGTTGAATTTTTTGAGGGTTTGAGGGTTTATTGTTGCACTTAATCTGCCTTTTTTTTCCGCCCCTCTTTTCATAATTAGAATATGACTTTTTCATTTTTATACCTTTACATATTAATCACATCAATATGATTAATAATACTAATAATATAAGTAATACTTATAATACTTTCGGTAAAAATTTAGAATTATTTAGATTTCTTCAAATTTTCCCTGATGATTTTCTCCAACCAATCAGAAATATCTATCTTCTGCCTTATGCAGAATATCTTAACATCTTCCCACAACTGCGGACTAACCTTAATGCTTGTTGTCTTCCTTTCCATAGAGTATTATGGTATTATCGCTTTATAAACATTTACGTTCTGTATTATATAATACTGAACTACCATAGTGTTTAAATACTATCAGTATTATAGTATTATATGGAAAACACACAAGACATTAAGCAGTTCTCAAACACAAGAGAAGAAAGGGCAAGAGCCATATTAGAGATAGGCAACCCTGAAACTCTTGACGAATTTACTTATTTAGTTCCCTCTCAAAGTTCAGACAGGAAATATAGAGTAACCCACATAGACGCTTATTCCTGTGAATGTGAGGACTTTAAGAGAAGATGTCAGGGTAAAAACCTTTATTGTAAGCACATAAAGGCAATAATTTTATTCCAAAGAATAAAGCAGAAGTATGAAGTCAAACCAGAATTAGAACAAGAAATAGAGTTAATCATAGACACACCACAAAAGGATTTATGCCCTGAATGTAACTCTGAAAACCTAATGAAATCAGGAATAAGAAAAACAAAGATAGGCACAAAGCAAAGATATGAATGTAGAAATTGTCATAAGAGATTTGTATTAAGCCCGATAAAGAACATCAAAGGAAACACTAAACTCGTTTGTCTTGCTATGGATTGTTATTACAGGGGCTTGTCTTATAGAGATATAAGCCATCAGTTTAATCAGTTCTATGGACTAAAGATTTCCCACGTTACAATAAGGGAATGGGTTTTAAGATTTTCAAGAGTTATGGAAAAATACAGCAAGACAATCCAACCCCAAATAAAAGGAGTTTGGAACGCTGACGAAACTTTGGTTTTAACAAAGCGTGGAAAAAATAAACAGAACACAAACTTTGATTATGTTTGGAATGTTATGGATAATAAAAGTAAATTCCTTTTAGCGTCTGAATGTTCAGGGCGTTCAAGAAGTTCTAAAGACGCACAGAAAGTTATGGAAGAAGCATATAAGCAAAACGGAAAAATCCCATTTCAGATTATAGTTGATGGTTATGCTGGTTATCAAGACGGAGTTAGAAAGACATTTAGAAATTGGGGTAATGAAAGAAAGGTTAAATTTACATCAATTAAAGGGCATAGGAAAGAAATAAACAATAATGCGATAGAAAGCCATCACTCACACCAAAAAGAGTTTCAGAAAGTAAGGCGTGGAATAACAAACGTTCAAGAATATCAAGATGGCTTTAAGGTATTCCATAACTTCGTAAGAAAGAACGCAAGACAGGGCTTAACTCCTGCGGATAAGGTTGGAGTTGGAATAAACGGGAATGCTTGGGAAACTATGCTTTTACAATCAATTAAACATCAAAACTCCCGTGACTTAACAGGAGAGGAGAAAATGACGATAACTCCCTAATTCCTAACACTCCCCCAAAACAATAATCTTAAAAACCTATTTTCCTCTATGAAATATGTAGACCAGGTTAGCGGGTTAGCCCTCCGCTGTTTGCAAACGGGCTTTACGGCAGACTGCAAGAAGGTATGTGACAAGTGGATTAAAAAGTCCTTGTTCGGACGTTGAGGTTCTGTCCACTTCGATCTTGCAGATGCGAAACGGGTCAGACTTTGATCGGAGCAGCCCTAAACATTTGTCAAGATGCTTGGTGGGTCGCAGAGCTGAGAAAGAATGAGGGAAGCTTTTTAATAATCTTGAGGCTAGCCTTCGGGTCTACTTTTCAAGTAAAAGTCCCGAAGTTTTGAGATTTTTTAACATTGATGATTTATTTTATCGTCGGCGCTAGCACAGAGTTGGTTATTGATAAGATTTATAAAAAGTGATTTGTTAAGTATATCATGCAAAAAAAGGGGCAGTTTTACCTTATAGCAGCAATTGTGATTATTGCGATTATTCTTGGGTTTGCTATTGTGCAAAATTATGTAAGAAAATCTGATGTTAAAATTTATAATTTGAAAGATGAGTTGGGTTTTGAAGGCGGAAAAGTTTTGGAATATGGAACATTCAGTGATGACAATAAAATTGAAGACTTCACGACGCTTTACCATAAATATTCTAAAGAAGAGGGGAGAAACTTGTATTTTGCTTATGGAAATACCGATACAATAACTATTGCAACATTTGAAGAAATTATTTTAGGGGGCATAAGCATAACACTTGGAGAAGGAAGTCCAAAAATCAAAATAGAAGGAGATGCATATAAAAAAAAGACAATTTCTGTTGGGGGAGAAACTGATATTATTATAAAAATAGAAAATGAACAGACTGGTAAAGAAGTGGACTATCAATTCAATTTAAAACCTGGTGAAAACTTTTATTTTGTAATATTGCAGAATATTGGAGAAGAAACATACATTGCTAAAAGCTAAGAAATTAAAAAACATAACCAAATCAAGAAAGATTAAATAGCCAGCAAGTGTTAACAATTAAAGCAGGTGCTGGTAATATAAATTAAATTAATTATAGTTAAAGGTTTGAAAATAAAAAATACCTTATAAAAGCTAACAAAAAATCAACAATGATAAATAGGAAAAATAAAAAAGGGATAAGCATTATGATTAGTTATATACTACTAATCAGCATTGCTGTTGTTATGAGTTTAATAGTCTATCAATTTTTAAAAGTCAATATTCCACGAGAAGGAATGCAAAAATGCCCTGAAGGAACTTCTTTAATGCTGACGCAGATTGAATGCAGTGGGAATCAATTAATCTTCAAACTAAAAAATAACGGGAGATTCGATATTGATGGTTATTTTATTAGAGCAACAATTGAGCCTAATCAAGAAACAGCAACTTTTGATTTAGTTAATATAGTACAACCTCAAAATCCAGGATATGTTTCATTTGGAGGAGGTTTGTTAAAACCAGGTAGAGAATCTGCAGAAAAAGAGATAAATATGGCTCTTGTTGTAGATGAAACTGGTGCCCCACAAACAATCCATTCAATTGAGATTATTCCAGCAAAAGTCCAGATAGATGAAAAAAGAGTTGAGAGGATTGTTTCTTGTGATGAAGGAAAAATAAAAGAAGAAATAACCTGCGCTACAATATAAAAAGATTTTAAAACTAAGTAAACTTGATATAATAGAATAAAATCAAAAAAGTTTTAATTGTAAAAAGCCTAATACCAGATTAACCATCATAAACAGATTAAGATTAATAAATATAAATCAGATTTAAATATTAACAAAAAGATAAAAATGCTTAAAAGAATAAATAAGAAAAGGGGACTTTCGCCTGTTATTGCAACTGTTTTGTTGATTGCAATAGTTGTGGCAATTGCATTGATCATTTTCTTATGGTTTAGAATGACAATTAAAACACCAGTTACAAAATTTGAAAAGAATATAGCACTTGTTTGCGAAGATGACATAAGCTTTACTGTAACTTATACAAACGGAAAGTTGAGTATAGTTAACGGAAATACCCCTCTTTATGGATTAAAAATAAGAATTTACGAGGGAGGGGATTATTCTGAGCAGGATATAAGAGATTTGGATAGTAGTTGGCCTGCAGGAGGATTAAGGCAAGGCGGAAGCTGGACATCTGATGATATATCTCTGGTACTTACAGACGCTAACAGGATTTTAATAATTCCTGTTTTATTAGGAAGTTCTGAAGACGGAAAAACTGCTTATGTTTGCGATGCTCGAACAGGTGTTGAAAAAGAGTTGTAAAATGGGCAAAAAAACAGTTTATACAGAAAACAAATTGCATAGCAATTGTCTTTTGTTTTCTGTCCCACAAAGTCCAAACAAAAACACACAAGGACTTTGTGATAAAAAAGGTTTATCAGGAGTTATTAGCGTTTTAATTCTAATCACTTTGGTTGTTGTAGCAATAGGGATAATTTGGACAGTAATAAACCAGATGATTAAAGGAAATTTAGAACAGGCAGGAACTTGTTCAGATATTTTTGATAAAATAAAGTTAAACAAAGTTTATACCTGCTGGCAGAACCAGAGTGATGGAACATATAATGATATGACTCAGGTTTCAATAAATGTTGAAAATATAGAAGTTGAGAAATTTGGAGTTTCTATTATGTCAAAAGGAAATTCAAAAGGATTTGAATTAATTGATGGACAATCTGCCATTTTTATTAAAAATTCAGGGGCAGGAACTAACTTTGGGAATCCTCTTGAACTTCCTGGAAAAAATGCTGGAAAAACATATATTGTCGACACTAGCCTGCCATTTTTCAGCTTCACTGATGTGCCAGAATCAGTAAAACTTTCTGCGTTCATAGATGGACAAGACTGCGGGGTTGTTGACATAGCTTCTGAGATAGGAAAATGCGCTGCAGGAATAATTGTTTCTTAAGCCTTGATTTAACCTAAACAATTAATTATTTAAATGAGTTCTTCTTGCATTAAATATAAAAGAGGTTTTAAAGCTATGAATAAGCTTGCACAGATTTGGGTTGAAACTGTTATCTACACCCTAATTGGACTGGTTATAATCGGAACAACGTTGGCATTTGTTAAACCAAAGATACAAGAAGTACAGGACCAGGCAGTAATTGAACAAACAATAGAGATTATGAGGTATATTGATTCAGTTGTATCAGAGATTACCAGAGGGGGAGAAGGAAATACAAGGATAGTTGAGATAGGAATAAAAAAAGGAAATTTGAAATTTGACAGTAATTCTGATTCAATAATTTTTACATTAAGTGAAAGTAAGAGCATGTATAGTGAGCCAGGAAGAACAATTAAGGATGGGAATATTAACATTCTTACAGAAAAAAAAGGAAGCAAAGTTTATGATGTAACCTTAACTCTTGATTATACAAACAAATATAACCTGCAGTATGACAATTCAGAAGTAGAAGCAAAAACAATAACAAAAGCTCCTATTCCCTACAAAGTAAAATTAGAAAATAATGGTGTAGAACCATCAGCCCCTGCTGATACTCCAATTAAAATCAATATTAATGTAGTCAGTTAAATTTAAAAAATTGCAGAGTTTATTATATTAGAGAGCGATTGTTGGGTTAAATGATAATAGTTATGTTAAACAGGTAAGATAAAGCTGACAAGATAATAACACAAATTAGATAAAAAGCATCAGTTAATAAGGATACTTAAGGTATATCATTAAAGTAAAAAAGTTGTTAAAAAAGAGATTATTAAGTAAAAAATAGGCGGTAATTTATTAAAAAAAGTTGCTAATGGAAAGAAGTGGGAGTTGGTTAATGTAAAAAGGCTGTGAAGTCAATATTAACTATGTTGCGCATATATCAGCTGCTATCAATTAAATGTTAAGTGAATTAAGATTAGCATATTAAAGCTTATATATTTGCTAAGTTAAATAATGCATAAAAACAAAAAAGAGGCAAAATGGAACAGGAAAAAATAAACATGCAAAATTATCCGAGGGTGGAAATTGATTTTAATCCGGAAATTAAACCAATGAGAAAGTTCAAGGATAAGACAAAAATAAACATAAGATATAACCTCATTTACCCCTTTGCATTTGCCCACATTTACTGGAATCCTCAGATTTCTGAAGTTCTTTATGAAATTGAAGAACCAATATTAACCCCTGATGAAAGTGCTGTGCTGGAGCAAATAAAAACTGCTATGAGAGAGATGGTTAATTTCAATGTCATTGTTGAAAAAAGCAGGGAAGCCTTATTGGAATATATTGATAGAATGTTTAAGATTATAGCAATAGAGCTTGGATTTGATATCCCGTATGGAAGTTACAGAAAAATCTATTATTATTTATGCAGGGATTTTATGGGATTTAATGAAATTGACCCATTATTAAGAGATTATTTTATTGAAGACATTGAATGCAATGGGGCAAATACGCCCCTTTACATTGTTCATAGACTTTACAGGAACCTCAAGACAAATGTTATTTTTAATGATACTGAGTACCTCGCAAGTTTTGTTGAAAAACTCGCGCAAAGATGCGGAAAATATATTTCTTATGCAAATCCGATTTTAGATGGAAGCCTGCCTGATGGAAGCAGAGTTAATGCTACTTATACAACAGATGTAACAACCAGGGGACCAACATTTACGATGAGAAAGTTTACAAAAACGCCCTGGACTCCTACAAGGTTAATAGGGTTCAATACATTAAGCCCTGAAATGCTTGCTTATTTATGGCTGTTAATTCAGTATAAAATGAATGTCCTTATAACAGGAGGCACTGCATCTGGAAAAACAACCTTGCTAAACGCTATTGCATTTTTCATCCCTCCTGAAGCAAGAGTTGTTTCAATTGAAGATACTAGAGAACTAAATTTGCCAAGGGAAAACTGGCTTCCAAGTGTTGTCAGGAGTGCAACTGGTTTAGGAAATATTGGAGAAATTGACCTTTTTGCATTATTAAAAAGCTCTTTTAGACAAACTCCTGATTATGTTATTGTTGGGGAAGTTAGGGGAAAAGAAGCGTATGTGCTGTTTCAGGGTATGGCTTCTGGGCATAGTTCAATAAGCACTATTCATGCTGAATCAGTTGATACAGTTATTAAAAGATTAGAAACCCCCCCGATTAATTTATCTCCAACTTTGCTGAATGTTCTTGATTGTGTTTGTATTATGACGCATGCAATTGTTAAAAAGCAGGAGACAAGAAAACTCAAATCAATAGTTGAAATTATTAATGTCACTCCTGATGGAATTGCATTAACCAACACGCCTTATGTTTGGAACCCAAAAGATGACCAGTTTTATTTCAAAAAAAACAGCAAGATATTTGAAAAAATTGCCAAGCGATATGGATTGACAATGAATGAGCTCGATTTAGAATTTAAAAGAAGAGTTCAGATAATTTACAAGTTATATCAGCAAAAAATATTTGAATTTAAAAAAGTGCAGGAGATTATAAATGAATATTATAAAAAGCCTAAAGAAGTTTTGCAGAAATTTGGGGTGCAATAGTTAAATAGAAAAACTAGTTTTAGAGTACAATTTTAATTTGAATGTCGCATTATCAACTGCATTGAGCTTAATCTCTAGCATCAATTATTAACTATCTTTATGTCAAGAACCATACAATAAATTGTATGGCGTGTCTGGTTCTTGAGCATCTCAAAAACATTGTTTTTGACGACTATCAAGATTCTATAAAAGAATCTTGAAGTGCTCAAGAATTGTTTTTATTCCATCAAGAATCGAAGATTCTTGAGTGCTGTCAAGATTGCCAATCCTAATAACAATCTTGAAGTCTCGCGAACTAAAGTAGGGAGTTTGCATAAAAAACAATTCTTGACATATCAAATTATTATCATGCTTACGGAATATACAAAATGCATAATTTTATGTAGCACAATTCACCTATAAACCAAATTAAATGAATTTATTGCGGATAGTTAATTAAATTTAATCCCAAAAACCATTAAATTTAATAATGCAAATAACCTTTTTTAGCTATGAAAGAGGATGATATTGTCTTTCTAAAACAGTTAGTTGAATCTTTAAATGAGGCTGAATCAAAACTTAGAGAAGCTTATTATAAAAAAGATAGCGAAGAGTTCAATAAAATAAAAAAATTCATGCTTCAGATTAATAGAAGGATGTCTGATGCTATAAAATGAAGTCTGGAATAGATGAATTAAAAACATTTGAAGTTCTACAACAGCATATTGCCCAGGAAAAAATTTTAGTTGAACAGATAGGCATTCTTTCTCAAAAAAAGACAGACGAAAAAATGGGAAGATTACTTCTTGAAAAGCTAAAACAAACCAATGAGAATATTCTGCAAATTTTGCATAGAATAATGCTGGTTAAACCACTATCCTCTGAACAAAAAGACACCTTTGGATTTGATAAAGCGACAAAAAACATTGAAAAAGGAGAAAATGATTTAGGAAAAAAATATGAAAGAGTGCAGGCTAACCATAGAACAATGGCCCAGCATAACATCAACCCACTTCTAACTGCAAGAAATTATTTCAAAAAGACCACAGAATTTGAAAGATTTACTTTAAAAAGACTGGGAAAAAAGAGCAAAAAAGTAACAAAAAAGAAAATAAAAAAACCAAGCAGTTACATCAAATTTGCTAACAATTTATTTTCAGGAATTTCATTAAATCTTATGCAAAAAAAAATGTTCAGAGCATTAAAACGGAATTTGGTAAAAGCAAATATTTCCATACTCCCTACAAGCTATATTGCTATCACGCTGCTGACCACAATTATCTCTCTTTTTGCGGGCTTTTTGTTGTTTATCTTTTTTTTATTCTTTAATATTGTTGCAGAACTTCCAATTATTACCCAAGTAACTGGCTCATTATTTGAAAGATTTCTGAAAGTTTTTTGGATTATTCTTGCTGTACCAGTATTAACATTCTTATCCATGTATGTTTATCCTTCGCTTGAAAAAAAGTCCAATGAAAGCAGAATTGATCAGGAATTGCCTTTTGCAACAATACATATGGCAGCAATATCCGGCTCAATGATAGAGCCAAGCAAGATATTCAGCATTATTATTTCAACAGAAGAATACCCGTATTTAACAAGGGAATTTACAAAACTAATAAATGAAATTAATGTCTATGGCTATGATCTTGTAAGTGCTCTAAGAAACAATGCAACGAACAGCCCAAGCAAAAAACTGGCTGAACTTTTTAATGGGATAGCAACAACAATAAGTTCTGGTGGAAATTTGCCGGATTTTTTTGATAAAAGAGCTCAAAGCCTTTTATTTGATTACAGGCTTGAGAGGGAAAAATATACCAGAACTGCTGAAACTTTTATGGACATTTATATCAGCGTTGTAATTGCTGCTCCGATGATTTTTATGCTTTTGCTGATGATGATTAAAATTAGCGGTTTGGGAATTGCTTTAAGCAACCAAATGATAACCTTGCTAATGATTTTGGGTGTTACAGCTATTAATATTGTCTTCCTAACATTTTTACATTTAAAACAGCCATCAAAATAAAATGAAAAAAAATAAAGAGTACCATACAGATTACATAAAGAAAAGAGATTATTTATTTTTTCTATTTTATTTTACATTTATATCAGCTGCAGGATTGGCTTTTGCATCAATTTTTCTGACTCAAGCCATAACTGGATTTTTTATTAGATCAGCTCCATATAGTTTAGTTATTCTTGGGGGTCTTTACCTACTTACTACAATAAGCACTATCTATATAGCTACTTGGTTAGAAATGAAATTATGGAGAAAATATTTTATAATCTCTTCGCTAATATTTACTTTAGTATTCATTGTACGACGTATCATTACTGAATAGATTTGAATAAAATGGAAATAAAGGCAGTGCATATGGGCGGTGTGATAATAGCTGCGCTTATCATAGGCAGTTCTTTTTTTGCTTATGGGACTAACTGGTTTGCATTGATCATCGGGATAGGAGTTATAATAGGAATTTTGCCTTTTGTAATCTCTGTTATTATTGAAACCCAAATAACCAATGAAAAAGAAGAGATGTTCTTGGAATTTGCACGTAACCTGGTTGAAAGCGTCAAAGCAGGCACACCAATCAGCAGGAGTATTGTGAATGTAAAAGACAAATCTTACGGGGTATTGAGTGAGAATGTGCAGAAATTAGCAAACCAAATTTCACTGGGAATTCCTCTTAATAAAGCATTACAAACATTCGCCAATGATGTTAACAATAATACAATTTCACGAGCTCTTACATTAATTGGGCAGGCAGAACAAGCAGGAGGAGACATTGGACAGATTCTAGAGGCAGTTGCAGGAGCAGTTACTACTTCAGATGCTTTAAAAAAAGAGAGAAAAGCAATTATTTCAACATTGGTTGTCCAAGGCTATATCATTTTTATAATTTTCCTGATTATTATCTTAGTAATGCAGTTTAAAATCTTACCATTATTGACTGGGCTAACTGATGTTGGAACAACAACCGAAGATATAGGCGGAATTGTTGGAGGCGGCAGCGGAATAAACCAGCAAGAGATTTCAAACTCATTTTTGTATTTGCTTTTAGTTCAGGGTTTTTTTAGCGGACTAGCAATAGGCAAACTTGCAGAAGAAAGCATTAAAGCAGGCGTGAAACACTCTTTTATACTAATGCTTGGCTCATTTTTAACTTCTGCAGGAGCAAATATTATTTTTGGGGCATAAAATGTTTGAAAAAAAAAGAGGCGGCACACATGTAGGAGTAATACTTAGTTTTGTCATATTTGTAACATTTTTAATTTTCATTTACACAACTATACAGCCAGCAGTAAAATTAAACAAAGACAAGCAGATAGTATTAGACTTGTTAAAAGAAGAGATAATCAGCTCGGTTTCTGCTGAGCTGACAAATGCGGTAATTAAGGCAAAAATTACCATTGAACCTCCACCTACAGGAATGAGTATAGACTGCATCTCACTTTTATCTGATGGCTCACCAGAAAATTTTATTGCAGGCATTCAGGGAAAGAGTATAGTTGTTAGGCAAATAGAAACATCTACAGGAATTGAAACAATTCAGCCATATTTACTATCCACAAGTTATTTAAAAATAGGATTAAAAAGTTCTATAAGTGCTGGCAGTTCTGCTGATGTATCTTTTAAAATTGATTATGCTGATGAGCCTTTTGAGCCAACAGGTGCAGTTAGTTGCACATCAACTAAAAACCTGAATTATATTGCTACCACGCCATTAAGTGATAATACTTATACTATTGGATTTATAAAAACAAGCAATTACGCTTTCAAAACAAAGGTTGATGAGTTTAAAACATCTTATGAAGCAGGATATAACAATTTAAAGCAACAGTTAGATATTCCATCTGATACTGAATTTATTTTTATTTTTACAGATGAAGAAACTGGCGAAATAGTTCAGCCTGCCGAAAAAGAAACCAGAGCAAGTATTTACTCAAAAGAAATTCCTGTTCAGTTCATCAATCAGATAGCAAGCATAAATAGTGGAACACTTACAATAAAAGTCTGGTGAAGATTTAAAAAATAGTAAATATTGATAAATTTATTGATAATAAGAGGTATTAAACCAGCATGTTACTATAAGATTAAAAGTATAACCTATATAATGTTTAGGTGATAGTATAATTAATAATAAAATGGTAAGATTAGTAAATATTAAAGAGGTAGGAGTTGCTTTTAATAAAAAAGATGTGGGGTTAGAGATTATTAGTGCATTAGATTAATAAAATGTAATGAATGCTAATAATATAAATGTGATAAGGTGGTGTTGTCATAAATTAAGTTGAAGTTAATTAATTAAAGCAGGCTACGATTAAATGGTTAATAATTCCAAAGTTGAAAAGATTATTGCTTAAATCCCAGAAAACAAAAAATGCTACAAGGAAAAAGAGGATGGATAAGAATTGTTGAAGCGTTTGTTGCAATATTGCTAATTACAGGAGTTTTGCTTTTAGTGATGAATAAAGGATATATTGGAAAAAAAGACATCTCTGGGCAAGTGAGAGATGCAGAATGGGCTGTGTTAAGAGAGATTGAGCTGAATGATAATTTAAGAAACGAGGTTTTGGGGGTAAATATTCCCGATAACCCAGATGAAAATCCTGATGATAACGTTCCAGCAAATGTTATCAACAAAATCACCAATAGAATACCTAATTATTTGAATTGTGCAGCCAAAATATGCGAGTTAGATACGCTTTGCAAGCTTAATTCTATTCCTAATGAAGCTCTTGGAAAAGACATTTATGCTGAGAGCATTGCGATAACTGCAACTTCCACCGTATATAACCCAAGACAGTTGAAAATGTTTTGCTGGGTGAGGTGAGGAATACTAAACGAAATTAGAAAGATATTAATCACAAAGTCTAAGATAATTTGCAACAAATTGCTTTTGCTGTAACATCATTTAAATTGTTTGAACAAACAAAACTTTCATATATCCCATCAGAATTTAAATCTTCTGGTAAAAGTCTTGTCCATCTATCTCCATTTGGAGATGCGCAACCACCACTCACAGCAATATATCCTGCGCTACATGCAGCAGTAGCTGTATTTGTAGTAGCACTCCTAACAGAAACCTCAGCACAATTAAGTGTAGCAGATGAAGGAAGACAATTATTATCTATAGCATACTTTAAAGTAACAGAACCACAAGAAGAAGTGTCTAAAAATATTTCATCGCTTGTATGTGAAACTCCTGGAACAGCTGAGTAAATAAAAACCGAAGCAGCAACAATAATAAATAAAGACAAAACTAAAACAAATGTCTTTTTAGCCCAAGATTTATTTATTTTTTTGTTCATTTTAATTTCCAACTACACTACAACACATTGCATATGCAGTAACACTTCCCCCTGTAACTTGACAAGCCCATCCCTCTAAATATTGCCCATTAACAGTCCTTCCTTGTGGCCTGCTAATATGATCCCAATTAGTTCCGCTAGATCTAACACAACCCCCTCCTAAAGTAACTGTACCAGTAGGACATGGCACAAAAGAAGCTTCTTGAAGAGAACCAGCAACCCTTGAACATTCAAGATGTTTAGTTGTAAAACAATTATTATCCAAGGCATATTGCAAATCTACTTCCCCGCATTTTGGTGTGTTAACCAAAGTTTGACTTGCAGAATGTCCAAAAACTGCTACCACTACAAAAGTTAAAATAATTAACATTGCCAATGCAATTAGTAAATTGAAATATCTTTTATAATGATTTTGAGTTTTCATTTTATGAAGTTATAGATTTACAGCACATTGCCCAAGCAGTATAAACACCTCCTCCTGCTGAAGCGTCGTTACAATGAAATGATTCAGTTGATTTAGATGGCAAAAATTCTCTCCAAGCTTCACCCCAAAAAGATGTGCATCCCCCTCCAACTAACTCTGGATAATCTGAAGGGCAGATTATTGTGGGCTGATTTGCATCAAGATATTTAATATTACAATTAAAACCAGGTGACCCTAAAACAACACTCTCAAAACTCCCATCGTCAATTGATTGTTGTAATGTTTTTGTTTGCCCTGAAATAAAAACTGAAACTTCATCTCCTCCATGCCCTGGATTTGGTATATTAACTGTGTAAGCATAAACAAAGAAACCTAAAATAAAAATTACTCCTATTCCCACTATTATGAGATTAAGCCTCTTTTTTTCCATTATATTAAATAAAGAAAACAGTATTTAAATACATTATGCTTTTTTGAGCTGTACTCTAACTTAAATAATTAAAAATGTTTATATAACTTCTTTGTTTAATTTATTTATGAGACAAAAAACCCCAAAAATAAAAAACTTCAAATTTTTAAGCCATACTGCAGATGTAAAATTTCAGGCTTTTGGAAAAAGCCTTGAAGAAGCATTTGACAATTCTACTTTGGCATTAACGAATATAATATGTGATGACCAGATTAAAGGGTTAAAAAGAATTGATATAAAAGTAAACGGGAATGACTTAGAAAGCTTATTGTATAATTTTTTAGAAGAAGTTATTTATGTGTTGGAGACTAAAGGATTTTTATTAGATAAAGTTAAGAAAATTAAAATTAATAAAGAGAAATTTAGGCTTGAGGCTGAACTTGCCGGCGATAAGGTTAAAAATTATGAATTATCAGGACATGTTAAAGCAATAACCTATAACGATATGTTTGTCAAACATGACAAAAAGAAAAAGCAGTGGATTTGTCAGGTTGTTGTTGATGTTTGATTGTTTAATAAAGTAATTAGCAAAACCAAGAGCATAGCAAATTAATTGTTAAAATTAGCATACTGGTTTTACAAAGGCGTTTATTCTTAATTAATTAGCTAAAAGATAGTTAACTACCTAACAACAACTTTTATGTAATTTAACTATTATTTAAATACACACATTCTAAGCTTAATAACCTAGGGACAAAATAACAAATCTTATATATTACTTAAACTAATCTACAACTAACTACTTAACTGCATTAAATAACAAACAATAAAAATGCCTGAACTCAAAAAAATATCAAAAAATACATATGAACTACCGAAAACAGGCAACATGAATGTGCCTGGTATAGTCTATGCTTCTGAAAAACTGTTAAATGCGATTAAAAAAGATAAGACTTTGGAGCAAGTGAAAAATGTTGCAATGCTGCCTGGCATTTTAAAAGCATCAATTGCATTATCAGATGCACATCAAGGCTACGGATTCCCAATTGGTGGGGTTGCAGCATTTGATATGGACAAAGGAATAATAAGCCCTGGCGGTGTCGGGTACGATATTAACTGCTCGGTGCGAATTTTAAAAACTAATTTGAAAAAACAGGATATTTTAAAAAAACAAAAAGAAATTGTTGAAGCGCTTTATAGAAAAATACCTTCGGGGGTTGGTAGAGGAAGCACATTTCAAATTTCTTATAAAGAGCTTGATGAATTGCTAAAAAGTGGAGCGCAGTATATTGTTAAAAAAGGATTTGGGTTTAAAGAAGATTATCTGCATACAGAAGAAGAAGGATGTATGAAAAATGCAAATCCTGATAAAGTAAGTGAAAGAGCAAAAAAAAGAGGAATTGGACAAGTTGGAACTTTAGGGGCTGGCAATCATTTCCTTGAAGTGCAATTTGTCGACGACATTTTTGACAAAGAGATAGCAAAAGCTTTTGGACTGGAAAAAGAGCAGGTTGTGATAATGATTCACTGCGGAAGTCGTGGATTAGGGCATCAAGTTGCTTCAGATTACATTAAACTAATGGAACAGGAGTATGGCTTTAAAGATTTGCCTGATAGGGAATTAATAAATGCACCTATAGAAAGCAAACTAGGTAAGGATTATTATGAAGCAATGTGCTGTGCTGTGAATTTTGCTTTTGCAAACAAGCAGGTTATAACTCATTGGGTAAGAGAAGAAATGCAAAAGCTTTTTCCTAAAATAAAAATTGATGTTTTATATGATATTTGCCACAATATTGCGAAATTTGAAGAGCATGTTGTAAATGGCAAAAAACAAATTGTTTGTGTGCACAGAAAAGGCGCCACAAGAAGTTTTGGTGCAGGAAGAAAAGAAATTCCTGACGTGTACAGGCAAGTAGGACAGCCTGTTTTAATTCCAGGAAGCATGGGCACAGCGTCGTATATTTTAGTCGGAACAGAAAAAGCAGAAGAATTAACATTTTCAAGCACTGTTCATGGAGCAGGAAGGGTTAAAAGCAGAGCAGATTCAATAAGGAGTTTTAGAGGAGAAGAAATTAAAAAGAGTCTAAGTAAAATAGGTATAGAGGTTAAAGCTGGAAGCTGGAAATCACTTGCAGAAGAAGCGCCTGAAGCTTACAAAGACATTGATGAAGTAGTTGAGGTTGTCGACGAGCTTGGAATATCCAAAAAAGTTGCTAGATTAAAACCCTTGGTTGTTGTTAAGGGATAAATTTTTTAAAATATTAGTAAAATTAATTTTAAGAAATAAAAACATGTGACTAATATTAGTTTCTCCATGAGCTAAAGCCCATGGCGTTTTTGTAATTAATTATTTACTAATCACTAGCAAGATTTAGCATATGTTAATATTATACTCGTAGAAATATCTCACTTGTATAAACACGTATAATGCAATTCATACAGCAACTAAAGTAATTGGATTTCTTGCTAAATATTTAATTAGTTCTTAAACATTTAATTAATTATAAAAACTTGTTGAAAATGGCGTGTTATTAAACTAAGATTAATCTTGCTAATAAGTTTTGTTAACCGCAATTAATAATAAATTAAATTGTCAATAAATTGAAGCTATTAGTTTAAAAGTTGGTAAAAGTGATTAACGATGAATTACTTGCTAAAAAATCAATATAAAATAAGATTAAGAGATTATTAAAAGAGAGACTTATAGCGGTTGTTTTATGAGTTAACAACATTGCTTATTATTTTTTAGGTTAGTGGTTATCAATTATTAACTATATAAGACAGTAGAAAAACATTTATAAAATAGCTTTGGCTGTAGTATTCATGAAATTAAAGAGGGAATTATTGGTTTTAGTTTTTGGGATACTCTTGGTTATATTCTCAGCTTGGATTGTGAGTGCTGACGGCTGTTCTATTGTACAAAGAAGTGCTTGTACAAACACTAATGAAATTATTTTGGGTTTATCAGATTTGACAAATGCTCACGCACAAACTTGGGATGATCCTAATCCATACCAATATACAGTCTGTTGTGATTTCACCTCAGCAAATCCTCACACATGCTCTGGAACAAATAAGGTTGTTGGTTTATCTGCACAAACAAATGCCCACGCACAAGAACCGGCAAGAACCACTTATCCTATAGATATCTGTTTTGCAGATTTGGAATGTGTTGCAAGTTCAAACTCTTGTGATATTTCTAATGGGTATATAGAATTGTTTTCCCTGTCTTCACCCGATAATGCACATGTTGGTGCATTTGCTGATTACCCCACTAAAATCTGCTGTAAGCAGACTTTTGTTCCTCCAACTGAAACTCTTTCGTGGGTAGATGCAAATGATGCAAATACACAAGTTACAACAGTGCAAGCACCAACTGAGGTGAATATGAAATTTGAAATTGATTTGTCTGTTGGTGAAGTAATTAATTATAGAATTTATGAGAGAGATTTTTTAATTGATGACCTAATTAAAACCGGTTCATATACTGTACTACAAACAGATGTTGACAGAGGGTTTGCACTTGTTACATGGACAACTTTATGGGAAAATGACAACCCTCTAGTTATACCTTCAAATGACCCAGAATATGTTTTTACAACAAATAATTTTGATGGTTCTGCTACATTAGAATCAGGAGAATTAATAGTAACAGAAGCACCTGAAATTCCTGGACCTGTGATCACATGTGATACAAGCGGAGCATTTCCGCAATGGTTTGCAGACGGAATTTTTGAAAGCGATGCATCAATTAATTGTGAAAGACCAGATTATATTGGATCTTGCTGCTTAAACGGATATGATTGTGTTGCAGATGAATGCGTCCTATCAGTTCCAGATACTCTTTGCAGTAAATATGGAGATCCAACTACCTGTAATAGTGTAGATGAAACTAGTCCTGAATATTCAGTAGCTTTGGAAACTGTAAGCTTTTTTAGAGAGGATGAGAGAAATTGTGAGAGTGATTGGTTTATTGCGCGGGAGGATGATCCAAGCTATGAAGGAATATTGATAAAACTTGTAAATTGCAGGTGTGAATGGGAAGTAGCTGAAGAAAAATGTGAAGGTGTTTATGGTTATGAAACCGATATAGATGATACCCCTACGGGAATTTCCCCAAATGTTGGAGAGTGCACATTTGACAAACGTTCAGATGATAATTGCGCAGATGGTTTTTTAAAATATGATTGGACAGCAAGATGGGATTGGCATGTATCAAATAGTTATACGGCTAGTGATATCCCTGTTGGCCAAGAAGACGATTTTATTTGCAATACTGATGGAAGCGTTTGCCATTATGATCCTAATCAAGAAAGTCAATCCTGCATTAACGGAAGCAGGACAATTCCATGCAAAGGAGCACTTGAACTTGGATTTTTCAGCTGGTTTAATTTTTTGGTTTCAAGCATTATACTTATAATTATTTATACTTCCCTGATTGTTAAAAGAAGATTATTACTTAGATAAAAAAAGAGATTAGAAGTTGCTAATAATAACACATATTGATAGCATATAAGCAGATTAATAATAATTTATTTATAAAAAGAGGTTTGAATATATAATAAAAAGTATTAATTATATAGAATAAAAGATGAAAGTTAAAAAGTTTAACAATAAACTAAACATGCTATTATTATTAACAACCTTCCTATTATTAATCAACCTTAATGTTTTATCAGCCAGCTTTAGTGTCAGCAATTATTCAATAGAAAAGCAATATGCCCCGAATGATGCATTAAGGGGTTGGATTAACATAAGTTTTAACAATGAGCCTGCAACCTCACTTTTTCAGATAGATGATAGAGATAATATATCACTTATTAAATTGCTTGAATTAAATGACGAATATGATTATTCTTGTGTGCCTGGAGATTGCGGCACAGCATATGCTGGTTCTAACAGCGAGACAACAAAAACATTTAGCTTGTTGCCAGGACAATCTACAGTTTATGGATTAAAATTTACCGGCAATGATGTTTCTGCAGTAGAATCATTTGAACTAACCATAAAAAGTGATGCAGGAGAATCTTGCACAAATCAATTAAAAATAGATATTTTTGATGATGAAACTTTCGAAATTAAAAACGAAAATTTATCTAATTCCTTATGCTCTTCTTTAAAACGCAAAGGTTGTTTTACATCAGCCAATAAAGAGTATGTTCTTGGTGTTAATTATTATTGCCAAAAAATAAATTTCCCAGAAGCTCCTGGATTTAGAATCGGAGCATGGGTGAAAAAGATATCTGAATCAAGTGCGAAATTGTATATGGAAGTGTTTGATACAGAAGGCTATAGTTTGCCGAGCACAAGATGTGAATTGCCAACGCAAAGTGCCAGTCCAGACGGAACAGAAATTTCATGCGATATAAAGCAATTATTTGAACCAGGAGATTATTATGTATGCATCCGTTCCAGCACAGGAGCAGGGGATTATAGAATACAGGGGAATGATGCTCCTGCAACAGCATGCGGATTTTATGGCTTGCCTTATTCAAACCCGACAGAAATAGCTGCTTACAATATTTTTATGCAGCCAAAAAAATTCCAGGCATTTGGAGCCAAAACAATAAAAAATTCATTGTCTAATGGAATAAATTTAGCAAGCGAGATGAGCAATTATTTAACTGAAAAATACAGCAATTACTGCCCTGCGCCTGCTGGGTGCATAATTCCAATAAAATTTGTGTCTGAAACATCCCAGGAAATAACTTTATCTAATCTAACAGCAAGAGTGCAAACTTCCGGGGGATTAATTGTTGATGACAGGATTTATGACTTAAGCGAGAATGCTGCAAAAATCAGCGGGAATCATGGCATTTTAAAATTAGATGAGGCACACCTTTCTGTTCCAAATGAATATGGCAATACTACTATCACTTTAAAGTTTAAAGGAGATGAGATATTATTAAAAGAAATCTCCATTGAGAAAATTCCAACTATTAGAATAGTTCTTCCCCAGTCTGCTGCTGCTGGAAATCCAACTGAATTTGTTGCTTATATAACAAAAGGAGAAACAAATATTACTAAATATGAATGGGAATTCGGCGATGGCGCACAACAAATAACCAGTATAAATAGAGCCACCCACATGTATAATTCAACAGGCACATATGAATTGAAATTAAGTGTTACAGATGCTGAGCTTTTAACATCTTTGAAAACTTTCAGTATCTTAGTCGGCTCGCCGCAAGAAATAGTTAATACAACCCTGGAAGAAAAAAGAAAAGCTCTTGAAAACTTAAAATTAAATATCACTGGCTACAGCTTATTTGTTAGAGAAAGCCTGGAAAATTTGTTTGATACAGCTGGAACAGAAGATAAAATAAAAAGTTTACAGCAAGCATATAAAAATGCGGCAACCGAGCAAAAATACATTGAAATCATGCTGGAATTAAATAATTTAAATATTCCTGAATCAATTCAAAAAACCAAAAGCACTGGGCTATTGCCGTATTTTCCAGAAAGAGAGATTATTGATTTATACATATTAGAAGAAATTGGCGGAAGCGAATTTAGCGGTGATACAGATAATTCTATTGACTCTGTTTATGGCTGGAATGCCTTGAATTTAGATACAAAGATAAAATTTGAAGAATTTACTGCGGAATATGACGGATATTCAACGCCTGCTCTGAATGTTTTTGAGTTAGATATGTCAGCAAATGAGGCATTTGATTATCCTGTTTTTGTGATATTTGAAGGCATTGATAATTTAAAATTTGATAAGTATTATTCAGAAAAAGTGAAAGAGGGCTATGCTTATATAGAATTAGAAAATCCCAATACTAAACTTATGTTTTCTACAACAGAAGATTTTAGTTTTGTTGATTTGCCGGTTTTTATTTCGCCTAGTTTAGAGGAATTGCCAATAGAAACAGAGATAAAGCCTCCAAAACCAGTTCCTTTTCCTATTGCTCTTTTCCTTATAATTTTAGCTATAGTAATTTTAATTGGGATTGTAGCTTATATTGGGATGCAAATATGGTATAAGCAAAGGTATGAAAGCCATTTATTCAAAAACAGAAATGATCTTTTTAACATACTTGCATATATACACAATGCAAAAAGTAGGGGGCTCACAGACAGCCAGATTAAAGAAAAACTAAAAAGTGCTGGTTGGTCTGGAGAGCAAATAAGTTATGCCATTAAAAAATATTCTGGAAAAAAAACCTGGATGCCTGGACCATCTATCCCGTTTGGAATAGATAAGAAAAAAATCATGCCTCAAAGTCCAAAAGGCCCTTCTGTTAAAAAACCAGAAGAAAGGTAGCACAAAATAAGCAATAAACCACAGAAAACTTTAATAAAGACTTTAAACAATATTTAATATGGTTATTAAGATATTTAAGAATTTTTTTAAAAGAATCTTCTCTAATATTTTTAAGAGTAAGAGCCATATAAAACTCGGATTTTATGGACCGCCAAATGCGGGAAAAACCTCTCTTGCAAACAGAATTTGCAAGGATTTTACAGGAGAAGAAATTGGGAAAATCAGCAAAATCCCCCATGAAACAAGAAGTGTCCAGTTTAAAGAAAAAGTTGATATAGAATACAAGGGGAGAGTAATGACATTTAAGCTCATTGATACACCTGGCATCGCTACTAAAATTGATTATGAAGATTTCATGAAATTCAAGCTGAAAAAGAATGAGGCTAAAAAAAGGGCAAAAGAGGCAACCCAGGGGGTTGTTGATGCAATAAAATGGCTTGATGATATGGATGTTGTTGTAGTTGTATTGGATGCAACTGAAAATCCGTATAACCAAGTTAATATTACAATTATAGGCAACCTCGTAGCGAGAAACATTCCGGTTTTGGTTGTTGCTAATAAAATTGATTTAAAAAAGGCAGACATAAAAAAGATAGAAGCAGCATTTCCAGAATATGATGTTGTAGGAATATCTGCAAAATATGGAGCAAATCTTGAAGAATTTTACGAATCAGTTTTTGAATTAAGCAAAAAAATTTAGAGTAAGAATTAAAAAGGAAAAAATATTGGTTAATATAGGATAAGCAAAAAGTTAGTAAAATTAAAAGAGGTAAGAGAAAAAGTTAATTAATACAAACGTGTCAATGATAGTAGTATGGTGATATTACATAGGACTAAGCCATATTAAACATTATCAATTAAAGAATAAGGCATAAAAAAGAGGGAAAAATGAAAAAAATAGAGAAGAGGCTTGGAAAGATAAAGGGATTTAGCATACAGTTTTTACCGTTTTCTGAAATCAGAGATTTAGACAGCACCCAAAGAATCAGAAAAATCCTGTCAATTGTTCTTGGCAATAATATTCTTATTCTGCAGGGTAAACTGCAGCCAGATGAAGAAACAAGATTAATTGGGGATACAATGGCAATGATTGGACATATTAAAAGTTTTAAGGGAATAGAATTAGCAGTGATAAGCGGCAATAATGAAAATGAAGGATTTTACAGCAAGTTTAAATCAGGGCTTGCAAGTGCTTTAACAGGCGGAAACATAAACGCTGTTACAATTATAGGACCCGCAACAATTGTTAAAGAAATGAAACGAAATCCTAAAAAGATTGAATTGTTACTGAAGTAAACTTCAATTTTTTATTGTGGTTGAGAATTTTAATGCTTGGAGTTTAATAATATCTATAACTAAGGCATTATAATTTTTAATAGTTAAAACCAATAATTAGCTCAAAAGTTTATGCACGATAATATTTCATTTGTCACCCCGCCTATGTTCCATGGTTAACTATCTATTTATTTCCCACTAAAACCCAAGAATAAACACAAACAGCACAGATAACTTTATTAAGTTTATATAATTTTTAGATTAATTAAACCAAGAGTAATAAAAATCATAAAATGCCTCACCAATGTGTTCATTGCGGTAAAATTATTGAGTCTGGAAGCCGTGAATTATTAGAGGGTTGCAAGGAGTGCAAGGGGCATTTTTTCTTTTACATTAAAGATGAACAATTGCAGCAAATAAGAGAACAGCCAATTGAAATTCCTACAGAAGACAAAAAACAGATTGAGAAAGATGTCAGGGAAATGGCTGGAATTTCAGAAGACACTGCTCCTGTTATACTTGACCTTGAATCTATAAGGGTTATGGGAGAGGGAAAATTTCAGCTTGATATTGTTAATCTTTTCAACAAAAAAAGACCCCTTATTTACAAGTTAGAAGAAGGGAAATATATAATTGACTTAGCTTCAACTTTGCAGAAAGACATGAGAGATATTAAGGAGATTAGGGAACCGGAATAATTCCTTTAAAAGATTGTTAAGAAAGCAGAGTTAAGCAGACTAAGGCAGTATTTTAATGATAAAACAAAATATAAGTTGCTCAATTGTAACTGGCATCTTAATGTTTAGCAGATTAACCTGCATATTTTATTTTCACAACACTTCAATATACCAAAATTTAACCAAAGAAAAGAAATAAAAACTACTTTAGCTTTATCAGTTCATGAAAAGCAAAAGCGCTGTTAACTCTATATTCAAAGAAGTTTTAATTAAAGTTAACCCCTCAAATGATTTTAAAGAAATAACCCCCATATTAAACAAATTTCTGGAAAAATTAAAACGTGGGATAAAAAAACAAAAGATTAAGGCAGAGGTTTTTGTTGGCGGAAGCTTTGCTAAAAGAACAATCATAAAAAGAGAAATCTATGATGTGGATATCTTTATACGATTTGATAAAAAGTACAATCAAGATACTATCTCAGCTTTAACTGAAAAAATACTAAAAACAAGCAGAGAAAAATACACCTTAATCCACGGCTCAAGGGATTATTTTAAAGTAACTCCTGCTAATAATTTCTGCATTGAATTAATCCCTGTTATGAAAATATCAAAGCCCAATCAAGCTCAGAACATAACCGATTTGTCTTACAGCCACGTGAAGTATGTTAAAAATAAGTTGAAGACAAAAAAACTTGTTGATGAGGTTATGCTGGTTAAAGCGTTTTGCTATGCAAATAAATGCTATGGTGCTGAAAGCTATATTCGGGGTTTTTCTGGGTATTCTTTAGAGCTATTAATTCTGCATTATAAGAGTTTTATAAACTTTATCAAGGCTGTTGCTAAGTCTAATGGGAAAGATAAAATTGTAATAGACTTGCAAAAGCATTATAAAAATAAATCCAATATTCTGATGGATATTAACAGCTCAAAACTGCTGTCGCCGATAATCTTAGTTGATCCGACTTTTAAACAAAGAAATGCTTTGGCTGCCTTGTCTGAACAAACTTTTGAAAAGTTTAAAGAGACTTGTAAAAAATTTATTAATAATCCAAAAGTGGAAGCATTTGAATTAAAAGGTGCAAACATTAATGAAATTAAAGAAAATGCTAAAAAAAATAAGCGAGAATTTATCCAGCTTGAAATAACGACAGACAAACAAGAAGGAGACATAGCCGGAAGTAAACTATTTAAATTTTATAATTTCTTGGTGCAGGAAATAAGCATATATTTTGATGTAAAAAGCAAGGGATTTGATTATTACAACAAAAAATCAGCGCAAGTTTATTTTACTGCAAAGGCTAAAAAAGAGATAATTACGCAGGGGCCTCATACAACTGATAAGAATAATGCTAGGGCTTTTAAAAAAGCACATAAAAATTACTTAATAAAGAACAGCAGACTTTATGCTAAGAATAAGGTTGATTTTTCAATTAACAATTCCATAAACAACTGGAAAAAGAAAAACGCAAGAAGAATTAATGAGATGAGTATAAGAGAGTTGAGGATTGTTGGATAAACTCTTTAGCCTTGCATATAACACATATTTATTGATGCCAAAAAATAATCATTTAACAAAAACAGAGTAAGAACATTTAATAATAAAACAACTAAACTATTAATACTTAAAAGATATATTCAACTTTCATCTCCACTTATTATTCGTCAAAAACCAAGCATTAACCTTATCCTACTTGTTAAGTTTTTATTAACTTTTTCAGATAGTTTAACTCCTTTACTATCTAGCCTTATTATCCCGCCATTAATAAAAAAATAAGTAGCATCTCTGACTCTTTCCTGACCTGTATCCTGTATATCTCTATACACTTCAACAATCCCCTCTAAAAGATTTCTAACCTCTTCTAATTTTTGTTTAGCCATGATTCCCATAGGAAAGTAGCCCTCAGAAAAATTTTCTTTTGCCATTTTTAATTAATTTAAGAACTAAGAATATTATACAAAGCAACTCCGCCGGCATAAACACCCAATCTTATTGTTTCTGCTCCTAATACTGAACCGCATAATATTGATTTTTCTTTTAATGAATAGGGCATACCAACATTGCTGGCATCTTTTATATCACTATGCATCAATCTAAGGAGAGAGGTTGGTACAAGACACACATCCAATGCTTTTAATGAATCTCTTAATGCATTTGTCATTTTGTCTTTCTCCTATCCCACAGCCCTGTCAAACAAACTTGCAAAAGCTTCTGCGAAAAATTCTGAATTAAGCCATATTGCTATATCGTCTTCAGCTGCTTTTGTTGAATTTGAGGTGTAAAATAAAATTTCTTTCCTGTCTATAATGAAAAATTTAGCTTCTATGCCAATTGGCTTAATCTTTATGTTCAGTTTTTTGCTAAGCTGGGTAATAAGTTCCTCATCCCCTGTTAAAGCTATTTTTATCTTAATCCCGGAGCTTTTAAGCCTTTCAAATGTTTGCTCAAATAGCTTTATTTTATTTGAAATATCTGCAGCATTTGTGCAGATTATAACTTCTTTTTTGGCATTTTGCAAAATTTCACGCAGATGATTAGAGATATTTGATTTTCCTTTCAAGGAAGCAGAAACATCCTCGGTTTTTATAGGAGTTATTCCTTCCCTATACAAATCCTCAAGATTTTGGTATTCTTTTGTTTCTTTTACTTTTGAAAGTATCTGAACTCTTTCTTCTGCATCTCTAACAGTATTGTTCTTCATTTTTTCAATTATCATATGTGGTTTAACTACAAGATATTTTGCAGGTTTGCCCAGCTTTACTATTGCAAACCCTCTCTTTTCCAAACCCTCCAAGACATCATATGTTCTGCTTCTTGGAACCCCGGAAATCTCAGCAATTTCGCCTGCAGAAGCAACACCTTTAGCAAGCAAAGCTAACCAAACTTTAGTTTCATAAATATTCAAATCAAAATAATCCTTTATTTTGTTTATAAGTTCTTGTTTTACTATCATTTTATCCCCCATGCCTAAATCTATATTTAATAACTTCCGCACAATGTTTAAGAACTTCCAAAGCTTTTTCACCAGAATATTTAAGTATTTCTTTGCTTAGTTTAATCTTTTCTCCTGCAATTAATGATTGACTTAAGAATTCAGATGTTGGGAGCTCATATATTTTTAATGTTGAAAAATCATTATCCTTAAAAACTGCTATAGCTATTTTCTCTTTTAACGCATCTCCAAAATTTCTCCACAAATAATAAGCCTTTTCATCTTTTTTAAAAGCAACATACTCCTTAAGTGAACCCCTACTTCCTGCAAGACCATCATTGACAGAACCAAAATTCGCTTCTTCAACTAGTTTTTCCAGATTAATTCCTGGCTTCTCTGTTTGGTGATTTTTTTCTTGTGCCATTTTATTGTAATATCGCGCCTAATCCAGTTTCAGAATTTTTTAAGGGGTTATAAGCTTGTCTTAATTCCTGAACATAAACTCTTCTTTCTCCATCTAATTCAGCAGGAATTTTAGGTTCTATATGTTTAATAGAACAATAACCAAGATTTTCTGCTATAACATCATAAACACTATAAAGTTCTGGCCGTTCAAGACAACCTAAAACTCCGAAATTTATTCTTTTTTTAACTTGACCATTTACTATGAAATTTGTTGTGTCGATTATAACTTTTTTTATGCCTGGAATTTCCATAATTTTATTGCCAATCCTATCTAGTAAAGATGAATCTGCTTCAGCAGAGCTTGCATCATGTTCTGATATAAAATATCTTTCTCTATTTCTTGTCATTTTATTTTTAGTATATTTTAATTACTTAAAAATAGCAATAATACAGGCTTTATAAACCTTACTATCTTGTTACCTTTTAGAAGTAAGAACAATATGCAAATATTTATAAAGCGTGTAAGTTGATAATAAACATGGCAAAAAGAATGAGCATTGGCTATGTGCCCCAAGAATTAGATGATAACCCAGGCATAAACCAATACACCCAGTATATTGGTAGGATAGTGACTGTAGGGGTTAGAGGCATGGGAGTTGCAAAAGGACGTGTTGAACAAATTGTTAATGGAGAAATGCTATTACAAAAAGATGATAGGCCAAATACCCCTCCTATAAGAATTAGTATAAAAGACATTGCAATGTTAGAACCAAAAACAATAATTCCTGTTAGATACTAATTAATTTAGATTATTTAAGTAGCCATATTAAGTGTGATGATAAATTTTAATGATAAATAATCATCTTTTAATCACTTTTAACTTACAAACCCTTAGCAAATTTATTAGTTGTTAATGATTATAACTTTTACATTTTTAACAGGGTTTCAGCAAAGCAATATCAATATTACTTTCTATAGCATAACAATCTTATTGCCTATAATAATCAAAAAACTAGCCAATAAACAAGCATGCCTAATAATATTCCTGCTGTAATAAAAGGCATTGCGGGATAGAATTTCTTTTTTTCTGCTGCAAAAAACAAATAACCAAGCCCTAAACCTGCTCCTAAAATAATAAAAAATGATGCAATTGGCAAAATAATTGAGCCAACACTAATATACCCAATTGTTTTTAACATTACACCTGCAGCAATTATAGGAAAGATAACATCTCCGCCGCCAAGAATAGCCACATTTACTTTAATCTTAGCCTTTTTTAATTTTGCTTTTGAAAGTTTTTTGAGTTTTGCCCTTATTCTTTTTCCAATATATGGAACAAAGAACCCTGAGAAAATGTTTAGCTTATTTATCTGGTATTTTGCCATTTTTTGCATTATGCCTGAATGCCAGACAGCCCACATATCATAAATTGAGATTACAAACAATAAAGCAATTATTGTCCATATATTTAATAGTGGCACAAAAACAGCTGCAATCCCTGGATAAATAACCAGTTCAGTCAGATTGTGAACATAAAAATTCGGCTTATAGATTTTTATATAAGCCAGAGGCAAGGCAATAAGAGATACAATAGCTGACGCAAATTTAAACTGCGGAATAAATGAATTAAATGCAATCCCTAATGCTATAACTATCACAACAAAGAACCATAATTTCAGAATAAATTCTACCCCAAATTTCATTAGAAAAAAAATGAGAGCAATCGCAATAGCAAATGCCACAAAGATAGAAACCATCATCTGAAAGTATTCTGTAGGCTCTTTTATTTCTGGAGGCTGCATTCCATAAGGTATACCTGGCGCAGACACTTTAGTAACCTGCCCATCAATTATTTTTACAGGTGAATAATAATTAACAACATAAATTCCAATTAGCTGGGTAATCATAAACATCGCAAGCAAAATTAATGTTACTTTAATATTGTGCTTCATTTTTGTTTGTATAAGAGTGATTTATTTTACAATTTTATAACTTAAAACTGCATATTAACTTAATTTTACATCCTATAGAGCTAAACGAGTTGTAAATGTTATCTAACTGTCTTAAAACTTATAAACTTCACCCATTTTTAATTGTATCATATTAATTATCAAAGAAAATTTGATTTATAAATTATATGCAAAATGACAATCAAAATTTATTAATCTATACTCATCTACCTTGTTTATTAGTTAGTAATGCCTTACCTGCCACAAAGCTATATAAAAATTACTTTAATCTCACACTTTCAAGATTTCTTGGCACAGAAGTTTCTACTCTGTTCAGCTTGTATAATGCACTTGCTAAATCAAGTGTTTTTGATATTTCACCGTGATTGATTATAATTCTTTTTGGCTTTGGCCGTATATGATTAAAAAAAGCCAAGAGTTCATTTCTCCCAGAATGCGCTGTTAAACCGGTAATTGTATGAACTTCCATGTTAACTTGAACCAGTTCTTCTTTTCCCTCAGACATCATTCTTGTTTCTTTAAGCCCTTCTTGAATCTGCCTTCCTAAACTTCCAATTCCTTGGTAACAAACAAAAATCAAGGAGTTTTTTTTGTTGCTTGCAAATTCTCTAAGATACTCCACACTTGCACCACCAACAAGCATTCCTGATGTTGCGAGAACCACGCAAGGACCTCCTTCAATAACTGCTTTTCTTTCTTGTGGAGAACCAACTCTCTGGAAGATGCTTGAAGTAAACGGATTATCATCTTGGAAAATTGAAGAGCGGACTTGGGCGCTTAAAAAATCAGGATAAGCTGTATGAATAGCATTAATATCCCACATTATTCCGTCAATATAAACAGGAACTTTTTTCATTTTTCCTGATTTAATTGCATCCTCAATAATCAGCATTGTTTCTTGCGCTCTGCCAAGCCCAAGTTCAGGAATTAAAATCTTTCCTTTTCTTTCAATTGTATTATTAACTGCTTCTATTAATTTGTTTTCTGAATCAATACGAGGAGGCAGAACATCTGTTTTTGCCCCATAAGTTGACTCTGAAATTACTGTCTCTAACCTTGGGAAAGTTTTAATTGCAGGATCTAATAAACGAGATTTTCCGTATTTAAAATCAGCGCAGTAAAGCAGGTTATGAAGCCCATTGCCAATATTTAAGTGAATCATTGCAGAACCCAAGGCATGCCCTGCATTATAAAATGTAAGCCTTATATCAGGAGTAACATCTGTAACCTCGTTGTAATTTAAACAAATAGAATGTTTTACCATTTCCTTAATATCTATACTTGAAAATAGTGGTTGATTAGCCTGCTTGTAAGCTACACCAATAAAATCCAAGCTCACTAAAGCAGTTATGTCCCTTGTTGGAGGAGTCATATAAACCGGGCCTTTGTACCCCATTTTAAAAAGATATGGAATAACCCCCATGTGGTCCAAGTGAGCGTGGCTTAAAATAATTGCATCTAATTTATTTAAATCAAATTCTGGAATATCAAAATAAGGGAATTTTTCTGAGTTTTGAGCTGCAACGTTTATTCCGCAATCAAGCAAAACATTTGAAACAGGGGTCTGCAAAAGCAGGCAACTTCTGCCAACCTGACGGGCACTGCCCAAAAAGCTTATTCGCACCCACTCTTCAACTTTTCCTGGATTCCAATCTCTGTAAATTTTTTTGCCAACATCATTTAGAAAACGCCTTCTGTAATTATTATTAGCATATAAAACTTCCCTTATGTTTTCTGTAATTTTGCTTTTTATTGCAGGGCTTCTTTGGATTTGAGGAGTCCAGAGATTTTGGGATTTTATTTCATCTAAAATAGAACCTTGCTTGCCGATAACCAACCCTGGTTTTTTTGCTTCAATTATCACAATACTTCTGTGAAAATCAAAAATTATCCCTGTAATTTCTGCATCTTGTGGCACGATTGCATGGATAGATTTTTCAACTTTTTCCTGCTCTGGCAGGATTTTCTGGTCAGCTCTAAGCTCAATTCTTTTTTTGAATTTGTTTACAGCTTCTTTAATTTTAAACTCGCCTTCCTTAAGAAATTTCTCATTGTTAGTATAAAGAACTATGTTTGCGCCTTCAAAATTTGCTTCAGTAACCATTCCAGGAGGCAGTTCGCTTGTTATACTTTTTAATATATCCATTTTTTATTATTATTGTTTATTAATTTTAATCGTAAAACATTAATTTACAAACCATTGTTAACCCACGTACATAGTTTATCATTTATTATACAATTTTTTACAATAATTTAATAGGACTTTCCCACATTAACTTAATACCTAACAAATTCATTTTATCAATCAATTTTAATTAACCTAACAAACTAAAACAAAATCACCTCTGATTTAATAATGCTTAAATTAAAAAATAATAATTAATTTTTACTAACTCCTGTCTTCCATAATTTGTTTAGCATTATATTAAGTTGCATTTTATAACCTTAAATTAACCCCGAACCTCTTGAATTTTTACTATTAAACTTATCCCTATTTTTCCTTATCCTTATATGTTGGCTGAATTTCCTGCTCAACAACTTTTTTAATTCCTTCTTTGGTAATTGTAAAAACATCAATTCCATAACCGCTTCCAACATCTCTTTGTGTTGAAGCTTTTAATGCTTCTTGAGCTAATTCAACACCTTCTTTCACACTTAAACCTGGTTTGTATTGCCTTTCAAGCAAACCTAAAACATAAGGCATTCCACTTCCAAAATTAGCGTCATAATCTTCTACTCTAATTATAGAGCCAGCAGGTTCTATTGTGTATAATTCAGCAGAGCCATCTTCATTAAATCCCCCAATAAGTGTTCCAACAATATTTGGAAGCATTGAAGGCTGCCTTATTTGAGAATAAGTAAGTGAAGCAACTAAATTTGCAGATTGCTTGACACTCGGACGAGATTTTGAGCGCAATTCTTTTAATCTTAATTCTGCTGCAATCAGTTTTGAAAGTCTTTGGGCATCTGCAACACCGCCTGTCCAGGATACAACTAGGTAATCGTTTATTTGATTAACTTTTTTAAAAGTTTTACTCATTACAAAATTTCCTGCAGTAACTTGCCTGTCTGCAGCCATTACAACTCCGTCTTTGCAGACAATTCCAAGGATAGTTGTTCCTGTTTTCAAAATTGAATTTTTTAATTCAGATTTAAAATCATCGTCCATTTTATCTTTATTTCTATTGTTTATTAATTAAAACACACATAACTTTATTTAGAATCTATAAATCTTAAGAGCATGAAGCATTTTTAAATGTTTCGGATGATTAGTTGATTTTTGGAAAATAATTATTCAGGCAAAGTTGGTCAAACCCACCTAGCGTAAAAACTAGAAGCATGATCTTCAGTTGCATCCAATAACTCCATCATCCTAACTGCTTGAGGATTAATTTTCTCCCCTTTATGCAAATCATATTTTAGATCTCTAGCTAAAATTGTTTCAACTTGTTCTGTATCAAAAAAAGGATTTTCTCTTTGAATATTTCTTCTGCAATATTCTACTGCTCTTGCTCTTACTAAAGGAATATCGCCCACAACAGAATTGTATGCTATTCTAGTCGAATCTATTGGCCCAAGTGTAAAAAAACCAATTAAAGCAGCTAATCCAAAACCCACTCCAGCAAATGCAAGTGAATTGCTAGTAGAAGATGAACCATTTTTTCCCATAGTTCAAACCTTATTTCAAACTATTTAAATATTTGTATTGTCACCATTATATAATTAATATATAAATGATTTTGTAAAAAAGATATCACCCCACAACCAAAACCTTTGTCTCTCCCTGCTCTTTCTTGAAACGAATAATATGCTCAACAAACCCCTCTATTTTTTGCTCGTGGCTGACAAGAACAAGCTGGCTGACATTTAACTGTTCAAGCACCTCCCTCATCTTGTCGAGTTGCTGTTCACTAAATCCGTCTGTTGGCTCGTCTAAAATTACCAAATCTTTTGTATTTATTTTGCTAAGGAATGAGTTAATAACCTGATTAAGGGCAAGCCTGTATGCTAAAGCTACTGCTGTTCTTTCGCCGCCGCTAAGATAGGCATAATCAAGCTCATAATCCTGCTGCATTATTATGGGAGTAAAATCATTATCCAGTTCAACATTTAAAGAATCAGAAACAAGCATTAAAAACCACTTTGCAAAGAGTTGTGAAAAATCAACTTTAAGCCTCGTCATAACATTTTTCTCAATAAAAGAAATAAGCGAAACAAAGTTCTTAGAAAGCCAATTTTCTAATTCTACAAGATAAGCTAGATGCACCTTGATGCTCTCTGTTTTTTCTATTTTTATTTTTAGTTCATCTATCTGCCTTGAGAAAAATTCAATTTCTCTTTTTAATTCAGCAACTTTTATCTCAGCCATTTTTTCTTCATGCAGTGCAAGTTCAAGCTCTTTTTTCTTTTCTTCATAAAGATTACTAAACTTGCTTAGATTAAGAACAGACTCTTTAAGCATATTAATGTGTTTTTCTAATAACACAATATCTTTTTCCAAAAAGCTAACGGTTTTTTCTATTTCCGAAAGATCTTTTTGTTTTTCATCAACTTGCTGCAGCTTAATTTTTGATATTTCCAAATCGCGCAATTCTTTTTCATTTAGAGATAATTCATAATCTAATCTGAGCAGTTTTTCTATAACCTCTTTTTTTTCCAGCTCTAAGTCTTTAATTTGCTTAATATTCTGCACTATTGCTGAATCCAGCTGATTAACAACATTTGCCTTGTAGTTTGGGTCAACATCCTGCAAGCATGTGGGGCATATTTCAAGATGCATAATCTGACTTTTTATATTTTTATTCTCGTCATTTTTAAGATTTAAAGAAGAAATTTGCGAGCTAATTTTTAGATTTTCATCATTTAAACTCTTTTTTAATTCTTTTTTGCTGTCCATATCCTGCTTTATTTGCGCCAATTTGCTTTCATCAAACCTTAGCTTAGTTAATTCCTCAATCTGCTTTCTTAATGTTTCAATTGTTTTTTTATTAGACGACAAGGTTTCTTTTTTATTGGAAATCATTATCTTGGTTTTTTCGACCTCCCCTTCCAGCTTCCTTTTTTCCTGCAGCTTCTCTTCAATTAATTCTGCATCTTCCTGCATTTTTTCTCTATGCTCTATTTTTAAAAAAAGTTCTTTTTCTATTGAGGCAAGATTAAAAAATTTTGTTTCAAGCTCTTCTTCTTTTGTTATAAGATTTGATTTATCCTGCTCTAAATTAGCAACAAGCCCCTCGTTCCTCCTTTGTTCTTCTCTTATTTTGGAAGCAACAATAGTAACATTTTCAATAATTCTTTTGTATTTATCAATGCCGAAAATATGGCGCAAAGTGTTAATCCTTGTTTCTGGGTCTTGCAGAACTATCTGCTTCATTTCTTCCTGAGGAGTGTAAACTGTGAATTTATAAAGAAGATTTTGTTTTTTAGAGAATTCTTTTGGGTAGTTTAACAATCCAAGAACAATACTCTTTAGCTCTGTTACTGAAATTTCGCGTTTGGTTCCATTGATAATTATGGCTGAATAATCCTGGTTTATGGTTTTTCCTTTTTTAAGTGTACGTTCGATTATTACTTCATGCCCGCTCACCTCAAGTTCTATTTTAACGCAACCTTCTGTTGCACCATTTCTGAGCAATGAAGCACCTTTTTGGCCTGGCTGCAAGCCAAATAAAGCAAATTCCACTGCCAAAAGAACAGAGGTTTTTCCAGAGCCGATATCCCCTGATAAAAGAGTAGAGCCACTTGTAAGGAATATTTCCTGCTCTTTATAGCTCCTTATGTTTTTTAGATATATTTTTTTTAACAGCATTTTAACTGATTATAACTCCAAAATTTTCTTCGCGCTATCAAAAACCCGATTTTCAAAAATGACGTTTTTTTCATCTTCCTGCTTTTCCATGCCCAAGGAATTTATTAACGGCTGAATTAATTTGTTGAGTTTAGAGGGGTTTTCCTTTGAATAAATACTTATAGTCTCTTCTTCTATATTCTCAGCATTTTGCATCTCAATTTCCAACTCAAGCTCTTTTGTTTTAAGCTCATGAGTATTTTTTAACAAAAAATATGCTCCTTTTTGCTTAACAAACTCTTCAATCTGCAAAAATTTTATATCAGAATGCTTACCGTCTTCCAGAAGTCCGCTTATTCTTAACAAAACAACGCTATCTGAAATTTCGTGTTTTTTTATTTCTGAAATTATTTGGTCAGTAGCTGTTGAAGCATTGGTTACTTTTATATTAATTGAAACCATATCTTTTGTTTTAAGGCTTATTTTTTTAAGAGGCTGATTAAGCTCTGTGTCTACAATGTAAAAACTTCCCTGCTCCAAATCTTCAAGCTCTTGAAAATTATTTGGGAAAACCGGGCCCGGATAAATAAATTTTTCATACTGGAAATCCAAATGGATGTGTCCAAGGGCATAATAATCTGCTTGGGGCAAAAGCTCTGTTTCTATTGCATCTACAGGCAAAGTTCCTTTAACTTTGTCTATTGTAGTGTGCAGCATAAAAATTCTGAACATTCCTGGAGCCTCTTGAAGTTTTATTCTTCTTAAATCCTCAACTTCTAAACCTGATTTTTTTCCTGGATAACCATAAATTGCTGTGCCCGCATAAATAGTGGGGTTTAAAATTAGCTTATCTTGCTTCTCTTCATAATCCTCTACATTTTTGCAAAAACCTGCTTTTTCCAACACATCTAAAAAAGTTTTTCCTGAAACAGAATAATCATGGCTTCCTGCAATTATAAAGCATGGAACTTTCGCTTCTTTTAGTTCTTTAAACTGTGCAAAAGTTTCTTTAAGAACATCAATTGGGGGATAAGCTGAATCAAATAAATCTCCGGCAATTAAAACAAACTCAACTTTTTCTTTGATACATGTATCTATTGCTTGTTGAAAACTTTGCAAGTTTAAGTCTTGCATTGGTTGTTGTTTCCAGGAGCCAAGATGCACGTCAGCCATATGCGCGAATTTCACCATTTTTGTTTAATCTTTCTTCTAAGATTAGAATAAAAGCAGGGATATATAAAAATAATGGTAATGCATAATATTATACATTTAAACTTAACCTAAGGCAGGATATAAAAGATGGATAGCCCCTTTATTAGCCTAAATTACTAATCCTCATAAATTAGTTGTAAATTAAAACTTAATAATCTTACACAAACCTTAACCAAAAGTCTTGCTAAAAAAATCAATTATCTCTGTTCTGAATAGTACTAAGGTTATTAATCCTCCAATAAGAATTAAAAGAAGAATAACTAAAAAGATTATAAGCCCCATACTTTTCTTTTGCACAGGTTGTTCGCCATAAGCTGAAACCCTTTGAAGTGGCTGTTGAAATTGAGGTTGCATTTGTTGTGGAAACTGGCTAGCTAACTGTGTTACTGGCTGAACCTGCTCATGCAATAAAGGTTGGGGTTTTGGTTGCTGTGGCTTAAGTTGTGTTTGAAGTTGTTGCTGTGATGCCTGTTGAGTATATACTGGTTGAAACTGAGGTTTTTTCGCTGGTTGGATTGAAGATTGCATAGGAGTTTGAAATTGCTGAGAAGGAAATTGAGTAAACTGCTGTGAAGTTCGTTGCTGCTGGGAAAATCTCTGCAAATATTTTGCAGCTTCTTCAATTTCCGATTTTGAATAACCTGCATTATAAAAGCTTTCCATTGCCTTTCTTAATGATTCCCCTTTAGCAAGAGCGTAATACATTCCCTCGACAAGATCTCTTCTTACCATTTTATCCTCTTTTAATAAGACGTTACAATAATATAGCTAGAATAATGGTATTTAAAAATTATGGGGTTTTTTGTTTAAATGATTTAATACTAAAAAAGCGGTGATTAATAATTATTAGCAATAACTACAAAGCTGTTAATGTTTAATAAATATAATCTGCTTAATTTCCCAAATAATTACTCCACAAAATTAGTCCTTAATTTTCAAAACCTCAACACTTTACCATCATGGGATAGATGTGAATTTTCATGAGGTTTATAGCCCATTTCAGATGCTAGTTCAATCATAGGAGTTTCTTGTTTTAGAGAACCGTGCGCTGGAATAATATGCTGAGGTTTTAGCATGCTAAGCAAATCCCTTAAATCTTCTCTGCCAGCATGCCCTGAGACATGAATATCTGTCTGTATTCTTACACCTTTCTTTTTTAGTTTTTTGTCCATTGCTTCTCTGGCATTAATATTCGGCGTAGCAGGAATAATGCTTGATGAAAAAATTAAGTGGTCTCCTGGCATAAACTTAAACGGAGTTTGATCTCCAACTATTCTATCTAAAATACTTCCAGGCTCTGCTTGATGCCCTGTACAAACAACAAGGTAATCGCCGCGATTTTTTTCAACTTTTTTCAAAAATGAGTTGACTTGATCTTTATATTTGAGAAGCCGTATGCTTTTATAAAAAGGGCACAAATTTACTCTTTTTGCTGCTTCAACATATTTGTTTAAACTTCTCCCTATGAAAACTATCTGCCTGTTGGTTTTTTTTCCAAATTCAACAATACTTTTTAATCTAGCAATATGACTTGAGAAAGTTGTTACGAAAAGTGCTGCATTTTTATCTCTTACAAAAGATAAGGCATCTTCTATCAAATTTCTGGCAATTCTTTCACTTGCTGTTCTCCTGTCAACGCCAGAATAAAGAGAATCAACAACAAGAACTTTTATTCCTTGTTTCCCAAGCTCTTTTAGTCTTTTATAATTTGGAGGTGCGCCTATTGTTGGGTAATTGTCAAATTTAAAATCAAGAGCATAAAAAACAGTTCCTTCTTTTGTATGTAAAACAGGCAAAACACACTGCAAAGTGGAATGAGTTGTGTGAACAAATTCCAGTTTTATTTTTCCTGATTTGCCTTTAATGAAATATATCGAATTAGCATGAATTTTTTTTCTTTTATTGCTTAATTTGATGCCCTCATCGTTTAGTATAGACTCCAATACTTCTATTGTAAAAGGAGAAGCTAAAATTTCTGCTTGCGGATATCTTTGCGCAATATAAGGAACAGCTCCGATATGATCTAAATGGGCGTGCCCTATAACAATTGCACAAACTTTTTTTGTCCAGCCAAGCTTGTCTAAAACAAGGTCATTTGGAAGTGCCCCTATTTTTCTTAAATGCTGGGGCGAGTATTTTCCTCCAGTTTCAAGCCCTTCTTTATGTTCAATTAAAACAGGCAGATAAGTCCCGCAGTCAAATATAACAACATCCTCGCCAATTTTCACAGCAGTCATATTTTTGCCTACTTCTTCATAACCGCCTATAGTGCATATTTCTATCATTTTTTATTTTTTATTATATATTACTACTTTCATTTAATCTCATAATCTGCGTTTAGTATATTTAAATTATTACCAACTTTAAATAATTTTATTATTAATTTTTATTCAAACTATCTTTTTAAATTTCTAATTCATTGCCTCTTTTTAATATTCTACTAAATTAACATTGCTTTAAATATCTTTCAATAACCTTTAATAACCTTTTTGTGTTATTTATATTATGGAATATCTATTAATTGAGATAGCCTTTTTTGTTATATTTTTTGCAATTCACAAGATTTCTAAAGTTAAAATATTTAAAAGTAGCACACAAATGATTTTATTGTACATCTTAACATTCATTATAGGTACAGCTTGGGATAATTATGCTGTTTATAATGGACATTGGACTTACTCTGGTAAAGAGACACTGGGTATATTCATTGGTTATCTCCCTTTAGAAGACTATTTATTTTTCTTATTGGTTCCATACTGCATCCTCGTCGGTTATAAATTTTTTGAAAAATATTTTACTAAACAAAAAAGAACATGAAAAACCCCCACAAATTAAAACCCTTAAAACCAAGCATGAGAGAAAATAAAAGATACTTGCTGGTTGAAGGAAAAAACCTTGACAGGAATATTGAGCAGGCTATTTTGGAGTTTAGTGGAATACTTGGCTTGAAAAAAGCCTCGCCTGGGTTTATTGAGTTAGATGTCGGAAAAAATAAAGCTGTTGTTGCTGTTAACCGCGAGGCAATAGATTTAGTCAGAGCAAGCTTGGCAATTTGGCCTGAAAAAATAACAGTTAAAAGAGTAAGTGGAAGTTTAAAGGGGCTTGGGGTTGTTAAAAAAAGCTTAGGAAAAATTTAAAAACCATAAGTTCTTGTAAAAATTGAGGAAGGAGATAAAGAAGTAAATTTGAGTTTATTATTATAAACTTCTAGCAAAATACAAATAAAATGGAAATGCCTGTAGATGTACAGCATCAAGCAATGGGCTATGATAGAACAGCAACTATGTTTTCTCCAGAAGGGAAACTTTTACAGGTTGAATATGGGGAAAAAGCTGTGAGGCTTGGAAACTCAAGCATTGGTATGGTTTGCAGTGACGGAGTTTTTATATTAGCTGATAAGCGAATACATGATATTTTAATAGCTCCAAAGTCAGCAAGCAAAATTTATGAAATTGACGAACATATAATCGCAAGTTCTGCTGGAATTGTTTCTGACGGAAGAATTTTAATGGAAAAAGCCCAGTTATTAGCGCAGCAGCATAGAGTAACTTATGATTCTGAAATTGAACCAGAAGTTATAATTAGGGAATTGTCAAATATCAAGCAGCAGTTCACACAATACGGAGGGGCTAGGCCGTTCGGAGTTTCAATTCTCTTGGCAGGAATAAATGGAAAAAAACCAGAGTTATTTACAAGCGACATTACAGGAAATTATGCTTCGTATCTTGCAAACGCAATAGGCGAGAATGATTCAGTTATTAAGGATAAACTTAAGGACAGATATAGTCAAAAATCAACAATTAAACAAGGAGTAAAGCTTGCTTTATCTATTTTCAAGGAATTGAAAGGGAAAGAATTTGAGATTGACAAATTTGAATTAGTTTATATTGACAAAGACAAAGGAAAGTTAAAAAGAATAGAAGGAGAGGAGTTAAAAGATTACTCAAAATAAAATTATCAAAATGAATATAAAAAAAGTAAAACATTTTTTAGCATTAATTTTCTCTAAGGAATGTAGAAAATGAATACAACAGCAAGATTAAAACAAAAAGGTAAAAATTTTGAGATTATCGTTGACATTGACAAGGCATTAAAGTATAAAAAAGGAGAGTCAAGTCAGATAGACTTTTTAGAAATAGATCAAATATTTTCTGATCATAAAAAAGGATTCAAAGCTTCTGATGCTGATCTTAAAACAGCTTTTGGAGGAACAGACACCTATGAAATTGCTGGGCAGATTGTAAAAAAAGGGGAGGTTTTACTCACACAGGAACACAGGGATGAGGAAAGAGAAAAAAAACTGAAGCAGATAATTGAATTGATTGTTAAAAATGCTGTTGACCCTAAAACAGGTAGTCCACATACTCCTGAAAGAATTAAATCTGCAATTACACAGGCACATATTAATATAAAAAACACCCCTATTGAAGAGCAGATGAGTGATATTATTGATGCTATTTCAAAGATTATCCCAATCAAAGTTGAAACAAAAAAAGTAAAGATAATTATTCCTGCAATGCACACTGGAAAAGCATATGGAGTTGCTAGCAAGTATAAAGAAAAAGAAGATTGGTTAAGCAATGGAGATCTGGAGATTGTAGTTTCAGTACCAGCAGGTTTAATAATGGACTTTTATGATAAATTAAACAACGTCACGCACGGAAGTGCTGTGACAGAAGAGATTAAGGGAAATTAAAAATGATAGAAGAAGAAAGAAAAATAGTAATTCCAGGAGAAGTAATAGCCAGTGGCGAGGATTATCTGCCGAGTGAAGGAACAGAAAGGCAGGGAAATGATATTATTGCAATAAGATATGGGCTTGCAGAAGAACAAAATAGGCTTGTGAAGGTTATTTCATTGTCGGGAACATATTCTGCAAGAAAAGGAAATGTGGTTATCGGAGAGTGTGTGAATGTAACCTTTAATGGATGGATACTTGATATTGGCTCACCATCAAATGCATTTTTACCTGTTAGCGAATTTCCAAAGTATGTGCATGCAGATGAACTTGAAGAATTTATAAAAATTGGGGATATTGTTGCAGCAAAAGTTATGGGCGTAAAAAGAAAATCAATAGATTTAAGCGTAAAACTAAGAGGGTTAGGCAGATTAAATGACGGCATGATTATAAAAATAAACTCAAATAAAGTGCCAAGAGTAATTGGAAAAGGCGGAAGCATGATAAATGTTATTAAAGATGAAACAAAATGCAACATCACAGTTGGACAAAATGGATATGTATGGATAAAAGGCGATACAACTGAAGACGAACTTTTAGCTAAAAATGGCATTTTATTTGTAACAGAGAATGCAACAATTAATGGTTTAACTGAAAAATTGCAGGAATGGTTTAATAAAAAAAATAAAGGGGGAAAGAAAAATGAATAGATATAAAATATTCATAGAGCCTGTTGGGAATGAATGTGGACGCTTTGATATAATAGTTGGTAGAGCTAAGTATGCATTTAACTATGAAAGCAGTACAATGAGCGGAGAATCAGCAAAGCTTTCTCAAAAAGGATTATTAAGAGTGGCTAAAAATATTATAAAAGAATTTAAAAGACCAAATAAACAATTAGAATTTACCATTAAAGTTAAAGATTAAAAATGACAACAAAAGAAAAAACATTCAAAAGACCAGACGGAAGAAAAGTTGATGAAATTAGAACCATGAGCGCAAAAGTTGGAGTTGTTCCAAATGCCGACGGAAGTGCAATGTTTCAATTTGGCGACACTATTGCAATAGCTGCAGTCTATGGTCCAAAAGAAATGCACCCACAGCATTCGCAAAATCCTGCTACAGGCACATTAAGATGCACTTATAATATGATGAGCTTTTCTGTTACAGAAAGAATTAGACCAGGGCCGTCAAGAAGAAGTCAGGAAATAAGCAAAATTACAGAATGGGCATTAGCGCCTGCTCTTAAGATTGAGCAATTTCCTAGCACAGTAGTTGACGTCCATATAAGCATAATTCAAGCAGATGCTTCAACCAGATGTGCTGGAATAAATGCTGCTGCCATTGCATTAGCTCATGCTGGTGTGCCAATGAAAGACTTAGTATCAAGCGTATCAATCGGAAAACTTGACAAGCAACTAGTGGTAGATGTTAACAAAGATGAAGAAGACTGGGAAGAAGGAGAAGGTGCAACTGATATGCCTTTTGCATTTTTATCAACACAGGATAAATTAACATTAATGCAGCTTGATGGGAACATAACTCCAAAGCAGTATAAAGAAGCAATGGAGTTGGCAAGAAAAGCAATTAAACAAGTTTATGAAGTTCAGAAAAAAGCTTTAAAAGAAAGCATAAATGAGGAGCAATAAGATGGTAAACACGATTTGGAGTGAGTGGTATAATCAGGACAGATTTTTAGGAAAACCATATCCTTTCATAGATAATTATCCAAAACCAACAGGAGTAGATGAAGATAGTATAATGCCATCAAAATTAGAAAGAAGAATTAAACTTAAATCAGATAAAAAAACAAAATGAAAACTTCAATATTAACAATAGAGAGAATAAAAGAATATCTTGAGCAAGGCAAAAGGTTTGATGAGCGTGGGCTTGATGAATACAGGGATATAAAAATAGAAACTGGAATTTCAAAAAAAGCAGAAGGAAGCGCGAGAGTTAAAATAGGCAAAACAGAGGTTATGGTTGGCGTAAAATTAGATGTTGGCGAACCTTACCCTGACTCGCAGGATGAGGGAAATATGATGGTGACTACTGAATTATTGCCGTTAAGTTCTGACAGGTTTGAGCTTGGGCCTCCAACAATTGCAGCAATTGAACTTGCAAGAGTGATTGACAGGGGAATAAGAGAAAGCAAATTTATTGACTTCAGCAAATTATGCATCAAAGAAGGAGAAAAAGTTTGGACAGTTTTCATTGATATTTATTCAATAAATGACGACGGAAATTTGCTGGATGCTGCTGGCATTGGAGCTTTAGCAGCATTGAAAAATGCGAAAATGCCTAAGTATAATGAAAAAACTGAGAAGGTTGAGTTTGGAGAACTGACAAAAGAGCCATTGCCATTAAATAAAACAATTCCTTTGTCTATAACAGTCCACAAGATAGATAACAGTTTAATTATTGACCCTTCAAAAGAAGAAGAAGATGCATCTGAAACCAGGCTGACAATGGGATTAAGTGAAGGCCCGTTATTTTCATCTATGCAAAAAGGAAACAGCAAAGAATTAAACATAGAAGAAGTTTGGCAAATATTTGAGATTGCTGAAAAAGCGTATAAAAAAATTTGGCCCAAACTTGAAAAGTTTTTAAAGTAAAAAACTTTTTAGTAAGCGATAATTAATTAAAAATAACGTTCAAAACAGGCATAAAGAATACTAAAAAATCCATGGACTGATAATTTAAACAAAAAACTATGTGTATAAATTATATTATATTGATAATCAATAACTATAATAAAATGGCAGAAGGAATAAAATACGATTATAAGACTAAAAACCAGTTAAGAAGGTTAAAAAGTTTTAATGTTATAACTAATAACAGCAAGTTTATAATAAGGCTTAACAATTTCATCAAAAAACAATAAAAATGAATTTACAAGATTTTTCTAAGTACGAAACCGCAAGAATTCTTGGAGCAAGAGCTTTGCAGATATCAATGAACGCGCCTCTTCTAATTAAAATAACCCCAGAAGATTTGGAAAAGATAAAGTATAATCCTATTAAAATCGCTGAAATTGAGCTTGAGTCAGGAGTATTGCCAATTTCAATCAAAAAGCCGTTTCCTAAAAAAATAGAAGAAGAGCTTAAGAAAGTTGCTGACAAAAAGATCAGTGATGAAAAAAAGAAAGAGCTGGAGCAAAAAGAAGAAGAAGACATTGCAAAAGAGGGAGAGATTATGGAATTGGCACAGCCAGAAGACGAAGTTGAGGAAGTTGCAGAAGAAGAACCCGGAGAAACTGAATGAGTTTTTGATGATTAATTAACTACATTCGCTTCGCTCACCTATTAATTACTTAAAACAGACTTCGTTAAGTTTTTCGTTGGTAAACCACACTAGGAGGAAGCCTAACAGAACAAGTTTAGAATAATAAGATTTTGTAATTAACTAAATTTATCCGCCAACCTTAATATTTTAATAATAACTAATATCAGTTAAATAACCAACGTGTTAAAAAGGTTTTTATAATTCTTTTTCTTTAATTAAACCATGAAAAGAGCTTTTATTTATGCTGGAGCAATCTTATCTGCTATAATCCTCATATTAATAATCTTTATCATACTAAATCCTAATAAATTATTAAGTCCTGGTTCTGGGGCTACGATACTTGAGGAATGTAAAACACTCAGTTATGAAGGCGAGGGGGCCGTGAATATTCTTTTTTTTAGCAATAAAAATACTGCAAAAGAATATTCAGAGATTTTATTTAATATAAAGCCGTTTAGCGATAACAGGGATTTTTTTAATTTTTACTATATTGATACTTACAAGCCAGAATGCGAGATATACAAAGGCATTGCTTTGTTCTGCTATTCAAAGGAACTTGTTAAAAAATCTTCATCATGCCCGAATGACCATATAATTGTTATTAATAATGAAAATGCAAATGTCAGAAGCTCTTCATACATGAATGTTCTAAGCATTAACTCACAAAACCAAAAAACAATAATTGCCCATGAGTTTGGGCATAATTTTGCATATCTTGCTGATGAGTATGTACCTGCAAAACTTCCAAGAAAAGCCAGGAATTGTGTTGCATCATGCGAAAAATTTTCTGATAAAAAAGACGGATGTTTTGAAGGTTGTTCTAAGGAAAACTATTTTAGGTCTGTTAACAGTGGAATTATGAAAAGTCTGCTTTCAAATGATTATGGCTTGTTTAATGAAAGACTAATTTTGGATAAAATAGAGGAGGGAAAACAGAGCATAACTGGATTTGTGATAGAAAGCGTTAAGAATTGTAAGAACAAAGAGTATTATTTAATTGAGGGGGAGCATAGTGATGGAGAGATTAAAATTAAAAATAAGAATATTGAAAAAGGATGTGTTGGAAAAAACGGTATTGGGGATTTTAATTATGCACTAATTAAAACAGATGGTTCTGCTGCTATAGACGGAGAATTTAACCCAGAATTTATTTTTACAGATATTGATTCTGAAAGTGGGGAGATTATTGGTGATGTCTTGATAAATGAAGGAGAATTTTTGCTAAAAGCACCTGTAGTTGAAGATTCAAAATCTTTTGAAATTCTTTCGGATGGAGAAGTAATAACAGAAATAAATTTAGAGGGTATAGATAATAAACCATGCAAAAAATTAAAATAATAAATGATAAAATGAACAAGAAAGGAATTTCAGAAGTCATTGCAACAGTGATTACAATATTAATCAGTTTAGTTGCAATCTCTTTGGTTTGGGTGGTGGTTAACAGTATAATAAATGAGCCAGCTTTAGCTCCAAAATTTGATTGCTTGGATATACAGATAAACACACCAATAAAAATAGAATATGCGTGTTACAATTTGGAAACAGAAGAGTTTGAAGTTACACTGGGAAGAAGTCTTGACAACTATTATTTTGAAGATATTGAATTTATAATTGGGGGAGAAGAGTGGTTTTGCTCTGATAATTGCGGAAACTGCGTTATCCTTAAACCAAACAGCAAAAAAACTTATTTTTTTAGCACTACATCTGCTGAGAACTGGGAGTTTAAAGAAGCTATTTTAAAAATTAATGACTGTATTCTTAATGCAAAAATGGTTGTGAAATGTTAGGTATAAAAAACGCTGATGTTGCTAAGCTAATAAGTGATAAAAAAGCTTTTTCATATAGTAAATACCAATTTAATATATAAGCTATTATTTTATTAATTAAAACCGCAAAACGCGAAAGATATTTAAATGCCCTTTACTCAATTTTACTATGAAAAAGAGCAGGGAAGAAATAAGCAATAGAGAAGTAGTTGCAATTTTGATTATCGCTTTTATTTTGTCAGTTATTATCAGCCTGTTAGTTGTTAATATTTCTCAGCCTGCAATTAACCAAAAATCCCTGGACACAGGTCAGATTGTTGTTAGGATGAATGGTGGCGGAGATGAGTTTGGAGATATAAAAGTTGATTTCGCAAAAGAAAGTTAAAATGAAGAAAAAAAATTTTATTATTTTGAGTTTGATTTTGGTTATAATAGTTGCAGGTGCTGTCAGTTACTTGACAATTTCTTTACAGCGTCAGGCATTATTTGGCCCAGCACAAGAAGGAACATTAAATGTTGCGCTTGCAGGAGATTTAATTAATATTATAATTGTTGACAGCAGTGTTAAAGCAGATGTTTCTGATACTGTTGCTTTTAGCAATGTCGTAAGAACAGTTGAGTACACAACAAGCACTACAAATGATGCTGCTGGAGGAGCACCTCCTCCGCCAAGACCATTCTTAATAAGAAATGATGGAAGTGTTACTTCCGATTTAAGTGTTAGCTATTCTGGAACATCTTTATTCTCAAGTCCTTCAAGTTATGTTAAATACTGGTTTGAAAATCCTACAAACTACCAAAATGAAGGAGTTTTAGTGCAGTTTGATGACTGTACGCTTTCTCAAAGTGGAGAATGTTATAGTATAGGATTTAACTACATAAATGAGGGATATGGATGCATTAGTACATCAAAATGTGACCTTCAAGCAACAAATTCCTTAGCAGATGTCGGAGCTTTATTCCCTGACGATAATACGGATGAAGTACAGATGCATATAGCTATTAAAGCTGCAACAGAAGAGACAACAACTCCAAAATCTACTATTGTTGTTGTGACAGGAACACAATCTGTTTTAATATAATTTTATTTAGCAGATATAATCTATATCGATTCTAATAGATTCATTTAATTTTTAATTGAGGAGATAAATAATACCCAATGTAAATTAACCTATTAAACTATGCGAACCCACTTTTTATAATTATAATAAACAACTTTAATTTTCCTCTACTTTCTTTGTAGTTTGCTATCTAGCAAAAGCGCAAAATGCTGGTAAACAAAAGCGTCCTTTGTTATAATTTGTGAGCAAATAACTGCTGCAATTTGACAAGGAAAAGTTAATATATTAAAAATTTCTAGACTTTATATGGGAAAACATACCTTAATCCTGTTTTTATTACTATTTGCAATTTTAGTAAGCAATTTAATCTCTGCTTTGGGAGTTTCGCCTGGGATTATTGAATTTGATTTTCAACCAAATGCCAAAGTTAACTTTGATATGCAGATATATAACATGCCCGCAAAAGACCAAAATGCAGAAGTTTATGTCAACTATAATCAGTTAGATAAGAACATTATTCCTGAGTTTGAGAACATAGTGGAAATAGGCACAAAACAACTTTCTTTTAGCCAGGATGAAACCTCAAAAACTTCTAATATTATTATTAATTTCCCAGCAGGTTTTTCAACAGCCGGAAAACATGAGTTAAGAATCGGCGCAAGGCCTGCAATTTCTTCAGGAGATGAAGGGATACAGGTAATTGCAGGCAATGAAATAAGAGTTTTCATTAATGTTGCGCCAGAATATGCCTCTGATAAATTTGCAAAAATAAAAAGGCTTGAAATCATAAATATTGAAGCCCCTAATGTTATTCAAGGAGAAGAAGCAATGATTACTGCAAATATTAAGAGTAAGTCAGATACAGCTCTTAGCGGAATTTATGCAGAAGTTAATGTTTCTCGCGGAAAAGAACAAATTGAAATGCTTAAAACAAATGAGATTAATCTTGAACCACAGGAGCAAGGCTCATTAAAAACCAGTTTTAATACAAAAAAGATAGTTCCTGGAGTTTTAAATATCTTGGTTGAAGTTTTTTATGATTCAAGGACAGTTACAGCTCAAACAACAATGGAGGTTCTTGAAAAACAGGGAATCATTGGAAGTGCTTGGTTTTGGGTAACCATTGTAATATTTATAATTTTACTGATTTTATTTCTTATTTTTTTGTTGAGGGAAAAAAAGAAAAAAAATGATGCCCAAGAGTTTCCGATTCAAGAACAACCAGAATTTCAACAACCACAAGCACAGCAATTTCAGCAATTTCAGCAGGGCTTATAATTAAAAAATGAACAAGCAACAAAAAGTCATTATTCTTATTATAATCTTAACAGCAATAGCTTCATTTACCTCAATTATCATAATCTCTAATGCCGGCAAAACAAAAATTGTTCATATGCAGGAAATGCCTTTAAATGTCAAGGTTTCAGATTATCTTGGCATTAATACAGACCCTGATCTAAATTTTGGCGCAGGAATGCCAGGCAATAAATTAACAAAAGACTTAACAATATTAAACCCGTTTGATTTTGATGTTAAAGTTGCAATAGCAATTAATGGGAACATAAAAGATTTTGCAGTAATTTCAGAAAATAACTTTAATATCCTTTCTATGCAGAATAAAACACTAAATCTTACCATAGACATACCAAAAAATGCTGAAATTGGAAATTATACAGGGATTTTAAAAGTGAGCATGATTAGAGAATGAATTATTCTGGCTGTTGAAAAATTATTGTTGATGATTATTTATACTACTAAATATTACCTCAAACTTAAAAGTTCCAACAATTAGCTTAGCTTGGTGGGCGGGAATAATTCAAAGATAAAAAATTAACTATAAAACGCAGGAGTTAATCAATCTAATTAGCAGTTAACATTATTATACATTTTCATCATTAATCTCCCTTAATCAAAATTAACAAACTATAAAAATCCTTATTGCTTGAATCATTTATGGTCAAGATAAAAGAGGTTTCAGCAACAGCAATTTTAGATTCACGGAATGAAAAAACAATTCTTGTCAGCATTAAAACAAATGCCGGCAATTTCAGCGCAAGCGCACCAACTGGAAAATCAACTGGCAAGTTTGAAGCAAAACCATACATAAAAAGCATTGATGATGACATTAAAAAAATAAAACAAATTTCTGAGTATTTTAGCGATGAAGATATTGTGAATTTTTATGATTTAAGAAAAGTTGAAGCAATTTGCGAAGGGCATATTGGAGCAAACACTCTTTTTGCCTTAGAAAGCGCAGTTTTAAAGGCAATGGCAAAAGAGCAGAAAAAACAGGTTTGGCAGTTAATTAATCTAAAAGCAAAGCAACTTCCAAGATTAGTTGGGAATGTTATTGGGGGAGGTAAGCATAGCAAATCTGATAAAAAACCAGACTTTCAGGAGTTTCTTTTAATTCCTAATACAAAAACAATAAAACAAGCTTTTGAATTGAATAAAAAGATAAAACAAGAGGCTGAATTTCTTTTAAAAAAATTTGACGAGACATTTAAATCCCAGAAAAATGATGAAAATGCGTGGCAAACAAGCTTAAATGAAAAACTTGTTATGGATATTTTGTATAAATTAAAGGAAATGTTTGGGCTCGATATTGGATTAGATGTTGCTTCATCAAGCTTTTATAGCAGAAAAAAATACCATTATTTAAATCCAAAGTTAGATAGAACAAATGAAGAGCAGGTTGAGTATATAAGCAACCTAATAAGCAATTTTAATTTGTTTTATATTGAAGACTCTTTTAATGAAGAAAACTTTGAATCTTTTTCCAAGTTACTTAAAAAATTTCCAAAATCGTTAATTGTCGGAGATGATTTGGTGGTTACTAATCATGAGAGATTAAAAAAGGCTATTCAGTTCAAGGCTATCAACAGCATCATTATCAAACCTAATCAAAATGGTTCTTTATTAGAAGTAGCACGAATCTGTGAGCTCGCAAAAAAACACAATATTAAACTTGTTTTTAGCCATAGAAGCGGTGAAACAGAAGAGAATATATTAGCTGATTTAGCTTTTGGATTTGGTGCTGATTTTTTTAAATGTGGAATAGATGGCAAAGAACGAGAATCGAAAATTAAGAGATTAATTGAAATTGAGGGAAGTTTAAAGTAAGGTTTAAAAACACACTTTTTCTTTGAATATTCATGCTACGAAAAAAGAAAGAAGAAACAATAGAAGACATGGAAACAAAAAAAGAATTATCAGAAGAAGCCGGTAAAGGCAAGCTAAAAGAAATTCCTAAAGAGGAATTAATTGAAGCAGCTGAAGCTGAATCATTAATAACAGAAATTCCAAGTGTTGCAAATGAAAGTTTAAATGAAAAAAGAAAAAAACTTTTTGAAAAAGCAAAAAAGCTGGCTGATAAAATTCAGAAGACAAAAACAGAAGAGCTTAAAGAAAAAGTTAAGGTAAAGAAAAAGAGCGATACTTTATTGCCTTTAGATGAATATGTTAAATCTGGAATCTATCTTGGAACGCGGGTTGTCACTCCAAACATGAGGCAGTATGTTTATAGAAGAAGAGCAGATGGATTGGCGATACTTAATACAGACACTATTGATGAAAAACTTAAAGAAGGAATTGAATACTTAAGCAAGTTTACCCCAGATAATGTTATTGTTGCATGCAAAAGGCAAGCTGGCTGGAAAGTAGCTGAAAAGTTTTCGCAATTAACAGGCATAAGGGCGTTTACAAAAAAATATCCTGCCGGAATTCTAACAAATGTAACGCTCCCTGATTTCTTTGAAACAGAGCTGGTTATAATAGCAGATTCTTGGCTTGATAAAAATGCTTTGCATGATATATTAAAAGTCAACAAGCAAGTTTTAATGATTTGTGATACAAATAATTTTGGTGTAGGCGCAAATAAAATAATAATTGGTAATAATAAAAGCCCAAAAAGCTTAGGAGTAATTTTTTATTTATTAACAAGGGGGTATTGCAAGGCTCGCGGCATTGAATGTAATATTCCAGATTTAGAATGGTGGACAGGAGAATTAGAAGAAAAAGAAGCTGTGAAGAAATCAATTAAAAAAGTAGAGGAAGAAGGCAAGGGCGCTGAGTTTGGGGTGTAGTGATAGTTATAACAAATTATAATAGTATTTAAAAATCTTTTTTATCATAATTTAATATGGATAAAGAATATGTTGTTACACGTTATAAAGTTTCCGAAGAAGATTTATGGAAAAGCATGTTTGCATTAGTTTTTACTAACAAATATACAATAAGAAAAGACGATGAATGGCACAGAATGGGAAGGTCATTTTATCCAAAAGGACATGAAGAAAGCGGAGAAGAAATTCATTTTGATTTAGTAAACAATGGAGTTTCAATACGCGGGAGTAATGAACAAATAGACAAAATGAGAGAAGATATGTCTAGAAATGCAAGAGTAGAATTAAGAGAAAAATCTCGCAAAAATTGGTTAGAAGATATTTCTGATTTCGTAGAAGGGTGTTCTATTCTTGTGGATTAACTTAAATAAAATGGCAAAATCAAAAGGCGTTCTTGAGTTTAATTATAGTTTCATAATTGATATAAGAACAAGAGAACCTATTAATCGAGATAAAATTAGCGGACTTGCAAGTGAAGAAATTTAATTATTTTTAACAGGCACTAAAAAAGTGTCATTAGATAATTTGTACTCAGGGGAATTGTGTTACAGAAAAAAAGACGATGAGGCAAAGTTTATTAATGAGGGAAGAGCAGTGAGGGTTTTGAGATATAGCTTGATTAAACCTTAAAACACACATCCTAGAACAATAATTAATATAAACTAAGCTATTTAATGAAAAAAATGGTAAAAGAAAAGAGAAATTATACTCCTCGTGAAGTCGCTGGAATGTGCGAGGCTTATTTAAGATTCAAATGGGATGGATTAGGTAATGTAAAAGAAGTAAACAGGTATCTTGAAATTGTTCCTGAAAATGTAAGAAAGATTATCCTTTTTTTAGACAGTTTACCTCTTGATGAAAGGATATCAGCCCTTGACAAATTGCGTTAGAAAGGCTAAACCTTAAACCACAGCCAGCTTTTTTCTGGCTTATTACCATATTTTGTTTTTACTAAAACATATTCGCCTTTTAACTTCTTGCCATTTAACTTGATAATCAGTTTTTTGCTAGTTTTATCAATCAACTCATAAGTCCCTTTGTCCCAGATTTTTACTATTCCTTTTCCATACCCTTCTTTTATCTCTCCTTGAAATTTTGCATATGATAATGGATGGTCTTCAACTTGAATTGCTAATCTCTTTATGCCTTTTGCTCTCGGTGGCTCTTTTGGCACTGCCCAGGATTTTAAAACACCACTCATTTCAAGACGCAAATCATAATGATGGTGGCTGGCATAATGATTATGTATCACAAAAATTATCCTTTTATTACCAATCTTCTCTTTTTTTATAATCGCTATGGGCTCTCCTGACTTTTTCAGATTGCGTTTTGATTTGTAGGCTAAAAGTTTTGAAGACATGATTTAAAAAGCAATCCATAGATTAAATAGTTTTTGAAACGCAATAAAACTTAATAATATGCCATACTGGAGTATAACTGGTTTAAAAATAAAAAAGATGGAATATTTTATAGATGGAATTACTGGAGAGCTGTTGGAAGTTAAAGTTTTAGGCAAAAACCTTACACTTTTAACAATAGATGATTTATTTGGCGAAGATAGTGAGAATTCAATAAAGTTAATTTATTATTACGGAGCATTAGACAGCAAATTGCATGGAAGAATTATCAGCTTTAAGACAAAAAGAGAAGGCATTTTTGGAACAATAATTGAACAAGAAGTTGAAGGATACGGATTTTATCATCATACTGGAAAATTAAAAAAACACGAAGCTATAAAAATAGTAGATAAATACAGGAAAAGTATTAATGTGAAAAATATTTAAGAATATACAAAATAAGCTGATTAAATTAATTTATTGATCATAAATCTTGGTTAGAACATCTAGGTAATTCAATTTTTTAATTATTAAGCGGAGAAGTGCTAACGAATAGTTTTTAGATAGAGTATAAAATAATCATAATAACATAAATAGCTTTTTAAATAAAAAATCCCATTACTACTTATGAAAAAGAAGCTGGAGAAAGAGGATAAACAGATATTACCAAAAAGAGAATTTACATTTGTTACCATCACCCTACTTCTTATTTTAGCAGTGAGATTTGTTTTTCAACTGCGGAGAGCACTTATAATTTTACAGGAAATTGTCGGACTGCCAACTTCTCTTATTTTCTCAATTGCCTACGGAATTGCGTTTGTAGGAGTAATCTATAAAAAGAAGTGGGGCACAATTATTGCAGCAGTAATAGGATTGATAGATTTAGGGATTGCATTATCTGTAGTGTCAGAAATTAAAAGCTTAGCATACCTTGTAGTTCCTGTAATTGATTTAGTTCTTGTTATTTTAGCGTTTATAGAATATAAAAAATTAAGATGATTTTTTATTTAGTTAAATAAAACCAGCAAGTTATATTCATCAAATTTTATTAATTGTCAAGAACCATACAATAAATTGTATGGCGTGTCTGGTTCTTGAGCATGCTCAAGAATTGTTTTTATTCTCTCGCGAACTAAAGTAGGGAGCTCACATAAAAAACAATTCTTGACATGTTAATATTAAACCTCGGGTTTATAACCAATTTAATAACAGGTTATGATTAAAAACTGCATTGACAGCTTCTATTAAATTAATTAACCATGATTAACACACGACTCATAGTTTATTTTAGATTAAGATTTATGTGCTAAATTTTAAGTTTAAATCAAAACAGATTGATTATCATGCGTAAAACTAATTCTTTTCAACTTTTGCACCGCACTCATGACAGAATTTTTGGCTGATATCAACAACCGTCTGACAGCTGTGACATTTAATTATTATTGGCTTTTTTTCTATTACTGTTTTATAACCAGCTTTTCCTCCTAAAACTATTTTTGAAAAAGCATCTAAAACATCATCGTTTTTTTGTATTTCCTGCATTCTCTGCTGGATATTATTTGCATCCATGCAATAAAAAAATAAAATGTTATTTTTAAAGTTTTTGATTTTATGCAGAATTATATGGTTCTCTAATCACATTTTATAAAAATCCAAAAAGTAGTTAAATCTTTTTTTACTTATTTTATTATGTATTTAAAAGACAAAGTTATTTTAGTTACAGGAAGCAGTGAGGGAATTGGGAAAGCGACTGCAATTGCTCTTGCAAAACAAAAAGCTAAAGTAATTGTTACATATAATAAAAGTAAAAAACAAGGGCAAGAAACATTAAAAGAATGCAAAAAGTATAGTGATTGCATATTAATTCAACTTGATGTAACAAATGAAAGCTCTATAAAAAAATGCGTTGAAGAAGTAATAGAGAAGTTCGGAGCGATTCATATTCTTGTAAACAATTCAGGAATTTATATAGAAAAAAGATTTATAGAACAAAACAATAAAGAAATAAGAAATCAGATAGAAGTTAATTTGATTGGTTTGATGAATATAACAAAAACTGTGCTTCCCTATATGCAAGGACAAAATTTGGGTATAGTAATAAATATTGCAAGTATGGCTGGAAAAAGAATTAAATGGCCTGAAATGGCTCCTTATGCTGCAAGCAAATTTGGCGTAAGAGGATTTACTAAAGGTTTAGCAAAAGAATATGAAGATACAAACATAAAATTATATTCTATAAATCCTGGAATGACAGCTACAAGAATGTCAAACTTTGAAGGCATACACCCAAGCAAAGTTGCAGATATTATAGTTAAAGTAGCTGAGGAAAGATTAAATAAAAAGTCTGGAGAAGATATTGATATTGAAAAGCATGTCCAATAAATTTTAACTCTCGGACAAGTTTATAAATATTAATTGCTTAATTAGTTTATGAATTTTAAACCAACTTTGTGGAAAGTGGTTGTTTCTGTTTTAGTTTTAATATCTATTAATTTATTAATATCGACAACTGCTAATTGCGATAAAATAGCGTGTGAGTGGTATAATATTAGGTATATAACAAGTGCATTAATCTCTGCCTTAATTATTTATGTTATCTGGAGCTTGTTTGAAAAAAAATAAAAATAATTCTCGACGCTAAAAAGATATAAAAAATCAGCGAAACCTTTATAAATACCTATAATCATCTTAAATCGTAACTAAGATGATTGCCTTAATATTGTGCGTGTATAAACACAGTGGTTATAATATTAACGCTGTTTGCATTAAGGTATGAGGTATGTAGAAGCAGTCATTTAGTTGTAATTCTCAAATTTATCGTCGATAAATTTATTTTAGGCCAATCAGTCAATAGTAGGAGAATGTGTGAAGTATTTGTTTATCTTATATAACAAATGCGCAATTGAGATTATTTTAAATGCTAATTTAATTAAATCTGTGAAGTTGTTTCAAATCCAGTTGATCCTGCTGGCGGCTGCGGCTCTTTGGTTTGCATTTAGACATGCAAGTTTTTGTTTTTAGAAATAAGAGCAAAGCGAACTGCTCAGTAACACGTAGTTAACCTACCCTAAGGTCAGGGATACCCTCGGGAAACTGAGGCTAATACCTGATAGAAGACATACCCTGGAAAGATTTGTCTTTCAAATTCGTGCCATAGGATGGGACTGCGGCTGATTAGGTTGTTGGCGGGGTAATGGCCCACCAAGCCGATGATCAGTAAGGGCTCTTAGCGGAGAGGCCCTGAGAGGGAGTCTGAGACACTACTCCCAGCCCTACGGGGTGCAGCAGTTAGGTATTTTCTGCAATGCGCGAAAGCGTGACAGAGCGAACCAAAGTGCGTCTCAATGAGACGCTTTTGCTAAATCTAAAAAGTTTGGCGAATAAGGACTGGGTAAGACTAGTGCCAGCCGCCGCGGTAATACTAGCGGTCCAAGTCGCAGCCATCATTATTGGGTCTAAAACATCCGTAGCTTGCTTAATAAGTTTCTTGTGAAATCTTATATCTCAAGTATAAGGCGTGCAAGAAGTACTGCTAAGCTAGAGATTGGAAGACGTAGGAAGTACAATCAAAGTAGCGGTAAAATGTGTTGATCTTGGTTGGACTCACAACAGCGAAGGCATCCTACGAGTACAGTTCTGACAGTAAGGGATGAAGGCTAGGGGCGCAAAATGGATTAGATACCCATGTAGTCCTAGCAGTAAACACTGCACACTAAACATCGGGACCTCCTCGAGAGGCTTCGGTGCTGTAGCGAAGGCGAAAAGTGTGCTACCTGGGAAGTATAGCCGCAAGGCCGAAACTTAAAGGAATTGGCGGGGAGACACTACAACGGGTGACGCGTGCGGTTCAATTAGATTCGACACCGTGAACCTCACCAGGAGCGACAGCAGAATGAAGGTCAGTCTGAAGGGCTTACCTGACACGCTGAGAGGAGTTGCATGGCCAACGTCAGCCTGTGCCGTGAGGTGACCTGTTAAATCAGGTAACAGGCAAGACCCGCGTGCATATTTACTACGTGTACAATATGCAGATTGCCATGGTAACATGGATGAAAGTGCGGGCTACGTTAGGTGAGTACAGCCTGAATCCCCTGGGCGACACGCGCGCGTCAATGGTGGATACAATTGGATGCAACTCTGAAAAGAGAAGCTAATCCCCTAAAATCCATCTCAGTTCAGATTGAGGTTTGCAACCCAGCCTCATGACGCTGGAATCCGTAGTAATCGTTCGTTAGCAGCGAACGGTGAATCTGTCCCTGTCTCTTGCACACACTGCCCGTCAAACCAACCGAGTTATGTTATAATGAAACTTTTCGAAGGAGAATTTTAGCATGACAAGGTAGGTTAAGTCGTCACAAGGTATCTGTAGGGGAACCTGCAGATGGATCACCTCCTAAATTTTAAATTGGATAACTAGAATAAAGAGACAAATAATTATTTAATTGCTCTACATACCATCATCTTTTGTTTAAGATGAAAATATTAACATGCGTGAATTTACATTATAAAGGATAATAAAAATGGCAAAAACACTTGCATCAATTTTATTTGGCGTAGGTTTTATAAAAGGAATCGTGTTGGCATCAGAAATTGAATTGAATAAATATTTAGAAATTGCAGCATATTTTGTGCTTATTGCACCTCCTATCGTTAGCGGTATAGTTAATTCAGACAAAGTAAGTGCAATGGAGCAAGAATTTTACTATAAAAGCCTTCAAAATAGAAAACATTAAAAACTCACAGGCCGAAATAATTACAAGGGCCTGTAGTCTAACGGTAGAATACCTCGCTTGCACCGAGGAGACCCGTGTTCAATTCACGGCAGGTCCATTTTTCTAAGAAAAATGGATATTGCTTAGATGATAAGATTTAAGAAGCCAGTATTAAATAAATTAAAGATAAGATGATTAAATTTAAAAGGTTAATATTAAATAAACAAAGAATGAGTTAATAGTTAAGGTTAGAAAATTATTAAGTCCAACAACCAAACAAATTAGCAGATAAAACTAAAAATTACAAATCATATTCAAATTAAAAACCACCTGCGGATTTTTTTCCTGCAGCTGTGTTCAATTTGAAATCCAAAAATCTAAAAAGATTTTTGTCCCTTAAAGTGTAAAACACTGTTGAGGCGACGAGAAAACGTCACTAAAAAACAAAAACCGGTTCCATATCAGGGGATATGGGATCGTTATGAGAACTTATGTTCGATGATAAAGTAGCAGGAGAATATTCCACTAGTTAGAACTTAATAAAGTTCTAGGAAATGAATACTACTACAAATACTGTTAGACGGATAGCTTGGTTTTGGTAAAGATGAAGGACGTGGCAAGCTGCGATAAGCTTGGGGGAGTTGCATGCAAACTTTGATCCCAAGATCTCCGATTGTCCTGAGAAGGGCAAATACGCCGGGAATTGAAACATCTTAGTACCGGCAGGAAAAGAAAATAAATAATGATGCTCTTAGTAGCAGCGAGCGAAAAGGGCATAGGGCAAACTGAATCTCCTTGCGAAAGTGAGGCAGAGATGTGGTGAAAACTTAGCCTAAGGAATTGAATCGAAGTTGGCTGGAACGCCATACTTTAGAAGGTGATAGTCCTGTAGATGAAAAATCTATGGCAGGTTTCAAAAGAGTAGGGCCTCTCGAATTAGAGGTCTGAATATAGCAGGATTAACTGCTAACCCTAAATATAACCAAAGTCCGATAGCGCACTAGTACCGCGAGGGAAAGCTGAAAAGTACTCTTAACAGAGGGTTAAAAGACTTGAAATCTAACAGTTACAGATTGTTACTGCTCTGCTCAGCAATGATGCGGGAGTTGTAACGTACGTTTCGAAGAACGGGCCAGGGAGTTTACTTATGTGGCAAGACTAACTTTTTTAAAAAGGTAATCGAAGCGAAAGCGAGTCTGAAAAGGCGCGAGTCACATGGGTATGACCTGAAGCCAGATGATCTATTCGTGGGCAAGGTGAAGTCTCCCGAAAGGGGGATGGAGGCCTGAACCAGTGTTGTGTACATGCACTTGAATGATCTGCGAATAGGGGTGAAAAGCCTATCTAATCTGGCGATGGCTGGTTCCTGTTGAAATATGCCTTCGTATAGTCTTGTCTTTCTTGTTTATGGAGTATAGTACAGATAAAATTTGCAGGAGCAAATGCTTACGAAATTTTTTCTAACTCAGAAACTGTAAACTGAATAAGACAGGAAACCGGGGCAGTGCGTAAGGCACTGTTCCGAGACCAAAACAATGGAGACTGAAGTTAAGGTCCATAAATTCATACTAAGTGTATCAAAAGGTGTCTTGAACCTGAGACAGTAGGGATGTAAGCTCAGAAGCAGCTATCATTTAAAGAAAGCGTAACAGCTCACCTATCGAGGTCCAGGGCCCTGAAAATGGACAGGGCTAAGTATGATACCGATACTTCAGAGGTGCTCATTTTAAAATCGTACTGAGGAAATTTTGTTAACAAAATTTTCAGTGTAGAAAAGTTTAAATAGTGGGAAAAAATTGAAAGATTATGAAAAGTAAATCATCTTTGCAAACAACCTTGGAAGCAGAGGGATGGGAATTTTTGACTAATAATGATAGATATAATGGTAAATACTGGGACCCAGATCCTAAAAAAAATGATTTTGCTATAATATCTGCTTTTAAAGATAGAGGATTTAAAGAAGTAAAAGTAACTGATGCTTATGATATTAATGGAAGACCTATCAATTACATGCAAGCCATCTATGTGAAAAGATAACCACTTCAAATTCACAAATCATATTCAATTTTTTCTCAGTACGATACAGAGCATTCTGGTAAGCAGGCGTGGTTTTTGTGCAGAAGTTTCTGCGAGAGCAGGAATGGAACAAATACCAATGAGGATCCTGGTGGTAGTAGGATGTGATTTTCCTGAGAATGGAAAACGTCGAAAGAGCAAGGTTTCCTTGGCAATATATGTTAGCCAAGGGTTAGTCAGTACCTAAGTTGTGCCTTAACTGAGTACAACGATGGATGTCAGGTTAATATTCCTGAACTAATTGAGCTTTACATAGCATAACTCGCTTTCGGATAAGTGAATATCTGGGAAGATATTTTAGTAGAGAAATTTGTCGAGGGTAATCCATAGACACAAATGAATTTGCTAAACAAAATCGCTGAGTCCAAGAGCCAGTGAAAAGGTTATGCTCTTAGCTTAATTAACTGTACCCACAACCGGCACTGGTGCTCTAGCTGAGAAGGCTAAGACGTGAAAGGTTAAACTGGTTAAGGGAATTCGGCATATTGGCCCTGTAGCTTCGGCTGAAGGGGTGTCTATCTTTGTGATTTTCAGAAATGTTTGTTGCATTGGTAGATCTCAGTAACAAGGACGGCCCGACTGTTTACCAAAAACGTAGCCACGTGCTAACCCGAAAGGACTTGTATACGTGGTGAGACCTGCCCAGTGGTGGTGTCTAAAACTCCTTTTCAAGGGAGCTAAGGCCCATTAAACGGCGGGGGTAACTATGACCCTCTTAAGGTAAAAATTATGTTGCCTTACGGTTTTCTCGTCGATAAAACGAGGAAAACGCTTCAAGGGGTATAGAAAGTAAATAGTCAAAGATAATTAAGTTACAGGATTAGATTAAACCAAAAAATTGAAGAAAATTGAGCTATATGCTGGAAAATCCGAGAATCCGACAGTACTTTGATAATTTGCACTCACAAAAGTTAGTTAGATTGATTGAAAGGTTAATAATAAAAATGATTTATTAACAATTAGATTAATTCGAGCGAACATCGTGAGCGAAACATATTATAAAAGTAAAAATCTGTTCGGTGCGGACAATCAGCAGGAAAGATTTCTCATTAATTTGAGAAAAATCCTCAGAGACTATATGCTCAAAATAATTTAACAATTATTAAGATATAGTCCGAACTTTACAGCGATGTAAAGATGTTGTTAGAAATAACAATTCGCTGTTATTAAACTTGCCTCGCTAAGCTCGAAATAAAAAGTTGTTAATAATAAAACAATAAAATTTTGAACTATTAATAATTTAAATAAATTCGAACAAAGTGAGAAAAATTATAACAGAAGTAACAAAAGTGAGCGTAATACCTTGTCGTCTGAATGGCGACTTGCATGAATGGTTTAACGAGGTTGTCACTGTCCCTAACCAGAACCTTCTGAACACACTTCGTGGCGAAAATGCCACGGACACCTAGTGGGAAGCGAAGACCTTGTGGACCTTTACTGCAACTTGTTGTTGTGATTTTAACGAAGATGCATAGAATAAGTAGGAGCGTCGAAGTCCTTATTTAGGTAAGGATGGAGCGAAAAGTGTAATACTACTCATCTTTTTTAGACTTGCTAACCCTTTAGGGAACAGCAGCAGGCGGGCAGTTTGGCTGGGGCGGCGCCCTGTCGAAAAGATATCGATAGGACCCAAAGATAAGCTCATCCAGCTTGGAAATCTGGAGTTGAGTGCGAAGGCAAAAGCTTATCTGACTGTATTTTGAACAGCAAGAAATGCAGGTACGAAAGTAGGGCTTAGTGAACCCACGTGCTTTTTTAATAGAAGCCGTGTCTGATAGAAAAGGTACCCCAAGGATAACAGGCTTGTCGCGCCCGATAGTCCGTATTGACGGCGCGGTTTGGTACATCGCTGTCGGCTCTCCCTATCCTGCGCGTGCAGAAGCGTGCAAGGGTGTCGGAGTTCACGCATTAAAAGGGATCGTTAGCTGGGTTAAGAACGCCGTGAGGCAGTTTGTATGATATCTACTAGGTGTGTTGTTGGGTGAGTGGAACAAGCTTATAGTACGAGAGGAACTAAGCTTGGATGCCTCTGGTGAGCAGTTGTCATTTGGCAGGCTGCATAGCTACGCATTGTTTGGATAAGAGCTGAATGCATCTAAGCTCGAAGCCATCCGCAAAACGACCCAACTGAGGCCGTTAAAGAAGATAACGTTGATAGAGTTGGAGTGTAAGATTCAAGTGCGCAAGCACGAGAATTTCAGCTCACAACTACTAAAAGCCTCTTTTGTAGTATTCATTAAGAATATTTTCCTGCTACTTTTTGTCGTTTTTTCTTTAAAATTAATTTAATATTAAATATAATTTTTATAAAATAGTTAGTAAATATAAAGTTGCATAGAGTTATATTCAAGTTAATATTTTTTATTTCCGATTTTTAGTTATATCTAATTTGAACTTTTAGTTTTTAGTTAGATTTAAGATAAAATATTTAAGCCAAGGAAAAACCTGCCGTTCTTATATTAAAACTCAACAATGCGAAGATTTAAAATAATTGATTTCTTAGCATAATCATAAAAGAGGAAAATGGTGGAACTAATTACAACTGCAGTTTTATATCCAGCAATGCTTGGTGGAATAGGAGGTTTGACAAGAGGATTTATTGGATTGCTAAAAGCTCTGAGTTTAAGAAGAAAAATTCTTTGGAATTATTATATCATAACAGTTATTGTCGCAATGGTTATTGGTATTTTCACAGGAATTATTTTTAATTTTGATTATAGATTAAGTTTATTGGCAGGTTATGCGGGGACAGATATTCTTGAGGGAATTTATAAGAGCTTTAAGGTTGAGAAAGTTTATGTTGGGAAGAGGAAGTGAAAAATGAATTTCAAACTAACCTGGGGGAAAAGTGTTGTCTCTGTTCTAGTTTTAATTATTATAAATTTATTAACTTCAACAACTGCTAATTGTGATAAAATAGCGTGTGAGTGGTATAGTGTTAGGTATATAATAAGTGCATTAATCTCTGCTTTAATCATCTACATTATTTGGAGCTTATTTCAAGCTAAGCCAAAAAAGTCTAAAAACAAATAAAATAAAAAATGCCAAGCATAACAATAAGCATTGACGATGAAGTCAAGAAAATTCTTTCAAATAGGGCAAAGAAAAATTTGCTTACATTAAGAGAGCAAATTGAAGATATTTTAAGAAAAAGTGCTGTAAGGACAAAATCAGGCATTAGCGCTCAAAAATTCAAAACAGATGACCCATTAGTTGAAATTTTTTCTAGGGAAAATAGGGGAAGGAAGAGGAAGAAGAAATAAAAAAGGAAGGTTTAAAAATAAACATTTTCTTCTATTTTTGAGGTGATCAGCACCTCAGAACTGCTAATTCTGAGAAAAATATAGAATGGAAAAAGTAAGCAGGAGAACTTTCACTACCAAAACAATTGAGTTAGTTGCAACTCTCCCTTTAATTGGGGTTGTAGTAGATAATTTTATAAAAAGCAGAATATATTATGAAGCAGATATATCAAAAGCTACATTTGTTAATAATAAAGAGTCAGTAAAACAATTCGCAAACATACAAGAGGATTTTGATAAGACATTGGCACAATTAATTAGTTCTTATAAAAAAGAGTATTATAAATCCCATATACAAACTTACCCCTCTCTTGATAGTCAAGGGAATGTTACAATAAAAAACAGGATTGTTTGGGACTGGGAAGAACCAAAGAGTATTCCAGACCATAAAGTCATTTATTCTTGGCAAAACCAACAATCAGATTTAGCCAGCAGAGCACATTTTCTGATATCCCAGCCGTTAGTTGATAAAAACAAACTTGAAGTCATAACTATTGATAAAAAAGAATCAAACAGAACATTACAAGCAGTTTTGAGTATAGTAATTTATGGTGCAGAAATCGGATTGCTTTTAGGTTATGAAGAAATAATAGCTACAGTGAAATATTATGAAAGCTACCAGCATAGATGTATATCTTTATCAGAAAAAGTTGAAGAGATGAATACAGCTGATCAAATTAATAGAAGGAACTTTTTCAAAATTTTCGCGGCATTTACTGCTGCTGGAGTTGCAGAAAAAATAAGAGGGTATAATGCAAAAAGATTAGAAGAAGGAAAAAGTAAATTAGAAACAACTCTTGAAAATGAAAAAGCAATAGTTGCTAGAAATAAAACTCATAAAGACAAATATTTCCAAAGATATTTTCAAACAAACCCAAAAGAGTTAATCAAAAATGTGAATGAAGAGGTTTTCGTTGCGAAAGAAGCATTAGAAAAGGGGGTTAAAGATGTTAATGTAAGAAATTCTTTTCAATCCTTTGTTACAAAAGCAGAAGATTATGCAAAAAATCTTGAGGAGTTTTTTAGCAATGGTGTCCCACAAGAATTAGAACTAATTTCTGAATGTGAGCATATTACTAGAACACTTAACAAAGTAACTTCTCAGCAAAAGAATTATGCTACAACCAGCGTATTATTAGAAAGTTTAGCAGTTGGAGGAACTCTTGCAGCTGTTTTAATTCCTGCGGAAATTATTAATTCCAAAATGTCTTAAGTATATTTTAACTATTATGAAGGTTTAAAAACCCAAAGTATATAAAAATATTATGAGGTGATGGTTGCAGAATCGCCTTAGAATTCTGGGAAAGTAATACAATGAAATTAGAAGCAATATCAACAAAATCAATAAAAGAAAAATTGATAAATCTTCGTGAGCATATGTCTGGTTACACAGATATTACTTATGATTTTGCAGAGTTTTTAGCTGAAAGGCTAAAACCAAAACTTAGCCCAGTTGAATTTAATATAGCAATAGAACTTGCATTTTATGATATGCAAAATGGTACTGAAAGTCTTTTTGAAAATTCCCTTCATACTGGACTTCAAAAGTATCCCCCAATGATTTATCCTATATTAGAAACAGATATCCTCAAAATAGCAGAAGCTATTTGTCCAAGATATTTTTTTCAAGAATTTAAAAAAGTATATGAGGAAATCCGCAAATAGAAACATTTATTAATCTTTTAACCCTTTAATATTTATGCAAAGAAAAACTTACTTAATTGTTACAGCTGTGATATTCAGCCTAATATCTATTCTTCATTTTTTAAGAGCTGTGTTTTTCTGGCCAGCAAAAATTGGAACATTAGCTATTCCAATTTGGGTTTCTTGGTTAGCAATCATAATTTCAGTTTATTTAGTATCTGTTTCTCTAAACTTATTAAAAAAGAAGTAAGTTTGAAATTTAATTTTATTTATCTGCCTATTTATGCAGATATTACAACATTGTGATGAAATTATTTAAGGGTTTGGTTGAGCTCCAAATCATTTTTCATGAAGGTAAAAACAAAGTTTAATACCTTCTTTTTCTTGTATAAGAATATTTGCTTCTGCTATTTCTATTGTCATTGCTTCTTGAATCTCTGTTCCTATTATCTCTATTATGATAGGGTTTTTCTTCATCTCTGTTTCTATTGCCTTGATTTGAATGATAATTGCTTCTTGAGTAGTTTCTTCCATAATATTTATTGTCATTTCCTCTTCCTTTATTGCCATTAAATCTATTTGAAAATCTGTCACTTCCTCTTTTTATTTCAGGAGTCCATTTAATCATTGTTCTTTCAACAAAAGGAGTTTTCTCACAAGTTATATTTAATGAATTATCTTTCAGAACACTTGTGAAATTAATATAATCTCTGCTTGATACAATATTAATTACTTTTCCTTCTTTTCCTGCCCTTGCTGTTCTGCCTATTCTGTGAATATACTCTTTTGCCTCTTTTGGAAGATCGTAATTATAAATATGGGAAACCCCTTTTATATCCAAACCTCTAGCTGCAACATCTGTGCAAACCAGCACTTGGCATGTTTGAGAATGAAACTGATTCATTATTCTACTTCTTTTTTCCTGGGAAAAACCCCCATGAATAGCTAATGCATCCACCCCCATTGCCTTTAAATTATTTGCAACAAAATCAGCATTTCTTCTTGTATTGCAAAAAACCATTGCTAGCTTGGTTTTCTCGTTCTGCAATAAATGTTTAAGCACAGAATATTTTAGACCCTCATCAACATCATAATAAACTTGGATTAATTTTGCCGGATCAACATACTCTTCTGCTGAAACTTCAATTTGATTTACCATATATTTCTTTGAGAGTCTGATGATGTCTCTTGAGATTGTTGCAGAAAATAAAAGTGTTTGCCTTGGTTTAGGGCAATGATTTATTATTTTTTCAACATCTTTAATAAATCCCATATCAAGCATTCTGTCTGCTTCATCTAACACAAGTGTTTTAAGAGGCCTTAATTTAATTGTTCCCCTGGCTAAATGATCTAAAATTCTTCCGGGTGTTCCTACTACAATGTCTGCATATTTCAAATTTTCTATTTGGGGATTTATTGAAACTCCGCCATAGACTGAAATTATTTTAAGACGGTTATATTTTGAGAAATTATTTAAGGCTTTTGAGATTTGCTCTGCAAGTTCCCTTGTAGGTGTTAAAATCAGCGCCTGTATTCCAAAACCTTTTTTAGTATTCTGAAGAATTGTTGAGCCAAATACCAGTGTTTTTCCAGAACCTGTTGAAGCTCTTGCTATAACATCTTTTCTATTCAAAACCAAAGGAATTGCAAGCTCTTGTATTTCTGTTGGCTTTTCAAATTTTTCTTCTTCGAGAACTCTGATTAAGCTGGGATTAAGCCCTAGTTTTTCAAATTCATTTATGCTTGTATTTCTTCCGATCATTATATATCCTAAACATACATCTATTGATTAAAGAAAACCATTAGTTTTCTAGTGGGGTAAGAAAAAGGGATGCTTGAACAAAACATAAATTCTGTTTGCGAAACTTTTTCTTGAACTATAGACAATAAACTATATTCTTTATACTATAAATCGAGTTTTTGATGGTTTATAAAGGTGCGCATTTAACTTTATAATGTAAATGTTTATAATTGTTAGTTGAGAACAATTATGATGCCATATATTAGCACGCGTGGGGATATCAAGGTTTCTTTTTCTGAGAGTATACTCTGGGGTCTTACACCTGAAGGAGGTCTTTTGATTCCGGAAAAGTTCCCAAAATATTCAAAAAAAGACTTAGAAAAAATGAGTAAGATGAATTATAAAAAACTAGCTTTAGCAATAATGAGCTATTTTGTTGATGACATTCCTAAAAAAGATTTAAAACTTCTGATAGAAAAGAGCTATAGTAAAGACCTCTTTGGATCTGAAGAGATAACGCCTATTAAAGAAATAGGAGATGGAGAGTATATTCTTGAACTATTTAATGGACCAACTCTGGCGTTTAAAGATATCGCATTACAATTTTTAGGCAATGTATTTGATTATATTTTAGAAAAGATGGACAGCACTACAAACATTCTTACTGCAACATCTGGAGATACTGGATCTGCAGCTATTTACGGAACAAGGGGCAAAAAAAGATTAAGGATTTTTGTCTTAACGCCAAAGGATAGGATGAGTAAATTCCAGACAGCACAAATGTATTCTGTCATAGATCCTGCTGTCTTTAACATTGCAGTTGATGGAACTTTTGATGATTGCCAAGACATGGTAAAAAAAGCAAGTGAGGATATTGAGTTTAGAAATAAATACCACATAGGTTATATGAATTCAATTAACTGGACAAGGGTTTTAGCACAGATTGTTTATTATGCTAAAGGCGTCTTTAATATCCAAAAGATAAATAATTTGCCTGTTGATGCAGAAGTAGACGTCTCTGTTCCAACTGGAAATTTTGGTGATGCTTTAGCAGGCTATTATGCAAAGAAAATGGGCATTCCAATAGGTAAGATTATACTTGCCACGAATGAAAATAATGTTTTGGATATTTTCTTTAAAAAAGGAGTCTATAAAATAAGAAATAAAGAAGAAGTAATAAGAACCGATAGCCCTTCAATGGATATAACTTCTGCTTCAAATTTTGAGAGATACATTTATGATATAGTTGATCAAGATCCAAAAATTGTTAAAGATTTATGGGAGCAGATTAAAGAAAAGAGCTTCTTTGACATTTCAAAAACCCCTTATTTTGAAAGTGTGAAAAATAGTGGATTTTTTTCCTATTCTACTAATAAAAAAGAAAGATATAAAATTATAAAGCAAATTTATAACCAAAGCGGGATTATAATTGATCCGCACACTGCTAATGGAGTTGTTGCTGCAGAAAAATACAAAAGAGAAAATATTCCTGTAATGTGCCTAGCAACAGCAAGCCCATTAAAATTTGAAGACTCAATTAAAGAAGCACTTGGTAAAGAAGTCATATTAAAAAGGCCAAAACAGTATAGAGGAATCGAAAATAAACCACAAAGGTTTGTAATGATCCATAGAGGAAATGTTAATTCATTGAAAGATTTTATTAAAAAGCATATCCTTATAGACCATAAATCTTGATTAACTAAGAGTTCTTGATGTTAATTAATCGTGGAGCTTGGGGAAGTTTGAAAAGTAGTATCCAGCTTTGGAAGTAAGTGGATATGATAGTCTACACCGAGTATTCCGAGATTCAACTCCTCTTGGGCCTATATTTTTTTATCATTCAGGCTTACTTCTATGTTTGAGAATAGGAAAGTATATCTTTTATCTCAATAATGCTTAAATACAATTAAGAGCCAAATTAAAAATGGCTAAAATTAATGTTATGGGATATCTAGACTTAGATGAAGAATCTCATCATGCTATTTTATCACTTAAATTTTCATCATCGCCTTCTATAAATAACCCAAGCCGATTACAAGAATATACTATTGAGGTTCCTCTTTCTCAGATAGCGTACGAAAATTTGCAGAGTGAATTGAAGAAGAAAGAAGAAGGTGAAAGAATGAATATCAATGGTGCACTTGAAGCTTCTCTTTCTTTAGCTATATAATAAACATTCTTGAACTGAAAATTTCTTGAATAACTTATGGAATAACGCAAAAAGGTAATTACTCCTTTAGGTGTTTTGGATGGGAAAGTTTAATATAGATTAGGTTAAGGAAAATGTTAAATGTTAATTGCCCTTTGTAGCTTTTTTACACATTCTAAAACTCTTATGTCAGGAGAAAGAATTTTTACTTTGTCGTTCGGAGATCTCAATGCACGATAAATCCTTTGCAAGAATCCCCGCCATGCTTTGTCTTTGTAAAATTCCCAATAATAATCCGGATGAGTCTTTTGCAAAACCTTCCAGAATGTATCGCTTACATTTGGGTTTGGGTACTTAGTGAAAATTATTGAGTTGCACATCTCTCCAGGAAAGTCAATTCCTCTGCTACATTTTGTAGTAAACAAAGATTTTGACAGGCCTTTTTTGAAATTAGAGATTAGTAATCCTTCTTTATCTTCTCTTTGATCTGCCTTTATCTTTTCTGTACTCATAAGATTATCCAAACCTAACCTTTTAATTTCATCTTCTGTTGGCAAATCTTTGAATGCATTTACATGTATTAGAACAGGAGTTTGCGCTTTTTCCATGCATTTTGAAAGAGCAGTCAAATAATCCTCTCTTGAATGAGCATTGGAAGAAAGATTAGAGTATCTGCAGTCAAATTCTTTTCCAGTAGCCACAATTTCTGTTGAACCAAAGTTTAATTCTTCTGCCTGAACAATCTTAAAATTATTTATCTCAAAAATATTTTTTATGATTTTGTCTGAATGTAAGGTTCCAGACATAAAAATTAATAATTTTGTTTTATTCAACAAATCTTTGAATTTTCCTGAGATGTCTGTGCTTACTAATTTTATTAAAAGGTTGCCTTCTTCATTTTTCCTGTAAGTGAGATACAATTTGTCAAGTGAATGCTCAAAAGTTCTAGCTGTTTCAGTAGCTTTGTTAAGATAATTTAGTTCGTCTAATGTAATCTCAGCTTCTAAATCTAAGTTTAAATTAAATTCCTGTAAAATCTCCTGCACTTTTGTTTCTGATATGTGAAAAACATCATCTTCTATAATTCCTCTTGCTTTCTTGTTTTGCTCCTCTAGCTCGATTAATTTTTTGATTTTTTCCAGGGATTTTTGTGCAAGATTTGATTCCGGATAAAAACCTCTTGCAGAAGCCAAGAGCCGTGTAAGGTTTAATTCGTCCTGCTGAAAAAATTCGTCTAAAAACTCATCTGCTTCATCAATTATATCTACTTCTGTCATTGGTTTTCTTCCTAAAGATATCTCTGCCCTGTATTTAGCAGAATTAAAAATTGTTACATCGGCATCCATATAAGCGAGATATTGGTCATAGTAAGAACAACCTTTTTTCCTATGATAAAAGATATGCTCCTGACCGTTTACTCCGTTGTATCTTATCCTTTTCGCGTCTGTTAAGGATTTTAATTCAAAATTCGCGGGCAGAATCGGGCTCCAATATGGATTAGATGCTGCTACAGTAAACCTTCTCACATTTTCTAAAGTTAAATTACCAGAATTGCTAATAAATGGATTCTGCCTAACATATTCCATGATTTTTCCGTAATTTTTTTCCACTATCTTTATATTCTCTGGAAGAGAAGGGTCTGCACAAGAAACCCCTGGATTAATTATTGAATCATGATTATCTCTTCCTGTTATCATGGCTATTTTCATTTTTCTTCCATCTGCTTTGCGAAGATATTTTTTAGTTATGTAATCTTCTTCGTATTGTTTTTGCAGGGCTTTTACTGGCACAACAATTGAGGATTTGCCCAAAATTCTGGCAATATTCAAAGCAATGGCACTTTTTCCAGAGCCACAAGTTCCGTGAATAAAAATTACTTTGTGCTCTTTTGAAAGTTCTACAACTTCTTTTACCACATCTTCCTGGGTTTTATTATTAGTGAATTTTAACGGGGGAAGTTTTGTTTCAATACCTTTTTCACTTAAATATAAACTCCAATAATTGTTAATGCCCAAACCTTTCGTTTCTGCGTTATTATCTAGGGGGTTTTCTTGCATTTCTGGTTTTTCTGATTCTTCCTTTAAAAATTCTAATGATGAAGAAGTTTTAAGTGGCTCTTTTTCTGCTTGTTCAATTGTAAATTCTTTACTTCTCTCTGTGACATCCCCTAAAGTATAATCACTAATTTTTAAGTTCCTTATCTTATCCTGCCTGATTGGCCTGCCATCAGCATCAAAAATTAATTTCCCCATGAATTAAAGATTAGAATTCTTTGTTTAAAAACCTTTTAAATGGTTTTCGGAATGGAGAAAGGGGGAGGTTTAAGGGGAAGGGGGTTGAGTGATGAATTTGAAAAACTTATCGATGTCTGAATTTTTATGAAAAATATTGTTAATTAAATGAAATATTAGTAGAACCACCAAGGTATTCAGGGTTATTATAACAAATAAAAGAGAAATTAACAAACCTGTTTTAAACACCAGCAAAAACCATAAAAACAAAGACACTAAAGATAATATTACTAAAATCAATAAGTCTGATTTTATTCCGCCAAGAAAAACTGCCTTTTTTTGTTTAAAGCTTAACTTTTTTAATTTTTTCTCATCAAAATAGCAAGTAGCCAAAGACGTTGGTTTTAAATGCTTTAGATTCGCTTTAAGGTTCCATGCTATTCTTGCATCAATGCCTGCTTTATTTAAGGCTTTTTTATGCCCTAATTCATGTAAGTATGTAAAGATAACCAAGTCTGCAACTGCTACGATTATAAAGAATAAGAAAAATGTAATTAAGATGCCCATGTTATTATCAATCCTTATCTCTTTTTAAGTTTTATCTCTCCTTTCCTAGCTTATCCATATTGCAAGCCTTCAATCTCATCACATTTATTTGTATCATTGCCATATCTAAAAACTTTTGCATATCCTTCTTGCACTATTTGTTCATTCACAAATAACTCTACTCCTGAAATGTTTGCATATACATATCTTAACAGCCTTCCATATGCATCTTTATCACTAATATCTTTTTCAAGTCTGACTTCTTTGTCTAAAATTACGCTTGCCAAGAATTCTTTGGATTCTTCATATCCTTTTTTACCTTTTTCAGGAGCATCTACGCATAATAACCTTATTGTAACATTATCAGACATTTCAAATGTATCTCCATCAACCACTTTTGAGACATAAACATAAGTTTGGTTTTCTTTATTATTTTCTCCTAAACTCATGAGATAAATTGATAAAAGGAGGAGGACAAGGAGGGTTAAAATAGTGAGAATAAAAATTGTTTTGGGTTTGGTTTTCATTTTTTCTTTAGTTTTATATAGGGTTTCATTTTAAATAGTAAATTTAAGTTAATATCCAAATCTTCTTTCATATTCTTTATGATCAAAATATTCAACAATCATTACAACTAGTTCCCCTTCATTAGAAAAAACTGAATAAACAAGTCTCCATGCATTTGGTAATGGGTACCATAAAAGATTATTAATACCATATTTCTTGATGTATCCCCTTGGAATTCGTTCTTTTTTGATTCTTTCACCGCAAAAAGCATTTTCTTTAAAATCATCAATTGCTCCTCTCAAGGCTTTTTTTAGCCAATCATCCTCTGACAAAGAATTAAAATCTTTTTCAATTTTTGAATCTGCAAAGATTATACTATCTGCTGGTTTGTATAATCGCATAAGAATTAATATCTTTTATTATTCATAAATCTTTGTGCAAGTTGAGGATTCCATATATAAATAACATGGTCAGAGTTATCAATCCCAATCTTACTGTTTTCAACAAGATATGCCAAGATAACATTAAATGTCCCCCACATCATTTTCTTTGGAAGACTATTGAAGAGTTCTGTTTTCTTATAGTCGCCATTATGTTCTTTAATGAAAGTCTCAACCATAATAACAGTGTCAAGTCTTGGCATCCTTGTTATGATGTCATCAGTATTGCAGCTAAGTTTATTTTTAGATTCCATTTTTATTTTCCTTATCAACAACGATCTTCATCAATAAAGATTCTCCTTAAGCATTATCATATGATAATATTATCAGTTGATAATATATAAACCTTTTGGTTAGGGGAGCGAGAAAGGATTTGAGAGGGTTTGGAGAATGCACATTAAAATGGTATTGGGGGAGTAAGAAGAAATATAAAATAGGGTATTTTAACTAATAAATGATAACTTCCAGCAATAAAAACCAAATTTACATTGGAAGGCAAGCTGGAAAGGAAATTCACGAAAAGATAAAGAATGCCAAAAAATCTGTAAAAATTGTTTCTCCTTATCTTTCTCCAGATTATATAAAGGACCTTATTGTTTTGCATAAAAACAATGTAGAAGTAACTCTTGTTACATGTGATAAAATAGAAAATAATTCGTATTCAAATTTCAGAACATCAGATTTAGTTAAAAAGGAAAAAATTTATGATGAAAAGGCTGGAAAAGTGAAGAAAGTGCTGTTTAAGTCTTTTATTTGGCTACTTGCAATTTCAATTTTGTCGGGAATTCCTGCATTTGCTTTGCCTACCCTGTTCATTTTTGCAGGAATATTATTTTTTTTAAGCATGATTTCTCTGGTTTGTTCATTTTTTATTTTAGAATACTCATTCAGATATGAACCTATCTTCAGAATAAAGGTGTTTGATTCTACTACTGGAAAAAATCCAAGAAGCACCGAACTTATACATTCAAAGATCTTTGTTATAGATGAAGAAATCGCTTTTTTAGGCTCTGTTAATTTTACTTATAGTGGATTTAAAACCCATTATGAAACAACAATAAAGATTGAAGACAAAAATGCTGTTAAAGATATAAGCCATGAAGTTGAAATGCTATATCTATCTAAAGACTTGAAGGAAAAAAGTGTGGGGGACTGGGTGAGATTTGGGGGGTAACTTTTTAATTAGTTTAATATTATAATAAACATGAAAATCCTTGATTTTCCAAAAGAAGGCAGACCCCGAGAGAGATTTCTTAAGCTAGGCCCAGAAGCTTTGAGTGATGCTGAGCTTTTTGCAATACTTCTAAGAACAGGAACAAGAGGAAAGAAAAATGAGAAAGGAGAGCTTATGCCTGGAGAAAACGTTATTGAAATGTCAAATAGGTTGATTAATGAATACGGAGTAGATAAGCTTCTCGAGTGTTCATTAATTGAATTGCAAAAAATTAAGGGCATAGGCCTTGCTAAAGCTATGCAAATTTTAACAATAGCAGAACTTCAAAAGAGAGTTAATCAATCCAAAAAGCCAGTAAAAAAGATCTCATGTGCAGAAGATGTTTTCAATCATTTTCATGACAGATTAAAAGATGAAAAGCAAGAGAATTTCTATATTCTAATGCTAGACACAAAAAATAATATAATTGGTGAACAATTAATCAGCAAAGGAATTCTTGATGCTTCAATCATTCATCCCAGAGAAGTCTTTAAGCCTGCAATAAAGAACAGCGCAAGCAAGATAATTTTAGTTCATAATCATCCAAGTGGGGATCCGACTCCGAGTAGGGAGGATGAGGAGATGACTAAAGATTTTAAAAAAACAGGAAAAATGTTAGGAATTTCATTAGTAGACCATATAATCATAGGAAAAGAAAAATATCAAAACATTAAACTATAATTTTATTTTTCTAAATCTTCACTTATTTCTCTTAATTGTTCAAGAGCATCTTCTAAATCATCGACTAATTCATTTGCAATTATATTTGGATCAGGCAACTTATCAAGATCATCTAAACTTTCATCATTTATCCAAAATATGTCTAAATTAGTTTTATCTCTCTTTAGTATTTCTTCATAAGCAAAGCATTTGAATCTCTCTGTTTCTTTTCTTTGATGTCTGTTCTCGGGATTATAACATTTAACAAAATCATCTAAATCAGTTTCCTTTAATGGATTTTCTTTTAATGTGAAATTTATATTTGTTCTTAAGTCATAAATCCAAATTTTAGAAGTAATGGCTTCTTTTGAGGCTGCTTTTTTATCAAAAAATAATACATTCGCTTTAACCCCCTGAGCATAAAATATTCCTGTAGGCAATCTTAATATTGTATGTAAATCACATGTTTCCATTAACTTTTTTCTAACAGTTTCTCCTGCTCCACCTTCAAATAGCACATTATCTGGAAGAACTATTGCAGCTTTACCATTTATCTTTAAAATACTTCTAACATGCTGTAAGAAATTAAGTTGCTTATTACCTGTTTCAGCCCAAAAATCTTCTCTTACAACTGTAAGTGCTTGTTTTGCAGTATCTCCTTCTTCAGTTATTATTGTCTCTGAAGATTTCTTTCCAAAAGGAGGATTTGTTAGAACCATGTCATAAATTGCTCCTGGATTTTTTTTTAAAGAGTCTGTAACTTCTATTGGACTTGTCTCTCCATCTATTCCATGAAGATAAAGATTCATAACACAAAGTCTTGCAGCCATTGGAACAATGTCATGCCCTGTAAAAGTTTTATGTTTTAATATTTCTTTTTCATCCCTATCTAAATTAAAGTTCTTTACAATATAATTATTTGCTGATAACAAAAACCCTCCTGTTCCACATGCAGGATCATGTATTTTTATTCCCGGTTCTGGTTTCATAACATTCACCATTGCATTTATCAAAGGTCTTGGAGTGAAATATTGTCCTGCTCCCCCTTTAACATCTGCTGCGTTTTTCTCAAGTAATCCTTCATAAGCATCACCTTTAACATCTGATTCTAAACTTAACCAATTTTCTTTATTTATTAGTTCAATAATTAACTTTCTTAATTTAGCTGGATCCTGTATTTTATTTTGAGCCTTTCTAAAGATAACTCCAATTATTCCCTCTTCTTTTCCAAGTTCTTGTAATAACTTAATATAATGAGCTTCTAATTCTGTTCCATCTTTGTCAATTAAAGATTGCCAATTGTATTTTTTAGGAATACTGCTTTTTTTGTTATATGGAGGTTTAGTTCTTTCATCATCCATTTTTAAGAAAAGAAGATAAGTTAATTGTTCAACATAATCCCCATAAGACAAACCGTCATCTCTAAGTATATTGCAATAATTCCATAATTTGTTTACTATTTGTTTTGATTCGCTCATCTTATTGCTCTTCTAAAATAGATTCAACCTTATTTATAAATTTAATAACTTCATTTTGGTAATTCTCAATAATTTCTTTTGTAAACTTAATGTCTGTTGAGTAACTTGCGTCATGTCTGTCTTTTTTTAGATTTGTATATAATTCTGCTTCATTTTTTCCAATAGATAATTCGTTAATTAGTTCTGCTTCGTCTTTTGATATGGAGTATGCTTTAATCAATAGAAGAATTGTAGCATAATGATTTTTTGAAGAATAATTCTTATTTGTAATTAATGCTAAAGAAGCATGATAGAGGGCATAGTATAAGGCTACAATTTGCCAATCTTTGTATTTTTCATGGACTTTGTTCAGTTTGAAAAAGCCTAAATTGTGTTTTGCTTTTTGAATATGTGATTGGACTAACTCCGGATTTGGTTCAATTCTTTTAATTTGTTTATTTTCTATAAAAAATTCAATCTGATTTTCTAAATAATTTTTGTCTAAAAATAGTTTATTAATATTCATTTAATAGAACCTCATAAAAATTTTGCTCTTTGTATATTGGAAATCCAGTTTTTCTTGCTTGAATTATTATTGGGTCTTTGTTTTTATAAAATTGTTCTGTTGAGCATTTAAATATTGATAAAGGATAATTTGAAGAGTTGTTTATTTCTTTTTTTAGGGATTCGAAATCTGTTTTTCTATCATCTACAATTAAAATGTCTATATCGCTTTTTTTCTGTTCTTCTTTTCTTGAAGCAGAGCCAAAGAGCACAATTGTAAAAACATGTTCTGGAATTTCTTTCAAAAAGTTTCTCAATGGAGATTTTATTTCAAAATTTAAATTTTCAAACTTATTTATGGCAATTTCAGAGAACTTTAAAGAAAATAATTTTTTGTTTTTGATCTGGTAGAAAGTATTCGATTTTGTTTTATTTAATTTTATTGCTCCCTTCTTTATGAGTGTATTTAAGGCATTTTGCAATGAACTATTTGATAATTTAGTAAAATCTTTTAGCTGATTAAAATATAACTTCTCCTGCCTTAACTCCAAATATGCTCCATAAATTTTTTCATCTGCCTTCATAAAAGACACAGAAAAAGAGATTATTTAAACTTTACCATTTTTTGGCATAATCTTGCCATTTTTTGGCATAGTTCCAATTAGTACTAATTGAATGTATTTAGAAGTAAATTAGAGGTAAAATAATCATCCGGCAACCTTACGATCACCGGGGATCATACTCACAATCCTAAGATTGCTAATACTATGGGCTTTTTCAACTTTAAAAGTGTTTTGGTCTTGTAATTGTTGTGGTTGTTGGATAGTCATTTTTTATCTGATTTTTTCCTTATAAATTTAGATACCGCTATAATCAATAAAAATGCTATCCCTAATAAAAGTAACCCTTTGCCTAATTGGCTATTTAATATTCTCTCTATCCCTAATGCTCCAAGACCTCCAGCTATTAGTATCCCAAATTCATCAAAAATATCTTTATCTCTTTCACTTACAATAATTATCTTTTTTTTCATGTTTTAACCAATCTACCTTCAAAGGCAGATTTTAATATTGATTTTCTAAGTTTTTCTGCCTTGATTAAAGATTGATTAACCATCTCTTCTACTTTATCAAGATTCATTTTAACTTTTCTAAGCATCTATACAAAAATTTATCTACTTTTTCTGAATAATCTTTATCAAATATTTTACCATAATATTTTATTCCATTTATAAAATACCTTAATTGATTCATAAAAAGGACATCACTCTCTGAAAAACCAAGGTTTCTCATAAAAGAAACTTCTGCTTCATGTGAATCAGTTTTATATCCTAATAATAGAATTTTTGCCCTTAAAATTTCGATTAAAATATCGTAGCAGGTTTCAACAATATAATTTGGATTTAATTCTTCAAACCCCAATTTATCTTTTAATTTTTCATAGAATTTTAGCTTATCTTCTGCTTCTCCAATTAAACTTTTTGCTCTTTCAGAATCGGGAGTTTGTTTTTTTACAAATCCCTCTTTTGTAAATTCTTCAAATTTTTTTAAATTCCTCATATTTCAACACTCCCTCTTAAAACAATACCATTAAGAATGTTATTTCTTAGATTTTTTTTAATATTCCAATCTGGATAAAAATTGATAAAAATTGTTCTCTCCAATAATTTATCAAAAGCAGTTAATTTAATTTCTTTTTCTTTGGCTCCAATTATTAAAATATCTATATCTGATGCTGTTGTATCTTCTCCTTTTGAATAACTTCCAAAAAGGATGATTGAACATCCCGGAAATTTTTCTTCCAAAAAATCCACCAACATGGATTCATAAATTAATTTTAGATTTTCTGTTCTTTTAAACTCAAATGCCTTATAATTATCCCTATTAAATTCTATAGACATCAAATTCATGGTTTCTGATTTTTTAACTTTTATCAATTTTTCTTTTTCTAAGTCATTTAATGCTTTTGAAACTGCTGTTGGAGAAACTTTCAATGGTCTTGCTAATCCCCTTAAATTAAAACTTTGACCTGACTTAATACATAAATATCTAAAAATTTCTGATTGCAATCTTGTCCATTTAACTTTATACATGTCCATATTAGTTCTTACGTGTCTCTTTTAGTTTATAAATGTTCTGATTGAACCAACTTCCCCTCAAAAGCACTTTTTAATATTGATTTTCTAAGTTTTTCTGCTTTGATTAAAGATTGATTGACTGTTTCTTCAACTTTGTCAATTACGGAAAATTTTGATTCTATTGATTGGACTATTTGCTTTTGATCCTCAATAGAAGGAACAGGAAATTTTATTTCTTTTAATTCTTTTACTGAAGGAACATTCTTGATAGCGACTCCCCTACTGACTATCGTTAAATGCCTTTGAATAAGCTCTGATTCGAAAACATATCTAAAATATTTATTTGTTATTTTTGAATTTTCCATCCTGCTTTATCAAGTAGAGGATTAATTAACTCGTGTCTTGCTTTTAGTTCGGGGTCGTTAGGATAGTCATCTCCCATAACTTTCACTACATATATTAACTATTAAAAAATTATCTAATTACTCCTCACACTCCCAAAAAAACCCCTAAAATTTTCCATACTCTTCTTACAACTAACTATAACCAGATTTAATCCCAACTTCAACTAACCATTAAACAAATCCAAAGATTTAAATACTTAGAGCATTACTATAACATTACAATGGTAATGGATACTTTACAAATAAGAATGAACAAGAAACTAGTAAAACTCATAGATTCTTTGGTAAAGTCAGGAGTATATTCAAACAGGGCAGATGTGATAAGGGATGCAGTAAGAAGATTTGTATGGGAAAAAGAAATTGGAAGCGTGAATTTTAAAGGAAATTCTGTTGAAGAAGTCAGAAAAGCAAGGGAAAAATTATCAAAGGAAAAGATAAATTTAGATGAAATAAACAACTTATAATTGTTCTGGCTTTCTGGCTATAACAGAGTATTTTTCAGAAAACTCAATTAATTTGTTATCTCTTGTGATAAATAGGGATTTTGTTTTCTTAGCCAATAACATATGGATAATATCATAAAAACTGACTTCATAATTTGATTCTTTTTCTATTTTTCTAGCGAAATTATATTCCTCTTCAGACAAAAACACCCTTCTGAAATTTGGAGAAGACTCAAATAAAATCTTCTTTTTATCAAACTCTTCATCTGTTAAGATAAACTTTAATTCCTTTAATATAAAACCTGAATAATAAACAATTGAATTTTCAGTTTCAACCTTTTCAAGAAATTCCTTTGTAAACTTCCAGAGCAGAGCTCCTGTATTGTCATCAACCTCTTTTTGCCAAAGATTAAGATAAATACAAGTATCTATATAATAACCCGTTTTCATATCTCACCAAGAACCCCCAATATTTTAAGTTTATCTATTCTCACACTCCCGTTCTAACACACCCCCTCAAAACTCCCTAAATTTTTCTATACCTTAAACCCTTCCCCTCCCACCACTCACACTTTCCACATTTAAACACCGAAAGATTTAAATTAAGCGGATGACTGAATATTTTATAGGGAAACAGGACCTGACGAACCCCACGCTTGACGTGGTTAGTAGGATTGACGGACCTCCTTACCCTATGCTTTTCTGTAATATTTTATTTAATTTCATGCTTTAATCGCTCTAAATTTAATAAAGTATCAAGAACAAGGCTTATTCTATATTCAAATGTATCTTTTTTTAATTTGCTTTCTCTAACAACTTTGATATTAGTCCCATCAATTACCTTAACCAATCTTTCAAAATTAGAAAATTGTTTGTCATCAACAGAAATGAATATAATGCAATTATCATGATGTTTTAAGAATTCAAGGATATCCGAGTATATCTCTGGAGTATCTTTAACATTTTTAATCTTGCTCTTAAGCAAATAAGAAACTACCTTATTTTTCTCAATTATTTTCCTAATTGAGTGGGCATATGCAAGTTTGTACTTCAATTCTTTATAATGAGCAAATTTAGAGATTTTAGGAAGAAATTCCCTTATTTTCTTGTTTTCAATTATTAAATACCCTAGATAATTTTCTGAATAATCAATAAAAATGTAATAATCAAATTCTTTAGCGCCCATTTTATACTCCTTGGCACCACCTGCAATCTCCACCTCAGGTAGGGCAGAACAATTTCAAAGCCTCTTTAACTAGCAATTCTGTTCTTTTATTAATATCTTCTATTGTCCACTTGTTCATTTTTGATAGGGGATAGATTTCATTATTAAGATATAACTTATTTTTATACCCTATATAAACTCCCTTTTTATCCTTTCTATCTCTTTTTTTATCAAAAGCCAAGTTAGATAGATTAGAATTATATCCTGTAAGAGTTAAATTCCCTAGTTTATGGACATATTCCTCTTGTAATTTCTTTGCATTTTCTTTGTCTCCTTTTGCAACCATATCTATCCACTCCATAGGAATTCTTTCCCCCTCCGGGAAGACATGCTCAATAGTAAAAATATACTTACCTTTTTGGTCTCTTTTCCAAAGATCATCACTCTCTTTTGTTGAATAATTTTCCTCTACCTTACATAAAATATACCTTGTTACGTCACTATTAATTTCGTAAATATCACTAGACAATTTTTCTCTGAATAAATCATCATCAGCATATCTTTCAGGATTTATTAAAAATGTTTTAATCAACTCAAAATTTATTTTACTTCTATTCTTTTCACATTCCCCAATAAGAGCAATAAAAATATTATCCAGGTTTCTAGTTGCAGGATAATCTGTTAAATTTCTTCTTACAAAATATTTACTCAAAAAAGACAAAGTATCTTTAACTAATTCTTTTTTATCGTTAAATTCATTAATTAGATAAAGAAGGAAGATGTATGAAGGAGCACCACCGATATTAAAAATATCTGTAAATTCTTTATAATAAGAATTATCTAATTCGGGGCTAATAAATCCCTTAAAAATTATAGATTTATCATAAAGATCTTTTAACAAAAACAAGGGGTCCCTTTCTTTTATTAACTCATCATAAATTTTTAAGAGATTAGATTTAGTGGCTTTTCCTTCCTTTATTTTAACTTTAATGTTTTCTTTATGTTTAAATGCATTGTAATAATGTCTCAAAAATCTTTCTTGAAATTTAGGATCGTCAGTTAGGTTATCCAAGATTATTTTCCATTCTTCAAACGCGTCTTCTATCTTTTTGCTCCCTTTTTTCTCAAGTGTTGAAAGAAGATTGTTTTTAATTAAATCTATGGCGGATAATGGAATCCCGCGATTATTAATACTTTCAAATAGATTAAAAGCATCAGAATTGGTATTTACCTCTATTTTTATGATATGTGAAGAGTTCACTTTTTCCAATAGCTCTCTTACTTTTGCATGATCCATATCTTCTAATTTTGTTGAAAAAAAAGTGTATGCTTTATGCAACCTTCTTTTGCCTATATTCTTTGGTCTTCCCTTTTTAACTTCCAGTATTCCTGATTCTTCTAATATTTCCAAATAATCTTCATTATTGTTATTTTGATAAGAAAGTTCTAATTTTGTCTCCTTTGGCTTCTTTTTTTGAATAAGTCTGTACTTTAAATTAATTAATTCTGACTTAGATTCATCATCTTTTTTGCTTTCTGTTTGTAATTTTGCATGAATTGCAGCATACAATAAAGAGAAAGTAGTTAATCTTTGTTGGCCATCTATTATCTCTAATATCGGTTCAAAAGTGTTTGTGGATTTACTAACGCAAATTATTGAGCCAAGAAATGGTCCTTCTTCTGTGCTATCCTCTCCGCTTATGTCGTTAAGAATATCTTCCCAATTTTCCCTTTTCCAGCTATACTCTCTTTGATATTTAGGTATAGAATATTTAATATTTAATTCTGGAGAAAATAATTCGTGTAGCGGAGTGTCTTTTGCAGATTGTATCATTCTTATCTAACTCCTTTCTCCTTTTTAATTTTAATCATTCCCCCTTCCCCCATTTCTTAATAACAACCCCAACAAATAACCCTTCATTATAGGGATCTTTCTTCACATCTATAATCTTTATTTTTAGTTCTTTAATTTGTTTTCTGCTTCTAAAAACAACCCCCTCAAAAACATTAAATAATGCTTGAATTATAGTATCTATATCCTGATTTGTGTCTTCAAGATAAACATCCAGTTGGCAAGTTAGATTAGCATTGTAATGTGACTTAATTTGTTTAAGATTTTTACCAATTATCATCTTTTTCAAGAACATTATATCTTTTTTTGTTATTTTAGAAAAATCTTTTGGAATTAGATCTAAAGCAAAAACCACATAATCTCGATTTTTAACAACTAATCCCCTTAAATGTTCTATGGGGGTTTCTGATTCTTTTTTCGCTTTATCGCTTTTAATTATATCTATTAAATCCATTCTCTTTCATCCCTCAATATTCATACACCACTCACACTTCTCCTCAGGACAATCCCCATTCAACAGCTTTATCGCATCTTTCCAAACCTTCTCGGCATTCTTTACATCTATAATCATCTTTTTTAAAGTTGTGTCGAAGATAACTTCGCCTGTTGGCAGAACTTCTTTTGGAACATAAAACAATAAGAAAGCAAAATCCTCTGTTTCATAGCTATTTTTTCGTAGCAGAAAGTTGTAAATGTCCAATTGTGTTTGATAGTGTTCATGAGTGTCTTCTTTTAATGCATAACCTCTGGTTTTATAATCTAAAACAATCAGTTTTTTTCCTTTTTGCAATATGTTATCAACTGCGCCATGAAGAATATTTCCTTGTTTGTCTTCAAATGATATTCCTTTAAAATTATTTCTCCATATTTTTAATGTTTCAGGCTCATTAAACAGATTACATTTCATATCTTTGCATTCACTTTTAGCAAGCTCAGGAGGCAAAATTCCTTTATCTCTAAACCTGTCAAAATGCTCTTTAAGAATTCTGTCCATGCCACTTGGCAGGCTTGGAAATATTCCACTTGGACGTTTCCATACTTCATGCTGTGTAAGCCAGAAACATCTAGGGCATTCTTGCATAAGGGAAAGTGAGGAAGGGGAGAGTTTGAAGGTTTTTGTTTCAGGCATTTTATTTAGAATTAAAGGCTTTGTATATATTAAAAGGCTTTCTACCTTGTTGTAATTTTAACCTTTCTACATTTCTCGCACTTGTATCTTTGCATAAATTTTTCCCAATTATGAAAACCAAAGAAACATTTTAATTTATCTATGAACCCCCATCTCTTATATAACTAACTTACGATATTAAAAACCTTCTCTTAAACTAATCACAATAGAAACATTTATATACTATCTTACCAATATTTATGTGTATGAAAATTAGTAAGCAAGAGCTGTTAAGAATCAATTATGGATTTGGGGGCAACTTAAGAAATGGCTCAAGCTTAGATTATGCGTTTGATAAGCTAGGTGACAGGAAACTTGGCCCATATAAGAAATTGGCTTATCTGCTAAGAGCAATACTTGTTGATCATCCGTTTTCAGACGGCAACAAAAGAACAGCATCTTATGTTGCTTTGGCATTTACTCATGAAAAGAAAAAACAAGTTGATATGGACTTACTAATTCATCATATTGTCTCAATAGCTAAACAAAATATTCAGGATATAAGAAACATTGAATATAGGATAAAAAATGCTATCAAATAAAGCTAAAAGAATACTTAAAAAATACAGATATGTATTTGATACTTTGGAAAATTATGACAAAACAGGAAAACTCCCATTCCAAAGAAAAAGAATAGATGTAACTCTATCAGTTGAAACCATAAACAAACTTAAAGCTATTAAGGAAAAAACAGGCAAGCCTATTTCAAGAATAATTGAGGAGAGAATTTGTTAATTGAAAAGTATTATAAATAATATGTTGTTTTATTATGCATGAAGTTTAATAAAAAGATGATGCAAAATAAATACTTGGCACATAAAAACCATTTAGAATACAAATATCTTCCAGAAATTGTTTTTGGCGGTATAGACGGAAGTGTAACTACATTTGCAGTTGTTTCAGGTGTTGTTGGCGCTTCTTTAAGTTCTTCAATTGTTCTTATTTTAGGATTTGCAAATTTAATTGCAGATGGATTTTCAATGGCTACTTCAGATTATTTTTCAACAAAAACACGAAATGAACAGGGAACAAGCAGGCAGAAACCTACAAAAACAGCATTTGCAACTTTTTTAGCTTTTTTAGTTATAGGTTTAATACCTTTACTTCCTTTTATTACAGCTTTTATAACTAAATCTTCGTATGTTATCGAGAATCAATTTTTATATTCTGCAATTCTAACAGGTTTAGCATTAGTAATTGTTGGCAGCTTAAAAGGGATTATAACTGGAAAGCATCCTGTAAAATCTGCTGTTGAAACTTTTATTATTGGCAGTGTGGCAGCTGCACTTGCTTTTGTAGCAGGATATCTATTAAGCATCTTAGTTAGTTGAATCAGTGTGATTATTAATCTATTTGAGCTTTGAAAAAGAATAACAAAAACCCTTATAAACTTAAAGTTTCTTTTTTTATTATGGAAGAAAAAGAGGATGCAGAGGAATTAAATATTGACGAAAAAACAAAACTTCTTCAAGAGTCATCTATAAGCTTGCTTTTAGAAGATTATGATGCTATTTTTTCTGATTTTGACCCCCGCCCTTATTCGCAAAGGTCTGTTTCAGATGATTTTTTAAGTGAATCAAAAAAAGCAGTTAAAGATAAATTTCCGAATAAGATAGAATTAAAACTCCTTATAAATGAAAAAGTTAGAAATTCCAGTACAGAAATTATCATTAAAAAAAGACTCAAAGAACATTTTAAAGATCACCTGCATAAACACAAAAAAAATATGAAAAAGATAATAAATCAGGGAATTTCTTTTGTTATTGCAGGAGTGCTATTAATGTTTCTTGCGACTTATATCCTTTTTAAAAGTGAAGATGCAAGCCTTGTCACAAGCTTTCTTATTGTTTTTTTAGAGCCAGGAGGATGGTTTCTTTTTTGGGAAGGCTTGGATTTGGTTATTTTTGAAGCCAAAAAAAAGAAGCCAGACTTGGAGTTTTATAAAAAGATGTCAAAGTGCGAGATAAGTTTTCTTTCTTATTAATATTATGGGACAAACCTTGAATTTTCAAGACGCTAGATTTAAATTTGGTTATTCTTCATTAAGAAATTTTCTCCAGTATATAAAGATATATTTAGAGGTTTGAGTTTTTGCTTAGAAAATCTTATCAATAATTGGCCCTGCAAGTTTATAAATACCATAACCAGCTATAACAGCAATGCCTGTTCCAATTACAGAAAGCACAACAGCTCCTCCAAAAATTGCAATTTTTTCTAATCTAGATGTGCCTCTTATCATTTCACTATCTGTAGGTAAGTTTGAAGGGCTAGGATATTCTGCCATAATGTTTCTATAGATTAGGAGTTTTTAGAGTTTTGGTTTTGTTTAGCATTACTAATTTTTGATTGAAACTTGAGGAATTAATAATGTTGCAAGATAGATTATATCTTTAATCTAGCAGGTCATACAAATTATCCCATTAGCCATATTATATATCTAATTTCATAAAGATGCTTAGCTTGGATTGAGGTATTTTGACCTAGGGTGAATTTCCGGTTTAGCTTCACTTGAAAGCACGTGGTTTATTGCTTTTCTTATAGGAATATCAAGAGGATTATACCATTTTGTTTCATCATACATCCTACCCAATTCTCTTCTTGCAATCTCTTTTTTTGGTATATTTGATACAGGCTTCCCTATCTTTTTAATTATGAAATTAGCCCCTTTGTAATTAGCTAATGCTCCATCTTTAACTGCCCTATACGTTTCTAAAGTTTGGTCTAATTCTTCTTTAGATACAGGCTGATTATCCTCTTGATACAAAATTTTTTCAAGCTCTTTAATTCTTACTAATTTCTGTTTTCTATTCATGGATTTTATAAATTAAGCAGGTATTTATTTTTTGTTGTGGTGTTAAGAACATCGTTGTAACTAACATTCACCACTTGCATAATATTCAACTTCTGAATTTTGACATGCAACACATGAATTGCTGTAGGTTTTGATTTTTTGAGCATCATTTGAATAACCACAAACAGGTTTATAGAGGGTTATGCAGGCATCTGCATTTCTGCTTTTATCAGAGCAGAAATTTTTATTTTTATCAGTGTCTTTGGAATTACCACTTCCAAAATCCTCTCCAAAAACCTTGTTTAGAAAAACAACTGAAAAAACCACAACCCCAATTATTATAACCGCAATAATAATTGTTCCTATTTGGGCTTTTTTTTGCATATTTTATAAAGAATAAAGAAGTTTTTAATAGTTTTCATTTTTTTGTTTTTGAATTATTTAAATTGCTAAAATTTTGGGGTTACAGCCCAAAATTTTCAATAAAATTTTCTATAATTTTATACTGGTCAAGAAAATCATTTCCTTTTTTTGTTAAAGAAAAAGTTTTTTTATCATTCTTGTCTATCTCGGTTTTGACAAAATTTTTCGTTAAAAGCTCATCCACATAATCTTTAAACATCTGAGGAGACAAATTTGAAGCGTAAAGCAACCTTGTTGGCTTGATTTGCCTACTATCCCTAATAACCTTTAAGATATCTTTTATTACATCTAACCTTTCACGCTTTTTCGCCATTTTATTATTGCTTAGCTCTTGTAACACTAATTACTCCAAATAAAAATAACAAGAAAATAATTGCATCAAGTATAAGAACATTTAGAGTGATAAAAGAATTTGCCCAAGCATAATATGCCCCTGCAAACGAATTAAGAATCCATGCAGTTAATCCTAAAATCATCGCAATAAGGTAAAACTTAAGAAATTTATGTTGTCTTGCGTCTGCGCGATAATTTGCAAAACTTATGATTGTTGCAACAGCAAAAACGATAATTTGTGAAGCAAACAAAAATATGCGAGTTTCTTGCCAAATAGAATCTAAAAGCACAATAATTAGAGCCATTGCGTAAAAAATTGCAATCTTTGAATTAAATAGTGAGCTTGAATAATTATCAGCTGTGTCCTCAATTCTTTTCCACAACAAGCTGTAAAGCAGGAAAAATCCTGCCATTATAATAAAAAATTCAAATATAAAATTCAGGCTGTAAAAAAAATTAAGGTTTTTATATCCAGTAAAAAAAGCCAACCCAATAAATGCCCTTGCAATAAATGCAATCCCATAGAAAAAAAACGCGTTTCTGAAGTATCTTATTCCTTGATGCAGGCTTATTTTAAAAAGCCTGTCTGTTCTGACTACAATAACCACGCATATGGCACCGATTAACAAGCCATAAAAAACCTTGAGTAAATCCTTGTTTTCTATAATCCAAAGGTATTCATCCATAGAACTTGGATTTTTTTGCTTATTTAAAGATTTATATAAGGTAATATAGAGGATAATTACTTATTTTCTTTAGATATTTATTCTTCTGATTGCTTATAAAGCAGTTTTCTGTAATACAATTATAAATAAAGGAGGCATATCATGTTTACCAATGTCTTCTGAAAAATTTCATATCACTGCAAACCCTTTCACCTCGGAGAGATTAGGCCTTATTACCACCTTATCACCAAAGGATAATCAGGCCTTTTTCTCCAAATTATGAGTTAGATTTAAACTGCAACAAAACAAAAACAAAAGAGAAAAAATGGAACAAGAACCTCCATAACATATTCAGCCCCAAGCGATTAATTTTATCCTTGTATCTTTGATAAGGATGTAAAGCATTAAATACAAGTTGATAGCAAACAAAGATAAAGACACAAAAAATTCTATCCAAAGAAGCAGTAAATTTGTTTCTTTGATTAATAACGGCCCAAATATTAACAGGTAAGAAAACATAAATAAGACAAATCCTGAACTAATCATACTCAATATTGCCCAAACATTAATTGCAGACTCCATTTTACAGATTTTATAACCATGCACTAATTCTTACGATTTTAAAGATTATTGTGTTTAGATGGGCATAGTTAGTGAACAATCTGAATCTAACTTTAATAACTTAAAAACTTTAAATCAGTATTAACTTACTCAGCTGGTTATACCTCTCAATTAACAAACCTCTTAAGATAACTATACAATTAGGAAATTTAATTAATGCCATAGCAAACCTTTTATACATATTTGACTTTAATAAAAAAGGTGGAAAGATGAGGAGCACAGAATATGACTGTTTTGAGTGCAATGGCATGGGCACAGAACACAATAAAAAATGCCCTGATTATACCCCAAGAAATGAAGAGGGGTTTTGCGTTATTAAGCATATTGAACTAAACCAAGAGTTTAGGGAAAGAAATGGTTTAAAATCACACGAATTTGATGAGTTGAACTTTCTGATTGAAAAAGAATTTGGAGAAAAAGTTGATTAGTTTATAAATTTCATTAATTAAATAACAAACCTGCTCCAAGAGTTCCTGCATGATCAATTTTTGAAAAAAGTATAGGGGTTTTTCTTGGAATAAAATTATATTTATACGCTTGTTTTTTAATCATATTAAGAAATTCATTGCCTGATTCTCTTAAGCCTCCTGCAAGAATAACAACTTCTGGGTCAAATATAGAAATTAATGATGCTATGCCCTGCCCAAGATACATTGAAATTTCATTTAAGATTTTCTCTGATTTTGTGTCTTTTTGCTTAATTAACTCTTGTATTGCAAGTTTTTTATGAAAATGTTTTAATGAAAGGGATTGAATTGCTTTTCCAGAAGCATAATATTCAAAATCTTTGCCCTTGTCAAGAATAATGTGCCCTATTTCTCCTGCAAATCCAGCGCCTTTATACAATTTTCCATTAATAATTATGCCTCCGCCAATTCCTGTACCTAATGCAAGTACGATAAAATTTTTTTTAGTTTTTCCTTGACCTATTTTGGATTCGGCTATGGCAACACAATTTGCATCGTTTTCAATGATAATCTTTTTATTAAACTTTAATTGTAAGAATTTTTTTATATTCACCCCATTTATCGGTAGATTAGGAGCGCATTTTAATATGCCTTTGTCAACAACTCCTGCGCATGAAATTCCAATGCCTTTAACATTTGGAGTTATTTGCTTTGAAATTTCAGAAACAAACAGGTTAAGAACAGCTTTTTTTGTTTTTGGGGTTTTGCTTTTTACATAATTAAAAAGTTTATTTCCACGAACAATGCCTGTTCTTAAATAAGTACCTCCAATGTCCACTGCTATCACTTCTTTTGGCATGATTAAAACAAGATTTCTTTGTTTAAATAAATTGTTGAACGCTGCATTGAAAAAAGAAAGGTTTAAAAAGGGTTTAACGTATAAAATAAAGTGAGGTGAACAGTGCCTCAGAACTGCTAATTCTGAGAAAATTTAATATGATAGAAGTACAAATATCTTATGATCCAAAAATAGTAGGTTATCCTTTCCTTAAAATTATTTACGATGATTTTGGATTAAATGCTCCAACGCCAGAAGAGATGATGAAGCATAGAGATAAAATTAAATTACCATCTGGAAAAGAAACAGAAATTGGTTGGGAAAGTTTTGCTCCTTTATCAAAAGAAAAAGCAAAAAAACTAGTAAATTTATTATTAGATAGTTCTCTTTTAGGGGTAAATAACATAGAAGTTAGAGAGTTAAGGGGTGTTGGGAAAGATTAATGTATCTAATAACTTAAAAATAGAATTTTATCTAAACCTAATTTAATAATCTTATTTTAACTTCATTCTCAACAAATTATTCTTAGCACCGAAATGCCGCAAAACAGCTTCACTCTCTCGCAAGCCGAGTTTCAAACACTGCATAATCGGCTTGCTAACAATTAAACCTGCTACAAAACCAGATGCAAAAGCATCTCCTGCACCTGTTGCTTCAACAACTTTTACTTTATTTGGTATTAAAGAATATTTTTTGTTATTAGCAAGACATGATATCTCTTTTGGACCATTAGTCATAACTACAATTTGAGGGCCTAGTTTTGTTAAAGCTTTTAATACCTCATTTTCTTTTGCGTTTTTTGTTAATAAACCAGCTTCTTCTTTATTTAGTATTAAAACATCTGTAATTTTCAAGATATTCTTCAGATTTTTCTGTTTGATTAAATATGCGCTTGGGTTAAATGCAATTTTAGCTCCTTTTTCTTTGTGCTTTTTTGCGATTTGAATTTGTGTTTCAAAACTTTTTCCAAGTTGAGATGATAAATAAAGCCATTTTGTTTTAAACCATCTAATATCATTTGAAGAAATGTTATCATTTGCTCCTTTATAAGTTAGAATAGTTCTATTGTGCTGTTTGCTGTCTAATATAATTGAAAAGCCAGTTGTTGGTTTTTTCTCCTGTGTGCCAAGAAATTTTACTTTTTCTTTTTTAAGCTGATTAATAATTCTTAATCCTCCTGTTTCATTTCCAACTTTGCTTATGCACCCTGTTTTTAATCCTAATCTTGCAAAAGCAACTGCTGTATTTGTAGCTCCTCCTCCTGTTTCATATCTAAAATTATTGATTAGGATCTTGCTTCCGGCAGTATAGCAAAGCATGCCTTTTTTTTCTGCAGTATCTGTATCTATAAATATGTCAACTACTGCACTTCCAAAAGTTACAACATCAAATTTTCCAAACATTTTTTATTTTTCCTCATTTTTTATATATCACACGCCATTAAATTAAATTTAACTCAACTACCTTATTACTAATCTTATTAATCTTTTACTAACATTTATCTGCACACTTATCTACTTGCTATATAGCACTTAAGTCCTTATTAACTTATAATATTTAGTGTACATTTGCATACTAATTATAATAATGCTCAGCCTTTATTAATTTAAACCTTTTTACTTCATATCTAAATTTATTTTATGCCCAAAGCTACTAATCCAGGAAGTTTTTCTCCAGCAATATAGCTTAATAAAGCTCCTCCTGACAAACTAATATAGCCAAACCTCTTTTTATTTATTTTGTATTTGCTAATAGCATCATTTAAGTGCCCTCCCCCTATTAATGATAATGCTCGTGAATTTGCTATTGCTCTAAGAAGCGCAATTGTTCCTTTTGCAAAGGGTTTTTTTGAATAATTTCCAGCAGGACCTTTCATACAAAGTGCTCTGGCTTTTTTGATTTTATTAGAATATAATTCTATTGTTTTATCTCCAATGTCTAATATTTTATAGTTACTTGGAAAATTATTTATTTTAACATTAACCCTCTTATTATTAACATTTATTGCTAAATCAACTGGTATAATAATTTTGTTTAATTCTGGTTTTATCTTTTTTACTAAATAGAGCTTATCTTTCATAATTTTATTTTGTAAACCGAGATTTTTTCCGCTTGCAATTATGCAAAGTGGTGCAAAGGTTCCTGTTACTAAAACATTGTTTTTTGCTTTATTTAAGAGTTTGATATTGTCTTCTGGTTTTGCACCTCCAAGAATGTAAAGTGTATTTTTGCTTTTCAGATTTATTTTTTTTAGAGCATTAAGCTCTTTTTCTAAAAGCCTGCCAATACAACTTGGTAAATATTTCGGAAAACTAACTAAAGATACTTGATTTCTATGGCAAACAGAAAAAGCATCATTCACATAAATATTAGCTAAAGGGGCAAGGGTTGCGATTAGCTTATTACTCTCTTTTGCCGGGCGAAATTCATCTTTAACAAACCTAATATTATCTAATAATAAAGCCTCGCCTGATTTCAGCTCTTGAATAGCTTTTTTTGCTCTTTTACCTATGATGTCCTGCACAAATTTTACCTTGGCATATTTATTAAGAAGTTTAGCATGTTGCCTTAAAGACGTAAAATCGTTTTCTCCTGGTTGCCCCTGGTGAGCAAGGATAATAATCTTGGCTTTTTTTCTTTTTAATTCATTTATCGTTATTGCCGCTTCTTTTATTCTTTCTGAATCCTGAACTTTTCCACTAATAATTGTAGAATTTAAGTCTGTTCGCAATAAAACATGCGTGTTTTTGAAATTAAAATCATTTAGGGTTTTCATATTACTTATATTATTGCAGTGCCTCTTTTTTATTATTAATTAAAGAAGAACAGTATTATAAATTTGTTCATTTTTAGGGGTTGAATAATACCTCCTTTTTTGTCGTATTCGGGTGATTGAGGCTTTGTTTTAGAAGACTTAGCCATCTGTTTCTGCCTAAAATCTAAAAGCCCGTATTGGAATAAACCAAGAAAAATAAAGAAACATTAATTTTTAAGTAAAATAAATTCCTTTAACATTAAAATGCATACAAACCGATAACTTTAAATATCAGCTGAAATCAGATATTATCATATGATAAAAAAAAGTATCAAACAAACAATAAAGGCGCACTTTTTTATCAATCCTTCAGCCAATCTGAGAGTAAGGGGAATAGAGAGAGCCCTTAAACTCCCGTTGCCATCAGTCATCAGGTATTGCAATGAATTAGAGCAAGAAGGCATTCTGACAACAAACAAAATTGGAAATGCCAATTTCTATACTTCAAACAGGGGAAGTCAAAAATATATCCTAGAAAAAAAACTATATAATATAAAAAAGATGTATGAATCTGGGCTTATTGAATACTTAAGAATAGAATTAAGCAATCCTACAATAGTTCTTTTTGGCTCTTATGCGAAAGGAGAAGACACAGAAGAAAGCGATATTGACTTGTATATAGAAACCCCCTCAAAGAAAGAGGTAATCCTTGAAAAATTTGAAAAATTACTTAAAAGAAGAATACAAGTATTCCAGCATAAAAATCTTAATGAGCTATCAAACCCTCATTTAGCAAATAATATTATAAACGGCATAACATTAAACAATTACATAGAGGTTTTCAAATGAAAGAAGCAAACTGGAATGATTGCTTAATCAATAGATTAGCTAAAACTATCACCCCAGACATAAAAAGAGCAGAATCATTGGCAGATACTGCAAAAGAAAGAATAATCTTGATAAAGGAAATAAATGAAAAAAACTGCAATTTTATATTTGAAGATTATTATACTTCTCTAATTGAACTATTGCAGGCAATGGCTTTCAAAAAAGGATTTAATATTTTGAATCATCTCTGCTTAGGTTATTATTTAAGAGATGTTCTAAAAAGAGAGGATTTGTATATATTATTTGATGACTTAAGGTATAAAAGAAATTCCCTTACTTATTATGGAAACAGAATGGATTATGAAACCGCAAAACAAGCAATAGAAAAATGCAAGAAAATTATCAAGGAGTTGGCATCCAAATGAAAACAACAACTACAAAAACAGAAGCATTTACTCCAAAAACAGAAGCATTTATAAATATTGAGCGTTTGTAATAATTAAAATGAAGCCTGAAGATAAGATTTATAGGTCCTATTTTGAAAGTAAAAAGAATAGTTTGTACTTCAACCAGATAAAAGAACTCTCAAAACTCTCAGACAGCTCTTTAACAAATACCTTAAATAAGCTCTTAAAAGATAATATAGTAACCCAAGAAAAAACCAAATCAAACACGTTCTACAAACTAAAAGATAAAAAAATCTTTGCCCTAAAGTTCTCAGAAATAGCAATACAAACATTCAATAATCTAAACATTGGAGTAAGAGCCCCACTAAGAAACTTCTTAAGAAATATCCCTAAAGAGATCTACACTATAGTCCTGTTTGGCTCAACATCTAAGAAAGAAGAGCAAAAAGGAAGCGATATAGACATCTTAATAATAAGTAATAAAAAGGCAGATTTAACTGCAAACAAAAAGGAAGCTGAAATAACCTCAAAACATCCACTATCCCTTTTTCAGGCAACAATAGAACAATTTATACAAAATAAAGATGATGTAATCATACAATCAAGAAAAATTGGCTTTCCTATATACAAAGAACAAAACTTTTACGAGGTAATTTTAGATGAATATTGATAAATTATTTTTGGACAAAGAATATTTGAAAAAAGAGATAAATTTATTTATAAATAAAAAACAAATAAAAAAGATTGACAATAACCCTGAATTAGTAAAATCGCATCATTTATATAATCAAAATTATTTCAACAATTATGAAATTAACAAATGAGGAAATTCTTGTGATTAAGGGCGTAGGAGAAGAGCCGGGTTGGATAATTGGAATTTCTTCTCATATAAATATGAATAGAGAAGAAGTTGAAAGAATTTTGCAAAAATTTAAAGAGTTAAAGTTAGCACAAGTTGACAAAGATGGAATTTGGACTTTAACTCAAAAAGGCGAGGAAATCTACACTGAGCGATTTTAATTATTGGATTTAATCAGTGTTATCTGTCCCGAGCCAAAGGCGAGAGCCTGCAAGGCGTGACCGAGCGAACAAAGTGGGGGAGAATAATTTTCATGGCACCAGAATTTATTTCCACCAATTATGAGTTTTGTAATCAAATTCAAATATTATTATATTCGAGTCTCGGTAGTATTTTGCAATATATTTTCCAGTCATTTTCCATGAACAAACACGATTTCCTTTTGGAAATAGTTTTAGTAAATGTTCCATTGATAAAATAAAAGCATATAGCTTATCCTTTTCATCAACGACTACTGCAAAATATGGAATACAATTGAATGCGTTGCACGCTTTTTTAATTTTATCAAAATTGTCATTGAGGATACTTACAGAAGTTCCTTCTTTACCCTCATTTCTACTTCTACCTTTCACAGAAATTCCCATAACTTCATTGGTGTGTGGATTGCGCACAATAATATCAATACCTGTGTGATCCACATTTGCGCATTCAAACCCATATTTTGATAACCAATACAAAATAACATTTTCGCAAAAGTTACCAGTTATTTTTGAATGTCTTGTGCTTTTTTTGACCTTCATAGTTATCAAAAATTTATTATTTTGTTTTATAATTTTATTATCTTATTAATTCATCATCCTACATCTTTCTTCACAAAAACCTTCCCAGCATCTTTATCAAATCAATCATCCTGGCACTATAACCATACTCATTATCATACCATGAAAGAACTTTTACTAAATTTCCGTGCGCTTGTGTGGAAAGTCCGTCAATAATAGAAGAGTGAGGATCACCAATAATATCGCTGGAAACTAACTCGTCTTCAGTATACTCAAGAACTCCTTTCATCTTTCCTTTTGCTGCATTTTTAAATAATTTGTTAACCTGCTCTTTTGTAACATTTTTGTTTAATTCAGCTACAAAATCCACTATGCTTCCGCAAGCAATAGGCGCACGAATTGCTAATCCGTCAATTTTCTCCCTAAGTTTTGGAATAGCTTCAATTACTGCGGTTGTTGCTCCAGTTGTTGTTGGAATAAGATTAATTGCACCTGCTCTTCCTCTTCTAAATTTTATGTTGGTGCCGTCAACAATATTCTGTGTACTTGTATATGCGTGAATAGTTGTCATAAAACTTCGTTTAATTCCATAAGCATCATCTAAAAGTTTTGCAATTGGAGCCAAGCAATTTGTTGTGCAAGAAGCCATTGAGATAATTGTATGTTCTTTTTTCAAACTGTCTTCATTAACTCCTGGAACAATGGTTATATCATGCTCTTTTGCTGGCGCAGAAATTAAGACTTTTTTTGCGCCTGCTCTAATGTGTTTTTCAGCTCCTTGCCTATTTGTAAAAAAACCTGTTGACTCAACAACAACATCAACTTTCAGTTCATCCCAAGGAAGATTTTCAGGATCTTTTTCAGAAAAGACTTTTATTTTTTTACTCCCGATTTTTAAAAATCCTTTTCCAGCAGTTACTTTTTTATTATATTTACCATAAACACTATCATATTGCAAAAGATAAGCAAGAATTTTAGTATCACTTAAATCATTTATTGCTACAAAATTCACTCCTTTTTCAAGCCCAATTTTTAATACTAATCTTCCTATTCTACCCAAACCATTGATTGCTACACGCATTTTAATGTTAATTTATTGCTACTTTTTATTGTTTAATACATCTATCTTTGAATAACTTTTAAATAAATAATAAAACTGCCTAAGTTAATACCTATCTTAATATCTATTGCTAACCTCTCTTTGTTATAAACCCTGCTCTCATTTTCTCTTATTTTATTAAACATATGGATTTTTTAAGTGTTTGTGTTTATTTAGCTTGTTGTTTATGCTTAATCATCTTATAAACCTCTCCTGCAACTAAAACCGAGGCTGAAACAACTGTTACAAGCAAAAACTCACTTAAACCAAGAGGCACAAAACTGAAAATTCTTTGAAAAAAAGGAATATAGATTACAAACAGCATTAAAATCACTGAACTTATAATCGAGTAATTTACCCATTTATTTGACAATACTCCAAGTTTGAATATTGAACTTTTTATAGAGCGCATATTATACACATTGAATAATTGAAACATTGCCATTGCTGTAAAAGCTATTGTTCTTGCCTTGTCTAATCCTTGCTGAAGATAATAATAAAATAAAGGCAGGGTTCCTAAAACCATCAGCCCAACCATTAGCAACAAGAAAGGAATTATTTCTTTATTGAGTATTTTTTCTTTTTTGTTTTTTGGGGGCTGAGTTAGAATATCTTCATGGGTTGGTTCTGTAGCCAGAGCAATTCCGTTAAATGTATCTGTAACTAAATTAACATAAAGAAGCTGAACTGGTAAAAGTGGCAAAGGCAAACCAACAAGAATTGAGCCTATGATTGTGGTAGCTTCTGCAACATTTGTAGTTACAAGAAAAAAACTTGTTCTTTTAACATTCCTAAAAACAGTTCTTCCTTCTTCAACTGCATTAATTATTGAAGCAAAATTGTCATCGGCTAAAATAATCTCTGAAGATTCACGGGCAACATCTGTTCCTATTATGCCCATTGAAATTCCAACATCTGCTCTTTTTAAAGCTGGAGCATCATTTACACCATCCCCTGTCATTGCAACAATTTCTCCACACTCCTGCAAAGTTTTAACAATTTTAAGCTTCATCTTTGGAGTAACTCTTGCAAAAACATTAACTTCTTTGACTGCCTGCCTAAATTCATGCTCTGACATTTTTTCCAATTCTTCTTCTGTCAAGGCTTTTGTTTTTGCCCCAACCAACCCGATTTCTTTTGCTATAGCCAAAGCAGTTTCTTTATGGTCTCCTGTTTTCATAATTATCCTTATGCCTGCGTTTCTTGCTTTTTCAATTGCTTTCTTAACTTCTGGCCTTAGCGGGTCTTTCATTGCTACTAATCCAACTAAAACTACATTATTCACAAGCTCCTGATTTACCGAATTAGTTGTTACAGGAATGTCTTTATAAGCTAATGCAAGAACTCTAAATCCTTTTGCTGAAAGCTGCTCTGCTTTTTTTAAAAACTGCTCACTAATATTTTTAGTTAGCTTTATTTTTCCGCCTTCGTTTAAAATATGCTCTGACCTATGTATAACTGCTTCAAATGCACCTACAACATAAAGCTGTTTTTTTCCTGTTGATTTCGTTTTTATAAGACTTGCCCTGAACTTCAAGTCAGAGTTAAATGGAAAATCATCAATAATCTTTTCATTATTTACAAGTTCTTCTCTACTTAACCCTGCTTTTTTAGCAAGAACAAGCAATGCAGCTTCTGTTGGATCACCAATCACTTCATAATTGCCATCTTGCCTTAAGAGTTTGCTTTTATTACATAAAGCAGAGATGTGGATTAATTTTTCAGTTATTGGAAAAACCAAAGGGTTAATCGGGTTTTTGTTTATCATAAATCTTCCTATAGGAAGCCAGCCATCTCCTGTAATATCAATTTCGTTTTCAGAATTTATTATTTTCTCAACAACTATTGAATTTTGTGTTAGGGTTCCTGTTTTATCTGTTGCAATAACTGTTACCACACCAACAGTTTCTACAGACGGCAAATGCCTTACAAATGCATTTCTCTTTGCCATTCTTCTCGCGCTAATTGCAAGCACGATTATTAATACTGCAGGCAATCCTTCTGGAATTCCTGAAACCAAAGAAGCAATTGTAAACAAGAATATTTCAATAAACTCTGAGCCCCTAAAAAAATACCCTATAATAAAAGTTAAGAACGCACCAAGTATTGCAAAAATTGCCATCTGCAATGCAAGTTGTGAAACTTTTTCTTGAAAATGCAGTTTTGGCTGAATAACCTCTTGAAGAGATTTGGCAACTTGTCCTATTGCTGTTTGTTCAGCAGTAGCAACAACAACTGCTTTAGCAGTGCCAGATACTGCAAAAGTGGACATAAAAACCATGTTTTTTCTATCAGCAATGGCAACACGCTCAGATAAAACCTTCAGGTTTTTATCTTCTGGAAAACTTTCTCCTGTAAGAGAAGATTCCTGTGTTCTGAAATCTTTTTCTTCAATAAGACGGGCATCTGCAGGAACTTTATCTCCTTCTTCAAGCATAATAATATCTCCTGGAGTTAATTGCGAAGCAGGAATCTTTAACCATGTGTTACTGCGATAAACTTTAGCATAAGAAACAATCATTTTTTTTAGGGCATCAATAGCTTTTTCTGCTTTTTTCTCTTCTATAAACCCGATTCCAGCATTAATCAAAACAACTGCTAAAATAACATAAACATCTACAAAATGCTCAAAGATAAATGCTATAATCATGGCAAGAAGCAGAATATAAATCAGCGGACTATTAAATTGCTTTAGTAAAATAAAAATCCTAGGGTTTTTTCTGCTTTTTTCTATTTCATTTGCCCCGAATTTTTCAAGCCTGCGCTCTGCCTGCCCTATTGTTAAACCATGTTCGCTTGTTAAAATCTCGCTAAAAATTTCCTCTTTTGTTTTTGCATGCCAATGATGCTCTTGCATAAAACAAAAACGCCTTTAGTATTTATTAACTTATAGCAAAGGACGCTTTTGTTTACCCGCATTTTGCGCCTTTGCTAGATAGGAAACGACAAAGAAAATAGGGGAAAATTGAAGTCGTTTATTATAATGATTAAATTAATTTTTATGTCAGAGGCGGTTTAATAAATAGAAGCTTTAGAACAGGCATTAAGCATAATAATTATTAGCTACAGGTTAAACCCACCAATTACTACTATTTAACTAATCCATCTTAACTAATCAATAAAAAACAACAATCCTTAAAAACCAAAAAGTGCTTTAAACTTAACCGTGGAAAACAGTTTGAGAAATAATCCGTGGTGCAAAGAAAATAAAGGCAAAGAGAGAAAAAAAGGGTTCTTGCAAAGATTTGGGAGATTGTCTATAGTCAAACCTCTGGTTTTTTCAACTGGCTTGTTATTTAGTGCGGCATGTGCAAGTGTACCAAAGCCAACACTTGAAGAGGTAATTGGAGAACCAAAAAGCGTAAGTGAAGTACTTAAATTTGGAGAACAAAGCAATGAACCAAAGTTTATAACAAATGTAACCGGATTATTTGCTCCTATTGCGATGTCATCTAGGAATAAACCACAAAATTTGCAATTTGCTCTTTTTGAGGAAGATTACAGATTAAAAGATGAACTCAAACAAAATTTACAAGTGAGGACATATGATAATGCTATTATTAGAATCCCTTGGACAATTTCTCTTGATGCTGATATAACAGAAAAAACACTTGGGGAGGTAATGGAAGATGTGATTTTGCGAAATGACTTAGTAAAGAAACAGTACTTAGAAATAAAAGAAGCAATTCCTCCTGAAAACCAGCAGATTATAAAACAAACATTAGAAACTCCTAATAGCCAGGAAATAAAGAGTGAATTAACTGAAGCAAAAGTACAAAATCCAGGCGAGGCAGACAACAACACTGGTATAAGCATTGATAATAAACTAATATCAGAAGAAAAGCAAACCGGCAAGAGGATTAATTATATGCAAGGAGAAGTTTACATTATTTCACAAGAGGTTATTATGAATTTAAAAGATTCTTCAATTTTAATGGCAAGTGGTTCTTCAATTAAAGGGGAATACAAAAGCATTGTAGCCATTGTTTCTGGTATTGAATCTTTGGTAAGAAGCGATATAAAAAGTCTTATTTCCAAGCCAGATGCTCCCCCAAGCCTGTATATATTTGTTAATGCACCACCATTAAAATCACTTCCAAGAGAGTATAATGAAGAATTTTGGGAATTTTTATCATGGATATACAAGCAAAACCTACAGCAAGAAGAATTTAAAGATTTTGACATTTCATTCAGTGGAGTTTATATTCCAGAAGTGAAGAATTTCTCTGGATTTAAAAGACAAGAAGATGTGTTTATTACTCCATTGGTATTGATGAGCTATAAAAACTCAGATGGAAGCAGAAAACCTGTTTTGTTTTATTATCCTGATTTAATTCCAAAAGGAACCTGGGGGTATAACACATGGATATTATGCAGGGATTATGTTAAGAATTTAGGCTCTTACTTTACAGAAAATACAGAGTATGCAGAATTAGTTACATGGGGCAGACCAAATGAAATAAATGATAACAAATATTATGAAAAGCTTAGACAAACCAGCAAAGATTATGAAAAGTTCAGACAAGCTGTTGAAGAAAATATTAAGAATACAAACAGATTTGATTTAGGAGAAATAATGGAAGGATACAGTAATTATCTTACAAGGCTTGAAAAATCAAAAAATCCAGACTGGTTTGCAAGATTTACTGGAATTGACAAAACTGAAGAGCAAAGAAAAACAACGAATGGAGCGTTTTATTTAATGTTTGATAAAAGAAAAAAATATGAAGAGCTTGTACTTAAGTTTTTTAGAAAAGAAGTTGGGGAATATTACATATTTAAAAAAAACGATTCAAATGAAATTTTTATACTGCCTGGAACAAACAAAGAAACACTTAAAGAAAGAGCAAATAACTTAATTGGGGCAGATAATCCAACCGTAGAATACATCCCTGTAGAATCTGTAGCAGGAGAAAAAGGAAAAAGCGGATTTATTCATAATAATACAGTCTATTGTAGCTTAAACTTAATTACTTCTTATAATCTAAATAGAGCTGGTTCTCCTGATGCCAATTATTACAACCTAGCAGAATCAGAGAAATTTAAAACGAAAACAAGAACCTTAGCAGATGTAGTGCAATTCTTTTACAATTTAGTTGGGAATAGTGTTGGTAATTTCTATTAAAAATTTTTAAATTTTGGATTTTATTGCAAATTAAAGATTATTAGCATCTGAAAACAGCAGAACAAATGCTTTGTTAATAAATGAAATATCATACAGGATTAGTTTAGCATGTTTGTTGACTGGTTTGTAAAGGCATAAAAGCAAGGTTTAAAAAGAGGAAATTTCTTTGAATCTCGTAAGTTGGGTAGTTAACTTTCGGAGTTCAGTCTTTGATTGGACAGACAATAAAAAATGATTGTCGAATTCTGAGGAAGGTCCGCCCACCGCATATGGTTGTTCATGAAAGTGAATTGTCGTGAGGCAAAGCTCTGTTACAGAAACGCCACAGCCTGCATTGAGCTGTGAATTTTGCGAGGAGCTAAGAAATGCAGGATTTGATGAAACGAACATCTCAACTGGTGCAACCCTATTAGGGGCTTAGTCAAATGTTAACACTTTCGGTTTGCTCGCGAAGAGACAACGAAAGACAGAAGGTGGCCTATTCCCAACTTACATTTATTTTATTTTGAAGAAACTAAAGCAGAAGAGAGTTTTCCACTTAAAAAACTGTTATCATTATGTAACTCAGAAAGTTTTTTCACTAATCCTCTTATCATAACTTTTTCTCTTTTTGGAATTGACTGTTTTGGAGGAATTTCGTAAAATTTTACTTTTGGTTTTTTAGAATAAATATCTCCGTCTATTTCTAAAAGAGCATTAAATAAACTATCAAAATTACAAAGCATGCTATTAAGATGTTTAAGAGAGGAAGAAAATGAATGATAATCCTTAAGATTTATCTCTTTTAGAGGAGAGTAGTCTATAAAATACCCCCAATTACCACCCAGTGATATTAAAATAACTCCTTCGAACATCAAATTAATTCACATTATGCATTAAAAAAGTTAAGTGTAGTACATTACTCTATTAACAAAAATGCCTCTATGTTTTTTATTTAATTCTCTTTAGATGATATCCAAAATCTGGAAAACCGTTTTCTTCAGAGTAATTAATCTTTAATGTATCATAAACTGCCTTTTTTAATCGTTGAACACCATAATCAATAGAAACTAAAGAAATTACAAAAATCCCTGAAGCAATATACAGCAGGTTGCTTAACTTACTTTCTTTTTGCCTTAACATAAGAATTAATTCCTATTTCAATTTAAATAGATTATTGTATTGAGAAGATTTAAAAAACTCTACATCTTGCTTTTATCGGAGATGTAGCTCAGCGGGAGAGCACATGACTGAAGCTCATGGTGTCCGGGGTTCAACTCCCCGCATCTCCATTTTGGAGTTATCACTTAAATAAACCCAATAAATGTTTTCAAAACATTTATAAAATAGAATTTGCATTAATTAGTATAACTAAAATAAAAAGAGGAAAATGGTAGAAGAAAATTTTGAATCTAAAGCAATCTATGTTTTAGGGATTTTAAGCATTATTGCTGCATTTGCAAACCCAATGGTAGGTTTAGTTTCAGGTATTATTGGGGTAGTTTTGGGAAAAAAACAAAAATCAGAACTGGCAATAAAAGGAAAAAAATTAAGCAAATTAGGGCTTATTTTAAGCATTGTGGTTCTTATTATTTTTGTTGTATCTGCGATTTATTTCGGGATTACCAAAGGGCTTGGGCAATTAGGAAACTTTCCTACAGCTTAGATTCCAAAGGCATTAGATAATAAAATGCTAATAAAAAACAAAAAAGCAGCAATGGAAATGTCTGTTGGAACGATAGTCACAATAGTCTTGCTTATGAGTGTTTTAGTTCTTGGACTAATTTTAATAAAAAATATTTTTAGAACAGGAATTGATGTTATAAAAATGACTGATGACCAGCTAAAAGATGAGATTAACAAATTGTTCTCAGAAGACGATAAAGTGGTTATTTACCCTGATACAAGACAACAAGAAGTCAGACAAGATGAACAAAATGGCATTGGTTTGGGCATAAGAAACACATTGACAGGGAGCGGGAGCGCAAAAGCATTTGATTATGAAATTGATGTTAGCACAGATGCGACTATACTACAAAGAGAATGCCAGATAAGGGAACAGGAAGTTATGACATGGTTTGTAGCAGGTTCACAAAAAGAAGAGAACATTCATATTCCTTCTGGAGATTTTATTACTAGAAAAACCTTGCTGAATATTCCTGTTGGAGCACCTTTATGCACTATAAGATTTTCAGTAAATGTTGGTGTAAGAGACAGTGCTGGTGGCGGGCGCACATCATTTGCTAATGATTTTTTCTTTATAACAATAAAACCAAGAAGATAATTAATTTTTTGGGTAACATTCAGCTAACTTGGATACACTTTTTATAATATACAATACCTGCTTTTACCCCACATCAAATATATTAAACTTAATTAATTAACAGCTATTTAATTATCACTCCTCAAGTTTCATATTAATTGTTAGCACATAAAAATTCAAACTCAAAAGAATTTTAAACATCTATTTCTTAGCTAATTTATGGCATTAAAATTATATAACACTTTAACAAGAAAAAAAGAAGTTTTTAAGCCTTTAAAAAGTAAAAATGTAAATATCTTTGTTTGTGGGCCCACTGTTTATGATTATGCTCACATAGGACACGGAAAAACATATGTAGCATTTGATGTGATTGTAAAATATCTTAGGTATAAAGGGTATCGAGTTTTTTATCTTCAGAACATAACTGACTTAGATGATAAAATAATTATCAGGGCAAAAGAGGAAAAAACCACGCCAGATGCGTTGGCAAAAAAATATGAAAAGCTCTATTATGAAGATATTAGTTTATTGGGAGTTAATTCTGTAACAAAATCTGCTCCTGCAACTAATTATATTAAAGAGATTATCAATCAGGTTTCTAGGCTTTTAAAGAAAGGTTATGGTTATGAAATTAAAGGGGATGGGATTTATTATGATTTGAGTAAATTTAAAGAGTATGGAAAATTAAGCAGAAGAAAGGTGCTAGAAGCAGAAGATGCAGTTTCAAGAATAGATAATTCAATAAACAAAAGGAATAAGGGGGATTTTTGTTTGTGGAAGTTTTCAAAGCCAGAAGAACCATCTTGGGAAAGCCCGTTTGGAGAAGGCAGGCCTGGATGGCATATAGAAGACACTGCAATAACTGAGAAATATTTTGGCCAACAGTATGATATCCATGGAGGTGCAAGAGATTTGATTTTCCCGCATCATGAAGCAGAAATTGCGCAGATGGAAGTTCTTTCTGGAAAACAACTTGTAAAATACTGGATGCATACTGGTTTTTTAAATGTTGAAGGACAAAAAATGAGCAAAAGTCTTGGAAATTTTATCTCAATAAAAGATGCCATGGAAAAATATGATAAATATGTTTTAAGACTGCTTTATCTTTCAGCGCATTATAGAAGTCCTATAAATTTTTCTGAAAAAATGCTAAAGCAGGCAAAAAATGCATCTGAAAGATTAAAAGAATTTATGAGAAAAATAAAGAACAACAGAGAAAAAGATGACATTAAACTGATAAAAAAAACAAAAGAATCTTTTATAAAAGCAATGGATGATGATTTTGACACAGTAAAGGCTCTTTCAGTAATTTTTAATTTTGTAAGAAAAGTTAATAAAAAAGGCGGAAGCAAAAAAAGTTATGGATTGATGAAAGAATTTGATGAAGTGCTTGGAATTTTACCTGACGAAGAAACTTCTGTGCCTGATAAAATCAAAAATCTTACTGCTGAAAGAGAAAAGCTCAGAAAACAAAAAAAATGGCAAGAAGCAGACAAAATCCGCGAAGAAATAAAAAACCTCGGCTATGCTTTAGATGATACTAGTAAAGGGACAGTTGTAAAGAAAATTTAGTTATTGTTAATGGTACTTAATGATAAATTAACTTAAGAGCATTAGTTATAATTTAACTTAAGAGCATTAGTTATAATTTAACTTAAAGTTATTGGCTATAAAGTTAAAATAAAATGCAAAATCAAAAAAAAGGCAAATACCGCAAAGCTGTTTTTATTGTGACATATTGCAGAACAGCAAATAAAATTGAATATTTAATACTAAAAAGAAAACTCCACTGGCAAGGCTGGGAATTTCCAAAAGGCGGAGTTGAAAAAAGAGAAAACACCTTTCAAACTGCAAAAAGAGAAACCAAGGAAGAAACAGGGCAAAAACCATTTCAGATAAAAAAGTTTAATGTTAAAGGCAGATATAGATACAGAAGAAAATACCCAGATAGACTAAAATACCTTGGACAAAGCTGGCAGTTATTTGCAGTAAGAATTAAAAAGGGAAAAATAAAAATTGATAAAAGAGAACATTCTGTATATAGGTGGCTTGATTTCAAAAAAGCTTATAAAATCTTGAGATGGCCGAATCAAAAAAAATGTCTGAAGATTGTTAATTCTTATTTAGGAAAGAAATAAAAACTAAAAAAACAGCTTTCTTAACATGAAATTTAGAGAGATTATTACAAGTTCGGGAAAAAAAGTTTTAGCTGGAAAAGATGCTAAAAGTAATGAGGAACTTATTAAACAAGCTGGAAAAAATGAGGATGTTTTCCATACTGCAAAACCAGGAAGCCCTTTTGTAAATATTAAATCTACAAGAACAAATGCAAAAGACAGAAAAGAAGCTGCGATATTTTGCGCTTCAAAAAGCCAGGACTGGAGAGATCATAAATCAGATGCAATAGTACACTGGTTTAAAGGAAAAGAATTATATAAGGAAAAGAATATGAAACTTGGAACATTTGGCGTGAAAAAACACAAGAATATTTTAGTTAAAAAAAGCGAGATTGAGGAGTTTTTGAAGAAGATTAAGCAGTAAAAATTATAGGCAATAAATTAAATTGAATTAATAATAGTTAATGGTAAAACGGTTAGATAAAATTATAAATTGGTTAACTATCAATGTTATACCCATATAAATCAGCCTTGAGCACAAACAAAATAAAAAATGGTACGAGTTCACGAAAGCAGTATTAAAAGAATTGATGCATCACTAAAATCACAACCAGACCAGCATTTGGATTTTTTAGTTAAAAAGTCAGTTATAGAAAAGATACTTTACTTAAAAGAAAAGAAAAACGTTCTTATTTTAGGGCATAATTACATGGAACCCTTAATTTTCCAGCTTTCTGAAAAAAATGAGAGAGGAGATTCTCTTGCTCTGAGCCAAATGGCTGCCAGAAGCAATAAACCAATCATACTTTTTAATGGCGTGAGATTTATGGCAGAAACTGCTAAAATTTTAAATCCTGGAAAAAAAGTTTTAATTTCAGATCTCGAAGCTGGATGCAGTCTTGCTGATCCTTTTACTGCAGAAGATGTAGTTGCATACAAACTTAAATTTCCTGATGCACCTGTTGTTACTTATATTAATAGTTATGTTGAAGTTAAAGCTGAATCAGATTACTGCTGTACTTCATCTAATTGTTTAAAAGTTGTTAAATATGCTGCTAAAGAAGCAAAGACTAATAGGGTTATTTTTTTCCCTGACTCTTTTATGGGGAAGAATATCCAAAATGAACTCAAACAGGAAGGAACCTCCATAGAGATTATTTACCCAGGAAAATATGATGATAAATTTGGAAAATGCGAAGTTCATGAAAAATTTACAGCAGAACAAATAAGAGAAATAAGAGAGCAACATAAGATTCCAAAATCCAGCGAAGATTCTGCTGTACTAGTTCATTGGGAATGCAAACCAGAAGTTCTTAAAGAAGCTGACTTTTTTGGCAGCACTTCTCAAATGGCTAATTATATAAAGGAAAATCCAAGATTAAAAAAAGTTTATCTTGCAACAGAGTGCGAGATGGCAGCAAACTTAGCCAGCGAATTTCCGCAAGTGGAATTTATTAGATCATGCAGTATCTTTTGCGAACATATGAGAAGAATTACTCTTGAGAAAATTCTTTATAGCTTAGAGAATGAAGTTTATGAAATAGAAGTTAACCCTTCTCTCAGAAAAAGAGCTTTAGCACCAATTAAAAGAATGTTAGCAATAAAATGACACAGGCATCAATGCAAATTGGAAAAAATGGCATAACAGATAATTTTATTTCTTCATTGGTAAATTGCTTTAAAAATCATGATAATATAAAGGTAAGTGTTTTTAAAAGTGCTTGCAGAGACAAAAAAGAATTAAAAAAAATTACTGAAAACATTCTTGAGAATTTAGGAAAAAATTATACTGCAAGAATTGTTGGGTATACTATTGCAATAAAAAAGTGGAAAAAACCCAAGAGATAATTTTTTAGTGTTAGCTAAAGTGGTCATCGTAAAAATCCATTATTTCTTTTATATATTTTCTGCTTAAACCTAAATTATTTAAACCTTTTCTAATAAATCTATCATACTCTGTTTTTTTCTTGTTTAAATCAATAGAATAAGTTAACATATCATCTAATGCTCTTTCCCTCATATCTTCAGCACGTTGAGATAAACGACTAACTTCCAAGAAATTTGCTCTCCCTTTGTTCCCCTCATTTCCCATACTATGCAAAGTGCATTGTTATTTAAAAAAGTTTATATGCTAGCAAAATATCAATAATTAACAAATAGATCTCTTTACATCATTTAAATCTTTTTGGTATGCCCAAAATAAATCCCCTGATTCATTTATTGAAGTGAGATTGACAAGATTTTTGTGATAATCTTCAGTAATTTCCAATACCTCGTCAAAAAGGGCATAGTTTCCGTTTAATAAGCCTTCAGTTGTTCCTTGCAATAAACCTTCATCAGCTTTTTGCGGGACAACCATAAATATATGTTTTTTACTCATGCTTTAACTTATTCACGATAGTTTAAATTAATTTGGATTTTTAGGCAGGAGTTAGTTTAGAATTAGGAGAAAATAGGTGGTTGGATTTGATTAAACTGTCTAGTTTTATTTAATATTTTTGTATGTATAAATTAATCTTTCTAATCCAAATCCAAAACCAATAAAACTTTTAGATAAAGCTTTTTTATTTACAAATTTATCCTCCTTTTTAATAAATTTCTTTTTATTAAGATTTTCACCAAGATTGCCACCAACACCTAATTCTATTGAACTACCTTCTTTAATAAAGTAAATTTCAAATTTTGTTGTTCCATCTTTCAAATTAGTTTCTTTATCATAAAAAGATTCCTGAATCGGATAATCGGTGACGATTAGCCAATATCTTTTATGTTTATTTAATCTCTCATTTTTGAATTGTTCATATTTTACATACTCTATGGGTAATCTTGATAGGTTTTGTAAATCTAAAGATTTTTCAATTTGCTCCAAAATCTTGAAAAAGAAAGAAATCGTGTCTTTCCTATCTTTTTCTTTTAGATAAATATCTACGACAGTGAATTCCTTTTTATGAATTTGGGTTAACCTTTTCTCATTCCTAAACAAACTACCTATCCAAAAAAACTTATCGTGCTTGTCTCCAACAACCCATATTTCCGGCTCTGGATTAAATCTCAAGTAAGTTTCGTTATCAACTTTGAAACAATCTGTGTCCTCTATCTTATAATTAGTAGTAGAATACAAGTGATGCTCAAAAAAGCCATCCATAAGAAGCATCTTTCTTATGACATTAACATAATTACTTAGTTCTAATGTTGAGACCTCGTTTATGTTCTTCATAAAATCAATAATAATTACAAACTTTAAAACCTTTCGGAAACCATATTTTTACCTGACGCTAACTTAACACTCCCATTTTTAGATAACTTTATAAACCTGTTTTCTTGTGTAAGTTTAGCTAAACGTTCATAAAACGTTCTATCGCTGAAAAGCGAGGCTAATGCAATTAGAGATAAGAATAAAAAATGCCAGTATATGATTTACCTGCACAAGAATATAATTTAAAATTAGCTGAAGCTCTAAAGCAAATTCCAGAATTTACAGAGCCGGAATGGGCAAATTTTGTTAAATCCGGAACATCTAAAGCAAGACCAATTGAAGACCCTGAATTTTGGCATAAAAGAGCTGCAAGCATATTAAGGCAGATTTACATAAATGGGGCTGCTGGAGTAAGCAGATTAAGAACCAGATATGGAAGCAGAAAAAAAAGAGGCTCAAAACCAGAGGAATTTAGAAAAGCAAGCGGTAAAATAATCAGGACAATTCTTCAGCAATCCGATAAAGCTAGTTTTACTGAAATATTTAAGGTTAAAGGAAAAAGAGCTGGAAGAAAATTAACTATTAAAGGCCAAGAATTTTTGGAGGCTATTAAATAGAATGAAACAGAAAAGTTTAGGTGTTGAGGTTTATATTATAAGAACAAGAAAAACAGAAGAAACAAGCAAAGGAGAACCGATTTACAGGCACTATTTAAATGGAAAAGATATTACAAACAGCCTAAAAGAAAGCCTTTGCCCGCCAATAAGAATTGCTATGGGGATGCATTGCGATATGCTTACTGAAGCTAAAATAATCTCTTGTATTGAAAGCAGAGTAGAAAAAGAAATAAAATAAAAGATAATAGAATAAAATGCCAGCAAAAAAACAACGCGCTGAAAAGAAAATAAAATTAGCAAAGCAGGAAAGAAGAACCAAATGGGCTCCTGTTTGGGCAGTTATTAAAAAATTTGGAATGGGAAAAAGAATTCATCCAAGCCAGATAACCAGGACCAGAAGATCTTGGAGAAGAACAAAATTGCATATTAAACCAAGAAAAATAAGGAAGTGGCATTTTGGGTAAAATTAAATCTATAAAAATGATAAAGGAAGAATATGAGTTGCATGGAAGATGGGCTTTTATAAGATTAGAAAGCCATTTAAAAGAAGATGAGAAATTTAAATTAGTTGGAATTGGAGAAAGAGAGATTGAGTTTGAGATAATAGTTCCAGAAAGAAAATATGAATTTAATGAATGTAACATTTTATTATATGGGGACACCCTTGTGGATGTTAGAGGGGTTGAACTTGAAGGTGAAGAGAAGGCTATAAAAGATTTATCAAGCAGATTAATACAAATTGCTGGAGGAAAAGAATTAATGACAATAAAAAATGGCAAAAACTGAAACAAAAATTGAAAAAATTGAAAGAGAATATATAATCCCATTAAGATGGAAAGTAGCAAAAGTTCCGGTATACAAAAGAGCAAATAAAGCTGTCAAGGCAATAAGAGAGTTTATAGTCAGGCATATGAAAATATATGATAGAGACTTAAAAAAAGTCAAGATTGATAAGTATCTTAATCAGGCAATCTGGTTAAGAAGCATAAAAAAACCCCCTGTAAAAATCAAAGTAAAAGCAGTAAAAGAAGGCGAAATAGTTAAAGTTGAACTATTAGAGATGCCTGAAAAAATTAAATTCAGAAAACAAAAAGAAGAGAAAAGAGAAAAACAAGGAGAAGAGAAAAAGAAACCTGTTAAAGAAGAAAAACCTGGCGAGGAAAAAACAGAAGGAGAAAAGAAAGAAATTGAGGAAGAAAAAACAGAAGGAGAAAAGAAAGAGGAGACAGAAAAAAAAGCATCTACTATTGAAGCCGGCAAAGCATTAGAAAAAGCTGCTGCAAAACAAGCCAAGCATATTGCGAGTGGAAAAATGAAAGAGCCGAAACACAAGTTCAGGCAGGCGTTGCAGAAATAAGGAGAAATTAATTTTAGTTGGTTTAGTAAAGCGTGAGTTTATAATAACTGAGAACAAAACTTCACACATAGTGTTCTTTATCTTTTAGATAGAATTATAAGATTAATTTTATTTAAATCCATTTCCAGATACTTTTTTATATCATTTTTACCTGTTTAGGCTATGAACCTGGTTATTAAATTCTGCAAAATAATAATTTCATTTTTTAAAATAACTAGCAAATATGAGTTTCTAAAAAATATCGATCTGCAAAAAAAATCAGATTTGGCTTTCGCAAAGAGATTGCATAAATTTAAGAAACAGCATAAAAGAAAGTCAAATAGAAACGAGATCTTTTTGATTGCAGTTACTACAAGTCATGATGTTGTTAAACAACTAAGAAGAAGAGGACATTGGACAAGACAGAGAGTTAGAAAATATCTTCTCGAAAAGAATAAAATTAGAGAACATTACAAAATGCAACCTTCAAAAATATAAAAATATCAACAAAGTTTGTTGTTATATTGTAATCCAAATTATTATATGAGAACAAAACTCCACATATATTCATAACTCAAGTTTAAAATTATTCAAAATTGTTTTTTGTCACTCACTCACAAAAAACAACAACTGCTATGGTTGTTGTCCACAAGCCGTTTTTATTGCCTTCTGCAGACTGGCAGGTATTTGCTGTCTTAAAAATATGCCCAGAAGCTTTGTAAATCTGCTCTCTCTCCTGCCATGCTTGCTCTGAATCAAATTCTATCCCCAAAGTTGTTGCAAGCATTGTTGCTGCCAAATCTTCTGCATATTCGCCAGAAACAAAAGCTGTTTCTCCATAAGCATGATGCTCTGAGATATAACCATAATTATTTGGGTCAGAAGGAAGTGCAATTCCTATAGAAGAAGAAATAAGCCTGTTTGGCTCATTTGTTTCATTGCGCGCCATAACACAGTAGGTGATTTGCCCTGGCTTCAGAAGTTTAAGCCCCTCATCCTTAGGAATTATCTTGCAATTTGGAGGGAAGATGCTGGATACATAAACTAAATTGCATTTTTCAATTCCGGCATTTCGTAAAGCTAATTCAAAAGAGGCTAATCTATCTTTATGAACCCCTACGCCTTTTGTTAAAAACGCTTTTTGAGGAACATTCATTTTTTATTTAATCTAAAATACGAAATAAAAACTAAGGTAGGTTTAAAATCTTATGTTTTTTAATAAAACTATGGAATTAGGTATTAAACAATTAAAAAAAGAGCTCCAAAAAAAAGCAAACTCAAAAAAAGCAAAAATCCTCTCTCGATTTTTCAAAACAGGAAAAGGGCAGTATGGAGAAGGAGATATATTTTTAGGAATTAGTGTTCCTGAAACAAGGAGTGTAGCAGAAAAATTTGTGAATTTAAACTTTGATGATATAAAAAAATTGTTAGATAATGAAATCCATGAATTAAGATTGACGGCTTTGTTTATATTGATTAATAAATACAAACAAAACCATGAAAAAAGAAAAGATGTTTTTGATTTTTATATTAATAATCTAAAACAGGTTAATAATTGGGATTTAGTGGATTTATCTGCTCCAAACATTATTGGGGATTTTTTATTTAATAAACCAAGAGCGATGTTACATAAGTTGGCCAAGTCTGATAATTTATGGGAAAAAAGAATTTCAATAATTGCTACATTATCTTTTATAAAAAAGAATCAGTTTAGGGATACATTTAAAATTTCTAGAATCTTACTTAATGATAAGCATGATTTAATCCATAAAGCAGTTGGGTGGATGTTAAGAGAAATTGGAAAAAGAAATCAAGAGGTTGAAGAGTGGTTTTTAAAAAAGCATTATAAAAAAATGCCTAGGACAATGTTAAGGTATGCAATTGAAAAATTTGATGAAGTAAAAAGGAGGAAGTTTTTGAATGGAAGAATAAAATGAAAATAAATAATATAGATTATTATTGGCAAAAGAGCAAGTATAGCTGTGGACCTACTGTATTAAAAATGGTTTTTGAATATTTAGGAAAAAGGTTTTCCAGAAAAAGACTAGCAAAATTATGCAAGGCAAACCCAAAATCAGGAACATCTCATAAAGATATGGCAAATGTTGCTAGAAACGCAGGATTTAATTATTTTGCAAAAAGCAACGCGAATCTAAAAGATTTACTTTATTTCCTGGATAAAAAACTTCCAGTCATTGTAAATTACAAAAGCCTTAAAACAAATGAGGGGCATTATTCTGTTGTTAAGGGATTTGACAAAAAAAATGAAGAGATAATTCTGGCAGACCCTTCATATGGCCCTGACTATCATATTGCATGGAAGACTTTTTCTAAAAGATGGCATAATGAAAATAATACCTCAAAAAAATGGTTTTTAGCTGTGTTTGAAGGGGAAGATTTAAATTAAGAAGTGAGCAAACTTTAATAAGACAGCATAATAATCTAGCTAATATCGCCCATAAATTAGCTTGGTGGATAAAATTAAATTTAGAGACAACCCATATGCAGTTTATATAGCATATTAAAGATTAATTATTCAAATTAACAATTAAAAAATGATAGAACAAAATCCTGTTGAGATCAGTAAGATAAAACAAGAAAAATCACTTAAAGAGTTGTTAGAATTTTCCATATTGAATATTGACAAACCTTCTGGGCCAACTTCATTTGATGTTTCTGATTTTGTAAGAAAAACATTGAAAAATGCTGGAATTGAAATGAGAAAAACAAGCCATTTTGGAACCTTAGACCCAAAAGTTACAGGGGTATTACCAATAGCATTAAATAGGGCTTGCAAACTTACTGGCTATTTTCTTGGGCATAATAAAGAATATATGGGAGTAATGAGGTTTCATAAAGATCTTAGTAAAAAAGAGGTTGAAGAAGCAATAAAGAAAAAGTTTTTAGGAAAAATAATGCAAAAACCACCTGTGAAATCAAGAGTAAAAAGAGTTGAGCGGGAAAGAGAAATAAAAAGTTTTGAAATTTTAGAGCAAAATCAAGACAATAAAAAAGACTTCTCATTTAAAACAGAAGTTCAGGGCGGGACTTATATAAGAAAATTAATTTCAGATTTAGGCGATTATCTAGAAATTAGCGCGCATATGTTAAACTTAAAGAGAATAAGGGCAGGAATTTTTAATGAAAATGAAAGCATCAGCTTTGAGAACTTTGAAAAAGCTGTTGATGAATATAAAAATGGAAATGAAGATATGTTAAGAAATATTTTAATTCCTGGAGAAATAATTAGCGAGATTTACCATGTTGTGCAAGTTAAAAATGATGTTATTAAGAAATTGCTTACGGGAAAGCCTATCTTTCATGAAGATTTAATTGGAAATAATAGCACAAGCGCTAATAATAAAGCTAAAAATATAGCTGGACGTGATAGCATTTTTAAGGTTAACACTGGACAATTAATCTGTGCGTTTAACAATCAGCAATTCATCGGAGTTTACAAAGTAATTAATGACACAGAATCAGGCATATTTGCCAAGCCGGATTTTGTTCTGCAACCTCTTTAAATTTTCTAAATGATTTATGTACAACTCACACAAAGAAAAGAGACATTTATTAATTATGGAATGCCTCTAAATAATAAGGATCATAGTTAACTAAGTTATTTTTAGTATTAACCTTACTTATTGATTATTTTTCATCAAACTTCCTAAACAAATCAATTGTATTAGCTCTTATAGTGGCCATTACAACATCAAAATTCATCCACCATCTCAAAAAAGTGCCCTTGAAAAATCCGTATTTCTTTTCCTTTAAGGTTTGATAATGGGGGAAAATTTTATAACCTAAACCCTTTCCATATCTTTTAACGAAATAGTTTAATCCAGTTTCTATCCGATATCTATGTTTGTAATATTTTGGAAGTTTTTCCCATAAATCTCTTCTCAAAGCCCTTTCGCCAGATTTTATTGCAAACGGCATATAAATTTTTTGCATTATATTGTTTCTTACGCCTATAAACATATCCACTTCGTTATTCAAAACAGGCTCAATAATCTCTTGCACTATCTTAGGTGTTAAACCACTGAGGTCAGCATCGCAAAAGAATATTATCTCGGAATTAGTTGCTTGAACCCCTCGCTCCATTGAATAAGCCTTCCCCATATTCTTTTCATTTTTTAGGTATTTAATCTTGCTATATCTCTTTGCAAACCCCCTTGTAATCTTTTCAGTATTGTCTATGCTTCCATCATCAACAACAACAATTTTTTTAAGCATTTTTGTTTTAATCAACGCATTTAAAACATCGGCAATCCTTTCTCCTTCGTTATAAGCAGGAACAATTGCTGTCACAGACTCTCTCGAATTCCTGCTTGCAACACCAGCCCCTTTTTTATTTTTAGTTATATTATTATAAAAATCAGCAATTTCATTGAATATCTCATTTTTATGCTCTGAGAAAAAAGGATTATGATTTTCATTATGCAAGATTAGTGATTTTTTATATTTGGAGGTTATTTTTTTATTTATGAGTTCAACGCTTTGATAATTCCCTATGGGCTCACGTTTAGAATGAATGTTAAGGCACGGGCATGTAACATTTTTTAAAACTCTTTTGATGACCTTGTTTGCTTTTTTAATAATAAATAATCCATTACCATGCATATACTTATAATCAAAAGCGTCTTGCCTTAACTGCCATTCTATTTTTCCTATTCTTTTTCTCCAGTATCTTTTAAAATTCCTCAGATGCTTTAATCCCCTAATGTTAAATGGGAATTTTAGTTTATAAGGTATAAAAACTAGTATTACCCCTTTTACCCTAAATTTAGCTGCAAGTAATAAAGCAAGCTGTGCACCAAAGCTATAACCACCAAGAATAATCTTTTTGCCTTTTTTTATCTCTTTTTTTAATTCAGCTTCAACCTGATTTAGAAAATCTTCAAATTTTATATTATCTAAGTCCTCTACTTTTGTTCCATGCCCTTGTAAAAGAGGAATTTTCACATTAACATTAAATTTTTTAGCAATGTATTCTGGCAGATTTTTAAAATCAGTGGGGCTTCCAGTATACCCGTGGATTAAAAAAAATTCCCATTTTGAGTGCGAAGTTAAATCAATGGGTTTTGCCTTCGGATGAATTTTATCTTGAGCCATTTTCTGAACGCGAAGTATATAAAAATAATGAAAAATACAAAAGTCAATGTTATTTGTGTATTCTTGAAGATATCAAACAGTATAGTATATCCTTTACCAATTAGATACCCAATTGAAACAACAACTATTGCCCAAATAAAAGTAGCTAAAATATCTACAAGAATAAAGTTCCTATAATCAATTTTCTTTACACCTAAATAAATCAAAGTTATTATCCTGGTTCCCACAATAAATTTTGTGTATAATAATATTAAAACTCTGTTCTCTTTTGTAATTTTGCTCACAAAAGAATTTATTACATTATATGATTTGGAAAAAAATCTGTACTCCATTAATTTATGAGTTATTTTGAGCCTTCCAAGAAAATAAAAGAGAAAATCCATTATTAAGACTCCAATAAATGAAAACACGAAAACAATCCATATATCAAAAGCTCCTCTGGCAGATAAAAATGCAAGAAACATAGTAAATTCTTCTCCTGCAAAGAGCCCTCCCAAAAAAGAGGCATGTATGGGGTTTGCGGTTATTATCTCTATAAACGTTTTGAACAACCATGAAATAGTTTCAATTGCCATGAATCATCATAGATAAAAAGGTTTTTAAATTTTATAATTTTGGTTTGTTGATGAGACACTTCATATATTTCTCCGGAAAAGCTGTGACAACTGGCAATTTCAAGGATTTAATGAAAGCTGGAAGAATGGACATTGCTATACATGTTATTATTGCAAGCTTTTTTTTAAGCCATGATGTAAGAAAAGATACAAAATTACACTTGGTTTTTTATGGAATGCCAGATCCCCCAAAGCATATTGAAATTCAAATAAAAGAGGGGTTGGATATAAGCAAAAAAGATGTTGCTAATTTAATCAAGAAAATTCTGTATAAATACAAACCTGGCAAAAAAACAGAAGTTTTTCCTGGTTGCTTTATTGAGAAAAAAAGTTTTTTAAACCTGATAAATGAATTAATAGAAGAGGGCAAAACAATATTTATATTAGACAAGCGAGGTGAGGATATTAGAAAGATTAAAATTCCAGATAATGCTGTTTTTGTTCTTGGAGACCATGAAGGCCTGCCAAAAAAAGAAATTAAAAGATTAAAAAAGATAGCTAAAGAGATTTCAATTGGGCCAAAAGTATATTTTGCATCCCAGGTTGTTGCTGTGCTGAATAATGAATTGGATAGAAGAGGAGTTTAGATAATATGAAGCTGTTTTTTTATTGATTTCTAAATTAGTTAATAACAACAGCATATTAATGTGAAACACTATAAAACCCTATTATTCTTGTTTATTTCCATTTCTATTAAGATAATCATAATTAGCTATGACCCAGGCAACACATCCAGCATAACCTTCAAGAGACATATTATTCAGAGAGAGTGTTTTTCCATTAGATTCTTGAAAAACTTCTTTTCCAGATGAATTCTTAACTTCAATATGGGGAGCATGTTTATTGTTTAATTCTAATGGTTTTGTGTAATTAATTCTGCTCAACAAATCTGTTTTAGACCTTTGATCTCTTTTACATATATTTTCATTTATTAAATATCTTAATTCATGATATCCTTCTTGTAAAGAGTGAATAATTATTCTATATTCTTCCCGCTTCTCGTCCATATTTAAAGTCAGAAAATAACACTTTTAAACTTTATTGTGAAAAAGGTTAAAAACTTGCTAAACTTTGCTTTTTCATGAAGAAATCAATTAGGCTTTATATTACAGGCACAATTCAAGGAGTTTTTTTCAGAGCATTTATCAAAGAAAATGCTGAAAAATATAATGTTAAGGGGTTTGTCAGAAATTTAGAAGATGGGAGAATTGAAGTGTTTTTAGAGGGGGATGCAGATAACGTAAACAAAATGATTGAATTATGCAAAAAAGGGCCTAAACATAGCAAAATAGAAAAAGTTGAAGAAAAAGAGGAAAGATTCCAGGATTTTAAAACTTTCAAGGTTTTGCATATTTGATGTTTTGAGAAAATATTATTTTTGGTGATTAACCAAATTTAAATTATAATTTTATAATAGGCTAATTAATGGTTTTAGATGTATTTGATAAATAGAGTTATAATAAGCAAATTAATTCTTAAATTAGTTAATATTTATAAGTACGCTCAATTTATTAATAAAAACCACTAAAGATTTTTAGCAATTAACAACTTCAATAATTTAAAAAATGATTCAGACAAATTCTGACGGGGGTGCAAGAGGCAATCCTGGCAAAGCAGCAATTGGCATTATTTTAAGAAAAGAGAATGAGATAATAAAAAAATACAGCGAAAAAGTAGGAATAGCAACAAACAACATTGCTGAGTATAAAGCCCTGATAAAAGCATTAGAATTGGCGAGAACAATTGACAAAGAGATTATTTGCTACCTTGATTCTGAGCTTGTTGTTAGGCAATTGCAGGGAAGATATAAAGTTAAGAACAAGGAATTAAAAAAACTATTTGATAAGACTAAATTATTAGAAGAGAGCTTTGATAAAATTGTTTATAAGCATATAAGCAGATGGGATAAATTCCAGCAACTTGCAGATGAATTAGTTAATGAAGAGCTGGATAAGAAAGTTTAGTTTATATGTACTTAGTTACATATAGATTGTATATTAAGTTACATATGTAACTTAGTAACGAAAGATTTATATACTTAGTTACATATAGATTATAATGAAAATTGAAAACCATTTAGAATCGTACAAAGAGCATAGAGAAACGATTTTTGACTGGGCGCTAAAAATTAAAGGCTTGGAAAATTCTCAGAGAGTAATAGGTACACATGCATCAAGAGCAATAATAGATTTGCTGGCAGTATATCTATTGAAAAGAAACTTGATTGATTCTGGAACCAAAATAAATCACAGGTGGTTTAAATCAAAGAAAGTTCTGGAGATATTACCAGAATTTGAAGGTAAAGAAGAAATTTTTAACGAGATAATAAAGTTAGAATTAATATGCGAAGATTTGACTTATGGCTCTCCTAAAAAAGAAAATAAGATAAAAGAAGCCATTTTCTTATTTAATAAAATTGAAGCAAAATTAAAAAATGGAGAAACATAAATTAATCTCTTTAGCTTTAAACTTTGCATCTTTTCTGATAGAAAGGGTTAAAGTAAACTCAATCATATTATTTGGGTCTGTTGCAAAAGGAAATTTTGACAAGGAATCTGATATAGACCTCTTTATTGAAACCGATAAAAAGAATGCAAAAAAAATAAATTCTGTGCTTGAGCTTTATAAAAAAACAAAGGATTATGAAAGATTTAAGCTTGAAGGAATAGAGAATGGAATTTCTGTAAAATGCGGTGATTTAAACGAGTGGAAGGATCTTAAAAGAAGCATTATCTCCGGAGGGATTGTGCTTTATGGCTCTTATCAAGGAAAACCGGAAAAATTAAAACACAAGTTAATATTCTTGTTAGATGTTGGAAATTTTGAGAGATCAAAAAAAATAAAAGTCTGGAGAAAAATTTATGGATACAGGCAAAAAATTGGTAAAAAGATGTATGTTTCAAAGGGATTTGCAGAAAAGAAATTAGGAAGGGGTGCATTTATAATTTCAATTGAAAATCTTGAAGATGCAAAAAACTACTTAATAAAAAATAAGATTAAACACTCATTTTTTGATATCTGGGTGGAGCAAGATTTTAATGGCTAACCCCCAATTATATTTTAGTTTATGGGGAGCTGGATAAGGAGTGAAAATTGGGGAAATAAACTTTAGTATAACAAATAAAAAATACCCTGATGGACTATTTGAAAAGCAGGATACTCGTTAAGAGGATTCCTGTTGCAGTTGAGGTTAAGCCTATTGGAATTGGCGTTGAACCTGGCAACTTATAGCCAATTAACCTCTCTTAAAAAGAGTCTTCTCGTCAATGAACATTTAATGCCCAAAGGAAGCACCATCTCTTCAATTTTCACAATATTTCAGCTACTGATTGTTGAGATTGAATTTCATGACTTAAAATAAACTTAAATAATGTGCTGGTTATTTGGCGTGTAGTCCATCAAGCTTCTTCTTGCTCAAGGAAGAAAACTTTCAGGGCAGGGGCATAAATAAAAGCTCATTTAAAAATTTTTGTGCTTTGCACACTCTGCATACTTTTCAACACACACAAAAAAACTGGTTCAACATTTAGGCGAGCAAAACATCAAGCTATTAAACTCTCAATACCCGAAAAGCAGGATACACGCCAAGAGGAACCCAGTAGCAGCCGAGGCCAAGCCTACCGGAACTGGCGACGAACCTGGCAACTCTTTCATGTCTTACAGAAGGTGTCTTATTTAATCTCCAAATCCGAAAATCAGTGTTATCAATCCAATTAGAAACTTTATTTATTTTTTTAGTATCCTGTGTCTCTAAAACCAAATCCAAAGTTTTCTTGTCTGGAATATCAGCAACATTTCCATCAATGCCAACAAAATTTCCTTTTAAAGAATATTGCTTTGAAGTTAAATAGTTATGAATTACTTCGTCTCTTTCTCCTCGTGGATTATATATTAGCCTTGTTGAAGTATTTGGAAATTGGCTTAATCCTTCTCTAATAAAATTTCTTAAACTTTCAGCTGTTTCTGGGTTTTCATTTTTTAAATCATGAGCTCTTGAAAGAATAGCCCAAATCAAAGAAGTGCTTGGAATTTCTGTTCCATACTTGCTCATTAATTTGTCTTGAGTCATTGCAGGAGTTATTTCTCCAACAACTTCATAAGTGCGTGTTTCCCCCCTATGAACAACGCTTGGAACTTTCCATGATGCAACACCTGGCTTAACATAGATTATTCCTTTTGAGCTTGTTTTTGTTTTAGCTGTCATATTCCTATTATAAAATGAGTATATTTAAACTTTTCTATTGAGTTACTCCTTTTATAAAGTAACAAGTATAAGAAGAATATGAGGTTTTTAGGGAATTAATTAGTTATAATTTTATAGAACAAGAGTATATTCTTGAAAGTTAAAAAAAGAGTATATAAATAAACCAATCAGACTTCAATACTGCGTTTCAAACAACTAAATATTTAAACTAGATTTCTTTTTTTTAGATATGGGAAGACAAGAAGAAATAATAAAAGAGAGGCTGAGGAAGCTAAGCGAACTGAGAAAAATAAGAGTAAATCCTTATCCTGCAAAGTTTGACAAAAAGCATGAATGTGATAAGTTACAGGAAAAATACAAGAAACTTGCAAAAGAGAAAAAGGCAAAGGACAAAGTTAGCATAGCAGGAAGACTTATGGCTGTAAGAGACATAGGCAAGATTATATTTGCTGTTTTGCAGGATTCAAGCGGAAAAATACAATTGGTTTTGCAAGATAAAGAAACCCCAAAGAATGTTTTTAATTTTTTTAGAAAATATATTGATTCAGGAGACTTTATAGGCGCGGAAGGCATAATTTTTAGAACAAAAAGAGGGGAGCTTTCAATTCTTGTTAAAAAACTTGAATTACTTTCTAAATCAATTTTACCTTTGCCTGAAAAATGGCATGGCTTACAAGATGATGAAGAAAAACTTAGAAAGAGATATTTAGATATCCTAATGAACCCCGATATTAAAGAATTATTCGTGAAAAAGCAAAAATTCTGGAGCACAATTAGAAATTTTTTAATTGAAAAAGGTTTTTTAGAGGTTGAAACTCCTGTTTTAGAAAATACTGCTGGTGGAGCTTCTGCAACTCCTTTTATTACTCACCATAATGCCCTTAATCTTGATGTGTATTTGAGAATTTCTATGGGAGAATTATGGCAAAAAAAATTAATGATTGCCGGTTATGAAAAAACTTTTGAGATTGGAAGGCAGTTTAGAAATGAAGGAATTGATATGGAACATTTACAAGATTATACACAAATGGAATTTTATTGGGCTTATGCAGATTATAAAGATGGGATGAAGCTTGTTGAGGAAATGTACAAGAAAGTTGCAAAAGAAGTTTTAGGAACTTTAAAATTCAAAACACATAGTTATGAAGTTGACTTAGGAAAAAAATGGGAAATGTATGATTATGAAAAACAAATTAAGAAACAAACAGGAATTGAAATTTACAAAGCTTCAGAAAAAGATATTAAGAATAAGTTAGACAGTTTAAAAGTCGAATATAATCCTGATGTAGACAAATGGCGTTTAGTTGATGTTTTGTGGAAATTTTGCAGGAAAAAATTAAATGGACCGGGATTTTTAATAGGACAGCCTGTAGAGATTTCACCTTTAGCAAAAAGAGACACAAAAGACAAAAGAAAAGTTCAGCAATTTCAAGTAATTATTGCTGGGAGTGAATTAGGGAATGGTTATTCTGAATTGAATGATCCTATTGACCAGGAAGAAAGGTTTAAAGAGCAGGCAAAAAAGAAGCTTGCTGGTGACACAGAAGCACACAGCCATGACAAAGAATTTGTTGAAGCTTTAAAATACGGCATGCCCCCTACATTCGGATTTGGAGTTAGTGAAAGACTTTTTGGTTATTTAGTAGATAAGCCATTAAGAGAATGTATAATATTTCCGTTGATGAAACCTCAAGAATCAAAAATTCTTGATAGCTATCAAAATTCAAAAGAAAAACAAAAAATTTTGAAGCCGGAGAAGTAAAGTGATAAAAATTAGATAGTTACATTAATTAAATAAAAGTATTAATAAGTAAGAGATGTAGGTTAAAAGTTACGATGATGATGGATAAATTTAAATTAACGGTATTAATAGGATATAAATAATTATATTATTTAATTACTAGATTAGCGATGGTCCATAGTCCACCCATATTATTAAATAAACAGATCAAAAACAAAAAATGACAGCAGGAGATTTGATTGTCAAGTCAAACATAAGGAAAGTTGTGAAAGAGCTTGACAAAGAAGGAAAAGTGCCAAATGTTGCAGATGAAGTAGGGATGGCTTTAGAAAGAAAAGTTGAGAAAATTCTTAGTGATGCAATAGAAAGAGCAAAGGCAAACCAAAGAAAAACCTTACAGGCTAGGGATTTATAAAAGAGTGGTTTTATTGGTAAAGAAGTAGATATCTAATAAATAGGCTAACCCCACAATAAAAAGCTAATTATTAATATATTTAAACACATTAATTATACTTTTTCTTATCTCTTTTCTAATTTTGTAAGTATTCGCCCATTTGGCATAAGCCTGCCATCCCTGATAACTCCCCCTTATTATATTAAAGTCAATAATTCTATTACTATACAGCTCAACTTTTCTTTTCATGCTTTTAATATTTCTTTTTCTTAATAATCTATAATGATAAAAATTCCTAAAACCAACAAAATCAACACCTCTTTTTAATTGAATAATTCTTGATTTTTGTTTATGAAGCTCAATTTTTAATCTTTCTCTTAAAAAATTATCTACTTGTTCTTTCCAAATTTCTAACTGCTTTTTGCTTTTATTCAAGATGATAAAATCATCAACATATCTTATATAGTGTTTTATTTTAAGTTCATGTTTAACAAAATAATCCAATTCATTCAAATAAACATTTGCAAAGAACTGGCTTGTTAAATTTCCTAAAGGCATGCCTTTGTTGTTATTAACAAAAAGTGCTTCGCCCCCCCCCGATACATTCACCATGATTATAAAGTATCTGCTTAATCAACCAAATTACATCTTTGTCTTTTATTTTTCTTTTAAGAATTTCCAGTAAGATATGCAAGTTAATTTCCTGGAAATAGTGTTTTATGTCTGCTTTTAAACAAAATGCTGGAGAAGTATGATTATTTGATACTTTTCTAGTATAATTATCAAATCTTTTTAAAGCTAACAAAGTTCCTTTGCCTTTTTGGTTTGCACATGAATCATAAATAAACTGTTTTTCAAATATACTTTCTATAACATTAATTAAAGCATGATGGATTATTCTATCTCTAAAATCAGACTTGGCTATGAGTCTTGTCTTTGGGTCTCTTAATACAAATAAAGACAAAGGCTTTGGTTTGTAAGTTTTATTTTTTAACTCATAATGCAGGTTTAAAAGATTTTTTTCTAAATTCTTTTTAAATTCAATTATATCATCATGCAAGGTTTTGCCTTTTCTTGCTTTACGCCAAGCTAAGGTTAAATTTTCTAAAGAGCAAAGTTCATCATAAAGGTTATTAATTTCCATATCAATATAAAAATCCTGAAAAGATGGACTATTCCGAGACCAGCATTCCTGTTGTCAGGATTCCTGTTGCAGTTGAGGTTAGCCCTATCAGAGTCAGCATTGAACCTAGCAACTTGTAGCCAATTTACTTCATGAAATTTTCTCCTTATCAAATTTTTCATGTCAAGAATCTTGCTTGCACAAAGCAAAATTTAATTTGCCCACTGAATCTTCATATTTCAGAATTTTTTGAGATGATTCCTACTTAATGTCGCTTCTGTATTTTATGACTTAAAATAAATTTGAATAATGTGCTAATAAACTGGCATGTAGTCCATCTATTATCTCTCTTGCTCAAAGAGAAATAACTTCAGGATAATTCAAAAAAGAATAAGGTGCTTAAAAATTTTTGGTTTTTGTTCAACTTCCCCCAAGCGAGCCTAACTGCCTCCCTCTGCAACACCAAAAACCCCGAGACTAGCACCCCCGTAGTCAGGACCCCCGACGCAGTCGAGGTCAGCCCTACCAGAGCCAGCAAAGAACCAAGCAACTCCGCCATCTACAGGAGCCCAAAATTTAATATTTTCTCCTTGCCTGTACTCTTGCTTTGCTGATTGTTTTATTGGAAAGCCCTGCTTGTTAAATTTCAAGTCAGTAAAAGAATCATTCGCAACACATGCTTCTAATTTTTCAGCTTTTTTTGATTGCAAGAGGTTATTTCCTTTGGTGTCTTTAAATGTCCTATGTTCTGATAAAACATACATCCCATCGCTTCTTTGCTCAAATTTAGCATCAAGATGTGCCCATGCTCCTGGATTTCCGGAGTTGTAAATGTCAATGTGGTTTTTTGTTAAGTGCATGAATATATCTTTTATTTCTTTCTCTGAAACAGAATTTCCATTTGCATCAAACAATTGTTTTTTGCCCTTGTTTTTATAAGCATCAACAACATTCAAGAAATGTTGGATGAATAAAGGAACTTCAGGCATTTGTAATTTATTATCATGAAGCTTAAAATGAGCGTCCTGCCAATTTGAGTTATTATAGTTAAGAAGCTCAAATTTAGAAATTACTTTTTTTGTGTCTGGAACCTGAACATAATCTCTTAGTATTATGTTTGGATTTTTAAAATCAAATGGCTGGCCTGAATTTTGCCCAGGCTTTTCAAAATTTCCTTCAAGCAAAGCTCTCGCTCTTTCCTGCCATCCTTCTAATTCTTCTGGCTTTGGCGGAACCAAAGGCCTGATATCTTGTTCGTGTTTCATTTTATTTTTCTTCCCCCAAGCGAGCCTAACTGCCTCCCTCTGCAACACCAAAAACCCCGAGACCAGCACCCCTGACGTCAGGAACCCCGTCGCAGTAGAGGCTAGCCCCACCAGAGCCAGCAACGAACCCAGCAACTCTGCCATCTACAGGAGCCCAATACCACAATCCTTTTTTATCTTCTTCTATGTCTTTTTTTGGCAATCCCTGGCTTGTTGCATTGTTTCCTTCAAGCCATTTTTCAAGATTTATCCCAGGAGTTTTATCTTCCATTAAACAACTTTGTAATTTTTCAGCATGTGCTTTGTTTTTTGTTAATATATACATTCCATTGTTTCTCTGCTCAAAGAAAGCATCAAGCCAATTAGCCCTGTATAGATTTCTAACTTCTGTTATTTCATTGTAAAATTTTTTGTGTTCGCTGTTTGGGGAATTTTTAAAGTAAATTAAAGCTTTCCTGAATTCTTCTATTGTTGGCATTCTTAAAGCTCTTTCACCAATGTTTGGAATCAAAACTTTTTCGTTTGCCAGAGCTTCCCAAGCTTTGTTCCAGGTTTCTTTATCATGAGTCCTTTGTTTGCTAAAATACAAGTTTATAGTTGGAATGTAAAACATATCTCTGGTATCAATTCCACTGCCTCTGCTAGGCTTTTCAAAATTTCCTTCAAGCAAAGCTCTCGCTCTTTCCTGCCATCCTTCTAATTCTTCTGGCTTTGGCGGAACCAAAGGCCTGATATCTTGTTCGTGTTTCATTTTATACTATAAACCTCATCTGTTTTTCCTATCACTCTCTTGAATATATCAGAAGTTGTTCCCTGAATAATCTCTGCTCCTGCTTTTCTTAAATATTCAGAATCTGGAATATGATGAATCGCATAAATTGCCACTCTATTGCCTTTGTTTCTCATTCTTAATTGAGATATAGCATCTGTAATCTCTTGCTGATTTGCAATGAAAGTATCTGTTATTATCAGGACTTGTTTAGGGTCTCCTTCTTGGAGAAGCTTTTCTGTTGGAAAAACAGTCCCCCCCCCATAGTAGGTTGTTAAGTTTTCAAATATTTTTTGTTTTTCTGCTGTAAATTCTTGTGTTGCATGTTGTCCGTTGCCACTGAAAATTGTAACCCTTACTTTAGCTCCTTTTCTTAAAGCTTTCTTAGAAGCAACAAAACCTACAAGAACAGGCAAGCTAATTTCCTCAATTGGATTAGGCATGCTCATTGAACTATCCAGATAAATATCCAGGTTTGGAACAACCTCTTCTAAACCTCCATGCACCTCTCTTTTTCTTGTGTTCCAGGCATAAGTGTTAACTCCAGGGATTATCTTCCCGCCAACTTGGGCAGAATAATCAATATCTAATCTATCTACTCCCATTGCAGGGGTCCATTTAATTGGCTGAAAAGGATTTACTCTTGGTCTGCCAAAAGGCTGCGTGGCAAACATCACTTCATATGAATTTGACAGCATGTCATAAAAATGTATACTTGCTTGTGTTGGATTGCCTTGCCCAAAACCAGCCATTACTTCTTTAAATTCTTCTATACCTCTTGAGTTTGTAGGCATGCCATCGCTTCCTATTTCTGCAACTCTTCTTGCTAACTCTCTGGCTGTCGCATCATCAATGGCGCTTGGAATATTTTTAGTTATATCATCAAAACCTGCATTTATCCCTGAATTTTCTTTGCTTTCTCCATTACCTTTATCGCCTTTAGAAACTTTCCCTGTCTCTTCTCCTATACTTTCATCTTTCCTTCCTCTAAAGTTGTTTTTTATTTTGTCCATTAAACTTTTACCTTTCCCCTTCTCTCTATTACTATTATCTTTTTCTGAATTCTCTTCTAAAAATTCACTCATGATTTTAGTATAATTACTAATGCCCTCTTTCCATCTATCTCTGTCAAAATAATCCCCCTCAAAAAGTATTTTTAATTGCTCTGCGGCTTTTTCTTCTTTCTTACTTAATTGAGTTCCTTCTGGAAGAATTTGCTTGCCCCAAGAGAGCTCCATACTTCTCCCATAAACTCTCCAAAAAGAACTATTTGATTTATTCTTGCTTAACTGCTGATAAGCCCAAGGAATATTTTCACTTCCTTGTTTTGTTCTTCTTGTATTTATGCACATATCACTATACAAATTAAGCATAATGCTAGATGCTGTTTGTTGATCAATTGGCAGTTTTTTCCCTTGCAATTCTTTAGATGCTGCATGATTTAAAAGAATTAAAGTAATAGAATCATAAGGACAAAATCTGTGCCCAAGTTCGTGCTCACTGACTGCTTCTAACCCTCTTTGAGGATCTTCTGAAAAAGTTTTAACAATTCTCTCCAAATTTTGATAGATTTGAAATTCAGGATATTTCATAAAAGCTAATTCACCTGACAAAGCAGCGCCCACTTTTCCTAAGGCATTTAACTCATCTTGATTTTTGGCAGTTATGATATAAGGCACTAAAGGTCCATGCCAACTGACTAATCCCTGTTCCCATGCTTTATCAACATTTGTTTTCTTTGTTTCTAATATTTGTTCCATTTTCTTCCCCCAAGCGAGCCTAACTGCCTCCCTCTGCAACACCAAAAACCCCGAGACCAGCATACCTGCCGACAGGACACCTGCCGCAGTCGAGGTAAGCCCTAACAGAGACAGCACCGAACCTAGCAACTCCGCCATCTACAGGAGCCCAAAATTTAATATTTTCTCCTTGCCTGTACTCTTGCTTTGCTGATTGTTTTATTGGAAAGCCCTGCTTGTTAAA
>Ga0209210_1000050_pt1 | contig 158738 bp, 165 predicted proteins | sample RifGroA1_FD_183991 | JGI IMG/M metagenome (GOLD analysis project Ga0209210, IMG submission 183991) | Contaminated groundwater microbial communities from Rifle, Colorado, USA - Rifle Groundwater A1 (SPAdes) (version 2) | ecosystem: Environmental > Aquatic > Deep subsurface > Groundwater >... | reverse complement strand
TTTGCTATAATCATGCGAGAAGAAGAAAGAAAACTATTCCAGAAGATCAGAGAACAAGATCACCAAAGCGGTTCAAATAGAAAAACCTAACCCCGTTTTCACTTCACTTATTCAATTAGGTATGACTCTGCGTAGAAGAGCGTAAATATTCACTTTTGCCAACCTGCGGGTCCTGCCGCTTGCCACCCCAAAATCGCCGTACCGCGGGGCACCCCGCTTTTGGGGTCCCTGGCTTCGCGTCACCCGCATACAATAATTGATTTATTGAGAGGTACTGAATTCACTCTAGTGAAAACATTGCCAAAGACGGCTAGATGTGGTATACATTGCATACTTTGGGACAAACCTCATGAAAAAAATCCTTACTCTTTTATTTGTAGTTTTGGTTATCGGCGGAAGTGGAGCCGGCTTTTTGTGGTTGAAAAAAAGCAGCAGTAAAGGTGCGGCAGAACTCAAGGTAAATTCCACTCCGGTAGCCACTGTCTATTTAGATGACCAAAGTTTGGGTAAAACTCCGTATCAAGGTCAGGTCGCGGCAGGGGAATATACGCTGAAACTAGTTCCAGAATCCGGAAATCCGCAATTTTCAGCGTGGGAGAGCCGGATCAAATTGCAGCCGAATCTATTGACTTTTGTCAACCGTGATTTTAGTGAAACTGATCTCACCTCCGGTGGGGAAGTCTTGACGCTTGAAAAAAGTTCCGGTAAAAAAGCCGAACTGACTGTCTTATCAAATCCTGATGGTGCCACAGTCACGGTTGCAGGAACAGATCGCGGTACCACCCCACTTATTATCCGTGATTTGGATCCGGGAAAATATGATCTAGTTCTGACTTCAGCCGGGTTTAGAACCCGTAGCCTGGCGATAAAAGCCACCGGTGGTTACAAACTGACTGCCAATCTGCAACTAGCAGCTATGGGCACGGTTTCCGGTACAACCGCTGCTACCATACCGAGTCCAACTCCGACTCCCACTTCGTCACCAACTTCAAAACCTGGTCCGACAACTACACCCAAACCCAAAGGGACGCCGCCGCCAAAGCCGTATGTGGAAGTTCTTGATACCCCGACCGGATTTTTAAACGTCCGTCAAGAAGCCTCAACTTCCGCCGAAATTTTAACCAAAATCAATCCCGGTGAACTCTATTCACTACTTGACGAAAACAACGGTTGGTTCAAGATCGTTTACGAAGACAGTAAAGAAGGTTGGATTTCCGGTCAATACGCCAAAAAGTACGAGTAAAGTTTACCCTCCGATGATATAGATAATCAAAATTGCGACTAGTGCCCAGGAAATGACTGTACTCATGAGCGGCAAATCAGAAGTCAAAATTTTTTCCGGAGATTCTCCCTGGCCTTCATAAATAAGCTGCATATAGCGCATGATCCCAAAAAGCACGAACGGGATGGTAGCCATCAACCACTTCCGATCCGGCGGAAACGTATCCAAAATATAGGTCCGATAGCTCCACTTGGATATCGGCGGACGTTCCAAAAAAGTATAAAAGGTATAAGCAATCCAGGTTGAATTGGCAAACATCGCCGTATAAGTGTCTAGTAGTTTTTCTGAATAATGACCGAGAGTGGAGCGTGTTTCTTTGGGATTGGTGCCAGGATAGTTTTGGATGAGCGTCAACTCTGCCCGGCGTTTACCGATAGCCAAAAATAAAGATAAAGAAAACACAGCTAGACTTAACCAAATCGACAAATGAAAACCAGTCGCTGCCTCACCGGCATAGACGCGCAAAAAGTAAGCCATGGCAATTACCAGGATATCGATCACCGCAAAGTGCTTGAAAAAAAGCGTATATGAATAAGAAAGTAAGGCAAATACCAGCGCTATAGCCAAAAATGTCGAGTTGATAGTCAAACTACCCATAATACCTACAACCAATAAACCAAAAGATAGACTAAGAGCTGCGGGTCGGGAGATGGCACCGCTGGCTATGGGGCGGTATTTTTTAAAAGGATGTTTCCGGTCTTTATTTGCATCCATGACGTCATTAAACAGATAGTTGGCGGAGGAGATGGCACAAAAAATCAGAAAAACCTTGATACTCGTGATAACCAAATCCTGGTTAAACAGCTGGCCGGTAAAAATGATTGAAGTAAATACAGCTAAATTTTTGAGCCACTGCCGGGGGCGGACAGATTTAAAAATAAAAAATAAGTTCATTAATTTTCAGTGTCGGTTTTATTGGGTTGATGCAGTAAATATGATAGCCACAATAAAATACCGCCAACTGTAAGGCTGATAGTCAAAAACACAAAGACTTTTTGTTGGCTATTCAAAGTCAGTGTGAGTACGCCCAGTATAGCCGAAACCAGCCAGTAAAACAACGCGATTCGGCGTTTGCCCCATCCCAGGTCCAGCAAGCGATGGTGTAGGTGACTGCGGTCAGCCAAAAATGGAGATTTCTTACTGACAATCCGGCGAAACAAAGCGTAGGCCGCATCAAGCATGGGAATCGCAAGTATTAAGAGGGCTGACCCGACTTTGCCTCCGGAGAGGATAGCAATGGTAGCTAGTAGAAGTCCGGCCAAAGTTTTCCCGCCATAACCCGGCAAAATTTTTTGCGGATAAAAATTCCAGGGTAAAAATCCCAAAAAAGCTCCAGCGGTGATGAGTGCCAGTTGGGCTACTACAGTCTGGGAAATATCGTGCGCTGAAAAACGCAGACTCAACAAAGCCAGTGTGGTAGCCGCAATTGCCACAAATCCCGGCATTTGTCCGTCCACTCCGGACGACCAACCAACGATATTCATCGTCCAGACGATCCAGAGTACCGCAAATATATCAGCCCAAACCATGATGGAATGAGTTCCAAAAAAAGAAAACGAAATCCTCCAAGTTTCCAAAGACACGACTCCTCCTAGAGGGTTGGTGATAAAGGGAATACCAACTCCGACTCCGACCACAATTAGCGCTACCAGTATATTAGCCGCAAACCGAAGGTAAGGCGATAAATCCTGCCAGTCATCCCAGAGTCCAATCAGGGTTGCCAGAGCTGTAGCTAGAAGTATCCCGATGACCACTTTGTTTAGAGGCAGAAAAATAAGGACGCTTAACACAATTCCGGTGAACAAACTCAAGCCGCCGGCTCGGGGTAAAATGCCCTTATGGGTATGGGCTGGGTGTTTTCGGACACGCGGGTCATCAATCAAACCGTGTTTCATAGCCCAACGCATCACTTGAGGGGTAGTAAAGTAGGTGATTAAGCCAGCGATCAGCGCCGGCAGCAATAGTTCTAGCATACTTGGTTCTTTTACTAGTTTTAAGTTAACAAAAGTATGATTTGGATGTTAGTGACAGCAACCAAAAAACAAATGACCACGGTAGTCACCAGAATGAGTCGGGAATAAAAGTTGGATAGCGGCTTAACCAAAGCTGCAAACGTCACATTTAAACCTAAAATCAGCAAGGTACCAAAATGAAGGAGCAACAAAGACAACGGATTAGTCAGTTGATCTTCGCCCCATGGCAGAGAATAGTAAAAAGGCATCACTGGCGGAAGTTTACGCCAAAACCAAGCCAAAAAAGAGAACGAGCTAAATAGTATAACCAAACTTAAGATTGACGACCAACGAAAATATGGATCCTCTTGGAAGTCACGCAATCTGGTTTTTAGGTCTGTAAGTTGCATAGTTTGTTTAGGAACTGTCCGAAAATAACTTCCCCAAACTGACGTGTCTTTTTGGCAAGCTTCTTTGTTGCTGTCAAACTCAAGTATACGCCGTATACTATCGTTTGCCAGCGTCTTGAATCTTGCTCAAAAATCCATGTGATTTTGTGTAACTTATTTTCGGATAGCTCCTTATGGCAATTGGGAATTGATACGGAAACTTCCTGATTCAGAGATAGTAAATGCGCGCCTGGGAAAAAAGGGGTAACTCGTCGCCCAGGCACTTTCCGGCATACCGACTGATCCGACGTAACGTGGAGGAGTGATACGCTGCGGATTGTAGAGGAAAACCGGCGCGGATTTGCCGACGTAATATAACGTTTCATAATAAACCAAAGGCGTTTGGGCATACACCAGATCTCCCGGTTGAAGTAGCGGTAAGACTTGGGTAAAAGTGGTTCTGAGATCGACTTTGCGGTGAAATGACACGGCAAATAAATCAATAAGTATTGTAAGTATCACTAAACTCCAACCGACCCAATTTTTGAGTTTTGGACGAAGAAGATATTGCAAATAAAAACTTACCAACCAGACTTCGCCTACAGTCACAAAAATGACATAGCGATGGACGTAGATCGGTTTAAGTAAAGAGATGCCCAGAACCAAAAAAGTTGGTATATAGACCCAGAAAAAAAACAAGTCATATTTCCGGCGTAACTTGGCATTTGACCAGAGACTGAAGGTGATGACAATAATTCCCACAGATAGGATTTGCATCCACCCCCAGACATTTCCCGGCGTACCTTCATAACCAACATACAGGTTACCCAAAACAGAAACCACCAGATTTAAATCCACTGGGTACATCCACATCGGGCCGCTAGCTGCAAACTGTTTGAGAAGAGTTGGGATCCAAGGTAGATAAAGTAGGAAAAACCAGATGGAATTTTGTCCGATCCGGCGCCAATCTTTTTTAAATCCCAGATAGGCGATTTGGCTGATCACTACAAATGCCATAAAAGGTTGGGTATACATTCCGGCCATAGTCGCAAGGATATGCCACCACCAGTTTTGGGTATAGAAAAAATACATGGAGAGAGTAGCTAACAAAATCAGCAGCGAATACATCCGTAGTTCAAAAGCAAAATAGAGAAGCATCGGGTTGACGGCCATCAAAGCTGTGGTCAGGATGGCGGCCGGTTGCGATTTAAAAATTTTCTTGGCAAAGATATAGACGACGGCTAAAAAACACAACCAGAAAGCTACTGATAAGCCGCGCAAAGCTATTTCACTGCGACCAAAGATTTGTAGCCAATAATGAAGCAAGATGTAGTAGAGTGGAGGATTGAAATCGCCACTGGTACGGCGGATAAGTTCGGATAAAGAATCTTGGGCGATCCACACAGAAAAAGCCTCATCCCGCCACAAGCTCTGAGTCCAGTAGAAAAGAGGAGTGTGATTCATGAAAAAAGCAGTAATGGTGTTTAACATAGGATTGTTATTATCAAATGCATCTGACTTAATAGATTGGGAAAATTTTAATTGACCTAATTTCTAATTATTCTAAAAAAAATCCCAATTTCCAAAAAATTGGTGCTTGTTTAGGTCAATTAGGTTAATTAGAAATTAGACATTACTAAATTTTCTCCGTCACCCTATATTCTAACTTTTTACCCAACATCATGCGAGTGTGGGCATCCAAACCCGGTAGGGCAGACAAAAAGAAAGATACCACCGGTAAGGTGAGCCATTGCAAATAAAGAATCGGGATTTTCCAGAGTTTAAATTCTTTAGGCCTAGCCGGTTTGGCGCGTAAATCTAGTATGATCATGATGAGTAAAAAGCCGATCGAAAACGTCAAAATGGCAGAAGAAAGTTGTGCCAGGTTGTGACCTAGAACCGTGCGTGAGAAGTTTTTATTGATGATTGGGGGAATAGTTGAACCCAAAGTCAAGATAAACCAGTTAGTCGGCCAAAGAAGGTGGTTTTCCAAAAGGCGTAGTACGCGCATGGTTTTGTCCCAAAAAGGGATGGTGGTATTGGTAAAATAGTTTTTGAGGACATATGGTAGGTCTGATACGCCCCAGGCCCAACGTTTGTGTTGTTCGTATTGGTTAACCATGGTTTTCCAAAACCCATGGGATTCGGCCGCATCAGCCAGCACCGGTAAATATAAAGGTTTGGTTTTGACTTTTTCCCCCAAGGCAAAATAAGTTTTGAAAAACAGGTGGTAGTCTTCGGGAATGACATCCACTCCCCAAAATCCAACCTTAGCTACCGTTGCCAAAGACAAAGAATAAGTAGAGAAATTGATCAATCGATCGCCTTGAGGCAAAATCGATAAGTTGAAGATGCTGCTGACTGTATTGACCACTCGACCGGGGAGGGGAATCCGCCAGATATTGGAATAAAAAAGAATCGCCGGCTGGTAAAAGTGAAACTCGCGCTCGGGATCAGTCAGAAAAGCATTAGTCAAATACGAGTAATATTTGGGATGTAGTAGGACGTCGGCATCGCAGGAGGTGACGGTGACCCAATTTAGATCAAATCCCAGACGCTTTAGTTTTTTGGTGATGACTTTGCCTGCCCAGGCCATGTTGGCAGATTTACCCGCGACTTCGCCTGGGATTTGCGGATGTTTGGTGACCCAAAAGTATTTGAACTTGCCGCTAAATTTGGCTTTTAAATACTGGCTGGTGGTAGTAGCTTCAGCGTCTTTAGCTTCAGTAGCTAGAACAATGATCAGATGAGAGAGGGGAAAATCCTGTTTTAGTAGGTTAGTCAAAGTTTCTTCAAGGACGGTGATAGGCTCCTTAAATTCGGGGATGATCACGACATGATAAAGTTTTTGCCAGTCGGGGATTTGCTCAATCTGTCTTCGCCAGTCAACTTTGACGTGAGCGGAGATGGTCAAGAAAGCCCGGACACCGTTAAATGCCATGGTAAACGACTTATAAAACCAGTAGACGTCAAATCCCAGTACAAAATAGGCGACCAAGGCGGGATGCCAAAAAGAGAGCCAAATTGGCATGGTGATCAAGCCCCAGGAAAGTAAGGGGATCACGATCTCGAAAAACCGGCGACTTTTGAGAGGATAGCGCTCAATTAAGCGTTTCATAAGACTCTTCTTAATTTTAACACACCGGTAACAAATAGGGCACTACGAAAGGCAAAACTTCAGCCTAACCGAAATAAGCGCAAAGCATTATTTGTGGATAAGTGGATAACTTCGGAGAGGGGAGTAGTCTGATATTTAGCTACGGTTTGAGCGATATATGGTAAATATCCCGGTTCATTGCGCTTCCCTCGATATGGAACTGGAGTCAAAAATGGGGAATCAGTCTCAAGTAGCAGTCTATCCAAAGGTGTGGCTGCCACTAGAGCAGAGTAGTCTGAACTATAGGTGATATTTCCATCAAAACCGACGTAATATCCCATAGTAATTATCAGTTGCAGCTGGGGAGTGCTACCGCCAAAACAATGCCAAACGCCAGGTAATACTTGAGCGGGTTTGATATAGTTGTTAGGTGGGGAGTGCTTGCGGGAAATCTGCTGTCCTAGGGACGACTTGTCAGCCGTAGCTTCGGCGAAAGCTGATATAGTTTGTATCATATCATCATGAGCATCACGGCAATGCAGAATCACCGGTAATTTGTGGATAACTGCTAGTTCCAGTTGTAGTTCCAAAAGTTGTTTTTGTTTAAGTTGGTATTCTTTTGTAATGTGTGTATTTTCATATTTTGTATTTTTATACACGTGGTAATCCAGGCCGATCTCCCCTACTGCTACGACTTTTGGTTGGGTGAGTAGTTCTTTTAGTTGTTGTCTCAAGTCGTCATTAAGTGCCAGATCAGGATCTTTGGCATGATGGGGGTGGATGCCGACCGCGGCATAACAAGTAGCGTAAGTTTGGGCGATCTCAACAGCCTGTTTACTAGATGCTAGATCAGTTCCCGGAATAATGATCTTCTCTACTCCTGCTTCTTGAGCACGTCGCACAACATCGTCGAGATCTTTGGCAAACGCCTGAAAATTCAGATGACAATGAGTATCGATAAGCATATCGCTCCCCTATTATAAACACAGTTAATCCAAATTGACTAATACTCAACAAAAGAGAAGCAGAGATAATAATTTCCCAAAAAATTACATAACAAAGTCGCTGAGAAATTAGGCTATTTCCCTACTCTGGGAGGGTTTTATTGATATAATGTTAGCACTTAAGTAAGTCGCGGAGCTAAAAACGGATAATAAAAATCCACGAAAATTTATGAATTGGATACTTGCCAGCACCCTGATGTTTATTTCTTCGGTTATGCTTTATCTTTTGGTGCGGAAAAGTTCACTTCTCAAAACTCCTTCACAATTTAACAACTTGGCGATGTTTATAGTCCCGCTGATGGTTTATTTAATTATGGTTGGATTTACTCGGGCCGATATGCGCATCAACTTTTACGAGTTTTTGATAATTCTTGTTTCAGCGATATTTTTTAGTTACCTGGGAAATGTATTTTCCTTAAAAAGCATTGAGTATGCGCCAAATCCCGGGTATAGTTTGGTACTTTCAAAAAGTTATGTGTTGTTTACGACAATTGCGGCAATTTTTTTGTTTCAGGCTACTCTTTCGTGGCAAAAAGCTGCCGCCATCATGTTGATCATCATTGCTTCGGCCCTCATTATGATCACTAAAAAATCTCAAGACAAATCTCATGTTTGCCCGTCTTGGTTGCCTCTATCTATCGGGTCATTTTTTTGTTGGGGTTTACTAGCTTTGTCGTCAAAATATTTACTCACTTTGGGAGTATCAATTCTGGCTAGGCTCACATATTTAATTGCTATCGTCACAGTGCTGATTCTTTTGGAAATGAGACAAAAGAAGATACACTGGAAAATGCTGACCAAAGAACAAATGATGGTGCTCGTGTTTATGGGTTTATCATCCGCCGGTTTTAACTATTTTATGCAAGAAGGATTTAATACGGCTCCAAATATCGGATACGTCAATGCGATGAATGCTTCGTCAATCGCCGCAGTGGCTTTTTTCTCGGCAGTTATTTTCGGAGATGAACTATCAAAACAAAAAGTGCTGGGGATCATTGGAATGACTCTGGGACTCATGCTGTTGGTAGTGTAAATTCAAAAAAATTTCCAACAGATAAGAATCTTTAATTAAGAAAGTCGGGGAAACAGTGGTGGTTGAGATTTTATTTGAGAGCCGGAGAACTGCGTGAGAATTTTTTCTGCAGTGTCTGGCAAAAAAGGCTGGAGATGAAACGCGATCTCCCCTATTTCATTAACTGCTTTTTGTAAAACTTCAGTTAATTTTTTTTGATCAGTGATTTTCCAAGGTTCGTTGTCGTTAATAAATTTATCCGTAATTTTTATCTTTTCCCAAATCCAAGCGAGTGCCAGATCAAATTGGAAAGAGTTAAGCAAATTTTTGTAATCCGCTTGAAATTCTTCGGTGAGTGGAGGAGTTAATGTAACTTTTTCAGCCAAACGACTTATTCTAGCAACGAGATTTCCTAGTCCATTTGCCAGATCTGCGTTGTAGAGTTCTTTAAATCGGCGCTGGGAATAATCGCCGTCAGCGGTTGAAGGAATTTCGCGGAGGAGATAATACCGAGTCGCATCAGTACCATATTTTTGGATTACTTCAATTGGATCGACTACATTACCAATTGTTTTGGACATCTTTTGTCCATCAACAGTTAGATACCCGTGTACAAACAATTCTTTAGGAAGTGGAAGACCTGCGGATTTCAAAATCGCCGGCCAGTAAATTGCATGAAAACGAATAATGCCTTTGCCAATCACCATCACATCTTGTGGTGACCATTTTCGATACGTTGTCTCATCACCGTGGAATCCAATTCCGGTTTGATAAATGTTTAAAGCGTCAAACCAGACATACATGATTTGACTTTCGTCACCGGGAACCGGTATGCCCCAACCGCGAGCTCGTTCTCTGCTTCTGGAAATGGAAAAATCAGGAAGACCTCTTTGCACAAAAGCCAATGCTTCATTTTTGCGAATATCAGGGATAACTTTTAATTTATCATGCACTAATAAATCTTCTAAGAAAGTTTGATAGCGGGAAAGTTTAAAGAAATAATTTTCTTCTGAAACTTTATCTAACTTTCTTCCGGGATGTTCAAAACATTCGCCTTTTTCATTTAACTCGTCTTCGGTATAAAACATCTCACATCCCACGCAGTAGAGACCGGTGTAGGATTTTTTATAAATATCGCCGTTTTTTTGACAGAGTTCCCAGAGTTTTTGTGAAGAAGGAAAATGATTTTTTTGATCAGAGCCTCTTTGCCAAATATCAAAATGCACGTTGAGTTGCTTAGCCACTTCCAAAAATTCCTGATTGTGTAAGTCAGTGAAGGCTTGCGGGGTTTGACCAGATTTTTCTGCAGCTTGGAAAATTTTCAAAGCATTTTCATCTGCTCCACATAGATACAGCACCTCTTGATTCAGTAGTTGATGATACCGACGAATCACATCGGCATACACAAATTCTTGGGCGTGTCCAATATGTGGTGCGGCATTGACATAAGGAATGGCGCTGGTGAGATAAAATTTTTGGTTCATAAGTCTCCTTATATTGTACCTGATTTTATAAAAACATTAACTCCTCATCCGCCAAAGGTGGATTGATTGGCTGGTAACTTCACTTTGTTCAGTTCAGTAGCCGGCCATCAAAAAAGCCTCCTTGCGGAGGCCTTGGTACACATGAAACATCTCCGCTTAGTCGGCTGGCATTTCCATCATCATGGAGGTTTGATTTGTCATGTTGAGCTTATTATACACAATTTAGAGATTAACGTCGAGTCAACTGGTTAGGATTGTACACACTCAGATGTGAACATAATTTTTCACATACCACTATTTTTTCTCCTGAATCAATATTCCAGGCTGATATTGCCCCTCGAGCAGAGGTAACCGGAGCTTCATAGGCCAGTAGCCACAGACTATCAGCTGAAAGGGCGAAGGACACGTCTGTAAGATCAGCTGAGACTAGAGGCAAATCTTGTAACGGTGCAGTCGTGGCTTTAATTTTACCCTGTGTCCAGTTTTGGGGATCAATTTCTAGGAAACGAGTTGCATAGGGAGCAATGGCTTTTTCCTTCTGAGCAAAAATAAGTGTTTGTTTGAGAGGTCTAATTTGAATATCCGTCACAATCCAGCCATCGTTTTTGATAACTTGTAAATTAGCTTCCTTACCAGTACGGATATCGTAAAAATGCACCAAAGAGTCTCCTTGAGGATGCAAAGCTTGTTCAATAATAAGCGCGGCTTCCGCCTCAGAAGCGGATTGGAGTTTTTTACTAAAGACCGGATCCTGAGCAAGCTCCTGAAATGAAAGTATTTTCGGACGTTCCCAACTAACTAGCTGTTCACCGATGAGTCCAAGGATCGTTCCTGTTGGTGCTATTGATACGGGTTGATTATCGATTTGCATGTTTTTGTATATAAATACAACTCCAGACGAAGTAGCAGAAGCTATCTCAGTTTCAAAAGTTAAACGAGTTGTTGCCATTTTAATAGTATTAGTTTGGACAGTCTGTCCGATCGTGCCACTATCTGTAATAGTATCGAAAGTGATTGGAGTATTTGGTGGACTAAAACTTCTATTAAAAGCAAATCGCGAGTTATCAAGCCAACGACTTGCAAACCAAAATTGTGTGCTCATACTTCCATATTGTTGTTCTTCACCAGTAAATGTATATATAGTTTTGGCCTTTTGAGTGAACGCATCGTAAAAAATCAACGGATGAGGTTGGCCGCTTTGGGTGACCATAAGAATTGGTAAATACTTGCCATCATGAGACCAGGGTCCAAATGTAGGCAAAAAATTTTCATTTTTTGCAAGTAAAGGATCAACCAAAAGCAATTTCTTTTGAGCAAGATCAAAAACTTTCACTTCGGCTAGATTTGTATTATTATCGCCCACGCGCGTAGTTTGCTCATCAAATTGCAAAAATAAGGCCAAAGGTGAAGGTGGTAGTTCAGCAATCGGAGTAGGGCTGATCGTTGATGGTAAATTTGAGTTATTTGGAGCAGTTTTTTTAAAATTTGTACTCAGAAACCAAACACTTGTTCCTATACTAGTTAAGACGAACATGATTATTAGGATGAAAATCCACAATTTTACATCTTTTTTTGCGGGAGTCATTGGTTGCGGATTGGGACTCGAAAGATTGTTGGCCTCAAAATATGATTGAAGTTGTTGTGATGTCCAACCTTGTTGTAAGAACAATTCCTTAATTTGTTCATCTGTTTTTCCTTGTGTTCGTGCCTGATTTATGAAATTTTGAATCTGATCCATATGTTTAATGTAAACTTTTACAAAAAAAGTAAAAGAGTTTATCCACCTTCGCAGAAGACCACGGGAGTGAAACGGCCGTGGATGAATGCGCTTCTGCTTCGGCGGATTTCAGCTCCGCCGAATTGATAGATACCACGTCACACATAGTGGGGTGTGGAGCTTCATTTTTTCCACGCATAAAGTTCAAGAGAAACCAGAGTAGCTAAAATCAAAAGTAAATAGACAGGTTGGCGAAGTTCCAGTTGGCGCATGAATAAAAAGAGCACCAATCCGCTACTTATGAGTACAGCGCGGCGGCGATGATTTAGGATAAATAAGACCAGAAAGAAACTAGACAAGCCGACTAAAAGATAAAAGACAATTAACGTCAATAACTTATCCGGACTAAAAAAATAGACCCAGAAAGCAAGACTTGCAAGTCCGGTAAGTCCCAAAATCAGCCATCCCAATTTTCGTTTCTGGCGCAGGTGCATATTTTTATTGTACACAAGCTGAAGCGGATGGTACAATGACTTGGTTATGCAGCCAGATTTACTGATTATCACCTTTGTATTGATAGCCGGATTCGGGGTTTTAGTTTGGATCGTCAAAAAAGAACTGGCAAAACTGGGAGAGAAAAAACCAGATGCGACCTTGGTCGAATGGCTCAAGTCCATGCAAAGCTCAATTGACCTCACCAATAAGACCTTAAACGAAGCGATGCGGGGTTCAACTTCGGATGTAGCCAGACTACTACAAAACAATTCCAAACAACTCAACGAGCGGCTCGATATGGCAGCCAAAGTAATCGGCGATTTAAAAAGAAATTTGGGCGAGATGTCAGAAGTGGGCAAAGGTATTCGTAGTCTACAGGAATTTTTACAAAGCCCAAAACTGCGGGGAAATATCGGCGAACAGGTATTGCAGGATATGATCGGCCAAACTTTTCCCAAAAATTCGTTTCATCTTCAGTATTCATTTAAATCCGGGGTCAAAGTCGACGCGGTCTTAAAAACCGACGCCGGACTTTTGTGTATTGATTCCAAATTTCCGATGGAAAATTTTACACTGATGCACAAAGGGGACACCGAAGCCGAACGTAACCAAGCCAAAAAAGATTTCATCGCCGATGTCAAAAAACATGTAGCGGATATCAGTAAAAAATATATTTTGCCTGAAGAAGGCACTATGGATTTTGCCCTGATGTATATTCCATCAGAATCCGTCTACTACGAGATCGCCAATCTAAATGAACTCATGGAATATGCCCGTCGCATCCGCGTGTACCCGGTCTCCCCCAACACCCTATATGCCCATTTACAAGTGTTGCTTTTAAGTTTTCAAGGTAAGGATTTGGAGCAAAAATCCCGCGAAATTTTCCGGTTGCTGCGCGCGATCCAAAAAGACTATACTAAAGTGGAGGAAAACCTAGGTGTATTGGGTCGGCACATCAATAATGCTTATAACAGTATGAGTACAGTGTCGGGAACCTTTAATTTATTGGGCCAAAAGCTGGCCTCAACCCAAAGTTTTTCCGTCAGCGAGAAAACCGAACAACTCAAGATCGAAAATTGACTCTGGGGTAAAAGTCACTTACATTTTGAGTTGTTTGGTGCAAGATAAATGTATGCCTTGGGGAAACATGCCTGATTATTACAATTTTAGTTTGAACAATGCCGGCTTTTTTCTTTGGCCGCTACTTATCCCGACCGTAATATGGTCATTGTTTTGGAAAGGCTTAGCTCTTTACCGCGCCGCCAGGAGCGGCCAAAAGGGGTGGTTTGTCGCGCTCTTGGTTCTTAATACTTTGGGGATATTGGAAATTGTTTATTTACTTATATTTTCTACTCCACCCAAGAAACCAGCAGGGAAAAAGAGAGCGTGAATGGTTTAGTGTATAATTTGGACATGAAAAACCTTTTGCTACTTCATGGATCATATGGAGATCCTAACAAAAATTGGTACCAATATATTGGTGTGAAAGCGCAAGAAAAAGGTTACTCCGTAAATATCCCTCGGCTCCCATATATTGATAAGCTCGATTTTGATGAAACATTTAACTTTCTTTTCGATCAAAGATTTATCACTAACGAAACAACAGTGATTGGACATTCGTCGGGTGCCGCCTATATATTAGGAATACTACAAAGACTTCCAAAAGATATAATTATCCAAAAAGCAATTTTGGTTGCTGGCTTTGTTGATGCGGATTTAACCGAACGACTTTTTCAAGAAGTTCCGAAAGAACACTACTATAAATTATTCCCTAAAAAATGGAATTGGGAAAAAATCAAAACAAGTTGCAGGAAATTTGTCATAGTGCAAAGCGTTAATGATCCATACATCCAAATGAGACATGCCAAGACGCTCGAAGAAAAATTAAATGGAGAATTAGTCATTTTACCTGGTGCGTTGCATTTCAGTGTTAATGCTGGTGGCAAACGTTTTAAGGAATTCCCAGAGTTACTTCGATATATTTAACTCACCCTTCCGCCATCTGGCGGACCTCTCTTTGAAAAAAGAGAGGGAATTTTCCGCTTCGAAAATAAAATTTATATACAAATTCTCACCTGCGCGGAAATGACAAAGGTAAGGTATAATCATCCCACTATGCCTAAAGTGCCGCTGGAAAAACGCTTGCTTAATCCGGAGCAAAAACAGGCTGTGGAATTTGGTATCGGACCACTTCTGATCATTGCCGGAGCGGGAACAGGTAAGACTACGGTGGTCACCGAGCGGATAAAACATTTGATTACCGCCGGCTTGGCTAAACCGAGCGAGATTTTAGCCCTGACATTCACGGAAAAAGCCGCCCGTGAAATGGAAGAACGGGTAGACAAAGCCATGCCGTACGGGTATACCCAAATGTGGATCTCCACTTTTCATTCCTTTTGCGACCGGATCTTACGCGCCGAAGCGATTCACATCGGGCTTAACTCCGGTTACCAATTGTTGACTGATGCCGATGCGACACTATTACTGCGCAAAAATTTGTTTACCTTGGATCTCAAGTATTTTCGTCCTCTGGGCAATCCGCAGAAATTTATCGGAGCTATGCTCAATCATTTTTCGCGGCTGAAGGACGAAGATGTATTACCCGAGCAATATCTGGATTGGGTAAAAGTTCGTAGATTGCAGTCAGCAGTGGGCAGTAGTTCGGAAGAAGAGTTGTTGGAAACTGAAAAATATACCGAACTGGCGCAGACTTATGCAGCTTATGAAAAGCTAAAAGTAAAAACCGGGGTCATGGATTTTGCCGACCTGGTTTCCCAGACTTTAGACCTGTTTCGTAAGCGATCCAATGTTTTGGCCCAGTATCGTAAACAATTTAAATTCATGTTGGTGGATGAATTTCAGGATACAAATACTGCTCAGTATGAACTGATTAAACTTCTGGCGCCACCTGATAAAAATCCCAACTTAACCGTGGTCGGCGACGATAATCAATCGGTGTACAAATTCCGCGGGGCAGCCGTATCCAACATTTTACATTTTAAAGAAGACTATCCCCAGGCAGAGCAAGTTTTACTTAGCCAAAACTATCGGTCCTACCAGTATATCTTGGATGCAGCTTACAAATTGATCAAACACAACGATCCGGATACTTTGGAAGCTAAACTGGGGATTAGCAAAAAACTCATTAGTACTCGGCAACATCCGATTAAGCCCAATTTGGATATTGGTTATATCCATGCTGACCGCGTCGAAAATGAAGCGGATCTAGTAGCAAAAACAATTAAGAATTTAGAATTTAGAATTAAAAATGAAGCACAGAAAGAAAAATATGCCTGGAAGGATTTTGCCATTTTGGTCAGAGCCAATAAACACGCCGAGCCTTTCGTCCGGGCCTTGACCCGACAGGGAATTCCGTTTCAGTTTTTGGGCCCAGCCCAGCTTTTCCGCCAGATGGAAATCAAGGAACTCATAAGTTACTTAAAAGTCTTAAATAATTTTGAAGACAATGTGGCGTGGTCGCGGGTACTGTCTATGGAATTTTTCGGGATCTCACCACGGGATTTGGCAGCCCTTGCCAACCTGGCCAAAAAATATGCCGTATCCTTGTTTGAAGCCAGCGAATTGCTGGTGGGCATGAGACCAGCAACTGGAATGGCTTTGCCAAACATAAGTCCCGAGACAGTAATTGAACTTAAACGTCTGGTAGCGATGGTGCACCGACATTTAAAATTGGTGCACAGTGAAACCGCCGGCCAAATATTGTATTATTTCTTGGATGACACTGGACTTATCAAAAACATATTGGATTATAAGTTTCCGCTGGACCAGACTAAGGCAGAAAACATCACTAAATTTTTCAATAAAGTCAAAAGTTACGAAGCCGAACATGAAGACAGTTCTGTGGCGGCCGTCCTCGATTGGATTTTGCTCTCCATGGAGTTGGGTGAATCGCCGCGAGCCACAGATAGCGACTGGACAGAAAATGATGCAGTGAATATTTTGACTGTCCATTCGGCCAAAGGACTTGAGTTTCCGGTGGTATTTTTGGTCAACTTGGTCGGGCAAAGATTTCCCTCAACCGAACGGCGCGAAACTATCCCGATTCCTGACCAGCTTATCAAAGAAATCTTGCCGGAAGGAGATGCGCATCTTGAAGAAGAACGCCGATTGTTTTACGTCGGGATGACGCGAGCGCGGGATGAGTTGTATTTGACGACAGCCAACTTTTACGGCGAGGGCAAACGCGCCAAAAAAATCTCGCCGTTTGTACTTGAAGTTTTGGGCGAGAAAGTAGCATTACCCAAAACCGTTCGTCCGGATATGCAGTTATCGCTTTTGGATTGGCAGAAAAATCTACTGGACAAACCCAAATCTGCAGTACCTCTCCGGCTGACCTACATCTCTTATTCGCAACTTGAGACATATCGCATGTGTCCTTTGCATTACAAACTACGCTACATACTCAAAATCCCCACTCCCCCATCAGCCGCACTTTCTTTTGGGGCAAGTATTCATGCTACTTTGCGCGATTTTTATGAATTGTTTACCAAGGGTGAAGAAGTAAACCGGGAATTACTGTTCAAATTATTTGAAAGTAACTGGCTGCGGGAAGGTTATGCCAACAAGGACTACGAACGCCAAATGCAAAAACGCGGACGTGAGTACTTGACCAAATATTTAGCTGCGGCACATTCGCCCAAAACTAAAATATTACTTTTAGAACAAAATTTTACCGTGCCGGTACTGGGTCGGGCTGGCTATCTCAAAATCGGCGGCAAAATTGATCGCATAGATGATTTGGGTAACTGTAAAATTGAAATTATCGACTATAAAACAGGTAAGCCGTCGACCCAAAAGGATGTAGACCAGGATTTACAGCTGACGATTTATGCTTTGGCAGCAACCCAAGTCAAGGAATCACCCTTTAATAGGCAAGTGCAAGACGTGGTATTGTCGATGCATTATCTAGATACGCAGGAAAAAATTTCAACCACCAGAACGCAAACCCAGCTCCAGACCGAAACGGAAAAAATCATTTCGCTGGTTCACGAAATCGAACAGTCTGATTTTCGCTGTAGCGGGCGCGAGAGTTGTAATACTTGCGAGTATCAAATGTGGTGCGGAGTTTATGCCCAAAACTAACACAAGCTTAATTTCGATTTTGGGAGTTTGGATCGTGACCGTCCTGGTTTGGGCCGGGTACCGCTATTTTTGGCAAATGCCGGAATGGGTGGAAGAAATCATCCTCAAACCTGTGGTCTTCGTGCTGCCGGTGTGGATATATTTAAAGACTAAACAGCCCAAAGTGACACTCGTAGATTTAGGATTTCACCGGGCTAAATTTATGGCAATTTTGGGTTGGGGGGTCGGGTTTGGTTTGTTTTTGACTCTGGAAAATTTGGTCATCTGGTGGAGTAAATGGTCGGGAATATCGGCTAACGTATTTTTACCAAGCCATTTACTTATATCGGCAGCGGTGTCATTAGCCACTGCCTTGACGGAAGAGATCCTCTACCGCGGATTTTTGCTGGATAAAATCTGGCAACTGACTGGACGGGCATACACAGCCAATTTGCTGACGACCATGCTATTTGTAATTGGTCATCTGGGAGTCGGGGTGTTTCGCCTGAATTATTTTGGTAACGATCTGGCAGTATATTTATTGACTATTTCGGTGATCGGTTTTACTCAAGGTTTTATTTATCTCGAAACCCGTTCCGTGGCAGCGACGACTATGGCTCATGCTCTTTGGAATTTTTCTAATACACTGTTTATATAACCCCTCCTCACCTCCCCTTAATTTAAGGGGGGGAAGCCTGCCTGCCGGCGAGGCAGGGGTGGGGTTATTTAATCAAAAAGGGTTGGGGATAAAAAATTGGCTTTCCGCCAAAACCTGATTTAAATATACTAAAACCTTTCCAGTCCGAACTTTGCTTGGGGTACCGTTCATCAAAAACGCCTTCAAAATCAAAAATAGTGCATCCTTGTTTTTTGGCAAATTTTAAAGCTTTCCAAACTAAAAGCGTCGGAGCAAAACTTTTTTTGCCCTCGCGACTAGCAGCTGCCATCCAGTAGTAGGCGGTTTTGCCATACCAGAGAAGGAGAATACCGGCGATGTATTCCTTTGATCGTTGTTGGTTGTCATTGCGAGGCCCCGATTTAATCGGGGCCGCGGCAATCTCTGATTTCCCAGCTTTTGAGATTGCTTCGTCTCCGCCAGTTGGCGGATCCTCGCAATGACAATTATCTATATATGCTAGCAAAACTTTGGCATATTTGGGAGCAAACGTATTCCACAAAGGTTTGGTAAAACCACGAGTGGTCATAAACCCTAAAAAAAATCCGGCTGCCCGGTTTTTGAGTTTGATAAACGCATCAATGTTATCTGAAATTTCAACTTGAACCCCATTTTTTTGGGCGCGGCGGACCCCGCGGCGTTTGGCTTCGGTAAAACGGTTAAAGATAATTATTTCCGGAGCCGTCAAATCAATATGTATAGTTTTGGTGTGGATGTAAGGATCAGGCGAAAGTTGGCAGTTTCGGCCAAAGGCCTCAACCAACGGCCGATGGGCCTTTGGCCCAGATCCACCTTTGGCGGACGCAGTTGGCAGTTGGCAGTCGATATTTGGTTCAATAGTTATAGAGCGAGCACCGTATTTTTGCATAAGATGTTTGAGTTTATTGTAATCCGGTAATTTATCAGGGCGTTGGATTTTGGCTACGGCCGGAAGCAGTGGAAATTTTTTGATGAAAATATTGACCCCATCTATTTCTTCAACCTGCCACTTGATCGCGCGCATAAATTGGGCATAGAGAGGTGATTGGCGAATGTTAATCATTAAAAAATAACTCCCCCTAACCCACTCTTAATTTAAGAGGGGGAATGGGGGCGTTATAAAAATCATACTAATTTTGCCTTTAGTCCAAGAAGTATCCATCGAAATTTATCTACTATTTGAAAAATCACATATTGTGGTTGTTTAAGGATCAGATCATAAGTTCCTATAAATTCAACAAGTTGTGGATGGTATCCGAGTTTAAATTTATGGAATCCATAATAATCATCGGTGGGTTTGGGATCTGGTCCGGGAGTGCCCCAAAGATCAAAAGTTCGGGCGCCGTAGGACTTGCCCCAGCGGATCGCTTCCCACATCATGAGATTTGATGCCATCACATTTTTGTGTTCTTGCGAAGATGCGCCGTAAGGATAATACAAGACATTATTAAACAAAAATAAAATCCAAGTCGCCAGGATTTTTCCTTGGTAACGGGCGGTAAACAAATGAGCTGTGAGCTGTGAGCTATCAGCTGTCAGCTGATGATTAAGATGTTTCCACATGAGGCGGTGGTATTTATCGGAGTGGGCATAAAACCCTTGGCGTTTGGTCGTTTCTTGAGTCAGTTCCAAATAACGATCAAACGCTTCTTTAGTATTTTCTTCTTGAATTGTTACTCCATGTTTTTGAGCAAGGCGGATATTGTAACGAGTTTTACTTTCAAAACTTTTGATTAATTCTTCCTCAGATTTTGTTAAATCAATGTAAAAAGTGTATTTGGTAAAAATTTCCTTCGAAGAACGAATAAGGTTAGTCATTCTGGGGATCCGCCAGTTGGCGGAGACTCCAGAATCTTTTGAATCAGATTCTGGACGCGTCCCTTCGGGACTTGCCAGAATGACATTTGGTTCGAGTTTTATGAATATTGCATTATGTTTTTGACCAACTTCTTTTAAAGCAGCAATCATTTCAGTAGTTGGCAGTTTGCCTTTGGGAAAATAGCCGACACTGTAGTTGGTAAAGGGAATCTGGTGAAATGTGAGTTGAAATCCGTCTGTTAGATTACCTTTATCAAATAAACCAACCCGGACAACTTTTACCCCAGTTTTCTCCCGAAACTCTCCCCATTCCCATGATTGGAGTGGGTGGTTAACCAGACGGTTATATGTAGTTCGATCAGTTTCGGTCAATTCGCGATACATAAGGTGTATTATATATGGTTATGCGCAAGAATTGTTATATGGCTGAATGGTTAAAATTAACCAGCTAAATTTTGACGGCTTGCATTATTAATTAACTGTTTGACCACAATTTTCAAGTTCTTGATTTTTTAATTTGAGGAGAATATAGTTATGGTGACATGAACAAAAAGTATCCTTGGTTGCCAGTGGATGAGCGGATCATTCCGGATGTATTTTCCTTCAAATATCCCAAGAGCGTCTGGGTGCGGACTGCGCTGTTTGTAGAGATGTTGTTTGCAGTTCTAGCTGTAATTGGAACCTTGATTTTAGTACTGCTTCCTAAGACTTCAACTACCCCTGACCAGACCCGCGCTGCCTCGACTCAAGCTCCAAGTAATATTTCACCTAGATAAAACTTACTCCAATTCCGATAGATAAATATCCTCAAGTAAGTTTTCGGGAATCTCGGATAAAAAGCGCGAGACAGTATTGCTCATCCGCGACCCAAAGTACAAACGGCGGCGGGCATAGGTCAAGTATAGTTGGTGTTTGGCACGGGTGATAGCCACATAACACAGCCGGCGTTCTTCCTCAAGTTCCGAACTATCAAGGAGTGACCGGCTATGGGGAAATAGGCCTTCTTCCATACCCACGATAAATACTACCGGGAACTCGAGGCCTTTGGCCGCGTGCATGGTCATCAAGGTCACTGCCGGTTGGTTTTCCCTGGGCCGGCCGCGCGGATGGTAACCGGTTTCAATCAAAGCGACATTTTCCAAAAACTCACTTAAATTGGGAAATTCACTCGCTACACTTTTGAGCTCCGCGATATTTTCGAGGCGCATCCTTTCCTCTTCACTGTTTTGGTCATAAAGTTTTTGGTAATTGGTTGCTGCCAGGATCAGTTCTAAAATCTCGCCCGTTGGTCGTTGGGGATCAAGTTTATCTCTTAGGAGGCTAAATTTTTCCTGTCGGCCTTTGCCAATTTTGACGATTCTTTTTTGGGCGATCTGGTCTTGGGGGTTCTGCACTAGTTTGAGATAAGCCAATAGGTCTTTGATTTCTTTACGTTCATAAAAACGCATCCCGCCGATCAGGGTATAAGGCAGGCCGCTTCGCAAAAAAGCTTCTTCCAACACGCGAGATTGGGCGTTGGTACGATAAAGAACTGCAACATGAGATAGCGGCAGTTGCAGTTTGGTTATTTGCCCGAGGATAAACAGGGCCTCAATGTGTTCGTTTCCGGCGGCAAACACTTTTATCAGTTCACCGCGCAGATTTTGGGTCCATAGTTTGAGGATTGGGTGTGATGTGTTTTTGGAGATGACGGCAAAGGCCGTATCCAAAATATTTTGGGTCGAGCGGTAATTTTGTTCCAGATGAAAAATCCGGGCCTGGGGAAAGTCGCGCCGGAAATTTAAAATGTTTTGAAAGTTGGCTCCCCGCCAGGCGTAAATAGATTGGCTGGCGTCTCCCACCACACACAAATTGTGCGTGCCGGAACTCAAAAGTTTAGTTAGGGTATATTGGGCGTGATTGGTATCTTGATATTCATCCACCAATACATAATGGAATTGTTTCTGGTAATGACGCCGGCACTCGGGAAAATTTTGTAACAGGCGGACGGTTTCACCAAGCAGATCGTCAAAGTCGAGGGCACCACTTTCCTTGAGTAATTTTTGATATGCGATATAAATTTTGGCCACGATTTGCTGAAAGTAACCACGCGCATACTGGGGGTATTCGGAAGCGGAAATGAGTTCATTTTTGGCTTGAGAAATCAGGTTTAGGACTGCTGCCGGATGGTATTGTTTTTGCGAAATATCAAATCGATCCATGATGTCTTTGATTGCCTCTTTTTGGTCGGTTTCATCATAGATCACAAAGAACGGCGGGATACTCAAAAAGTGGCCATCACGGCGTAAGATTTTGGCACAAAGTGAATGAAAAGTGCCGGCAAAGGGAAGTATAGAGTTGGCAGTAGGCAGTTCGCGGTTCGCAGTTAACAATTTTTGGATGCGGTTTTTCATTTCGTTAGCAGCTTTATTTGTAAAAGTGACCATCAAAATTTGTTCTGGCGGGATGCGTTTTTCCTTAATCAAGTACGCGACTTTATAAGTCAGGACCCGGGTTTTACCACTGCCGGCTCCAGCTAAAATCAGTAAGGGGCCGTCGGTGGTTTTGACCGCCTGTTGTTGGGCCGGATTTAGATCTGTCAGTAGTTCGGTAGTAGGTAAGGACATCTTTTGATGATAACATACGCGGAACCAAAACTTGGTAAGAGCGGTTTGTAAAACTGGCGGAAACTAGGTAAAATATATAATCAAGCCACATGCGCACTGCACCTTTTTACATCATTGGAAATTGGAAAAGTAATAAAACTGTAGGTGAAGCAGTGATTTGGATGCAGGATTTTACTACTCTGTGGAAAAAACAGCCATTTGACAGCGCAAAAGCAAAGATCATTTTGTGCGCACCTTTTATTCACTTAACCACACTGCACTCGCTTATTGAACTTAATAAATTACCGCTAGTGCTGGGAGCACAAACTATTTCTAGCTATCCGACTGGAGCTTATACGGGTGAAATCGGGGCAAGCATGGTCAAAGACTTAGTTGGATTTACTCTCATTGGTCATTCTGAACGCCGCAAATACTTTGGCGAAACAGATCATGATTTAAGTGCCAAAATTGCAGAGGCACAAAGTATTGGTATAACGTCAATTTACTGCGTCCAAGACAGTAAAATGCCTATCCCTGCAGGAGTCAAATGGGTAGCTTACGAACCGGTGTGGGCCATCGGCACAGGCAAACCGGAAACAGCCGAAAATGCGGCCCAAGCGGCAGCTGCTATCAAAAACCAGGCGCCAGACACCAAGATCATTTACGGCGGCAGCGTGACAGCAGAAAATGTGGCCGCATATGCAGAAAAAAACGAATTGGATGGAGTATTGCCGGGTGGTGCCAGCCTGACTCCAGCTACATTTTATCACCTCATTACTAACGCGACTCATAACTAATCTGGGAGTAAAATATGCCGACTCGATTTAAATGGATAAAGCGGATATTGGTGGGAATACTTTTGGCCCTGCTATTCTACGGTTTGGTCTTGTTAATAAACATCAGTATGACTTATAAATTGACACCGGGAATTATCATTGACTTAGCTAGCGGCCAAACAACTAGACTAAAACAAAGCCAGGGGCGGACCAATATCTTACTTTTGGGAATCGGTGGCGGGATGCATGAAGGCGCCGATCTGACTGACACCATCATGGTGGCAAGTGTTGGGTTAACCAATAAAGACACGGTTTTACTTTCGGTGCCGCGGGATATTTGGCTCACTAACCTCAAAGATAAAATCAACGCCGCATATCACATAGGCGAGACTAAAATTGCCGGCGGCGGTTTGATTTTAGCCAAGTCGGCAGTTGAAGAAGTGGTGGGAATACCGATCCATTACGCGTTACTTATCGACTTTGAAGGGTTTAAGCAGGTGATTGACCTCATCGGCGGGATTGATGTGGATGTCAAAGAAGCTTTTAGTGATCCTTTCTACCCTATCGCGGGCAAGGAAAACGATTTGTGTGACGGAGACAAGGAGTACCTCTGTCGGTATGAAACAGTGACTTTTGGTTTGGGAGTTGAACATATGGATGGAGACCGCGCCTTAAAATATGTGCGCAGTCGACATGCAGAGGGCGACGCCGGAACTGACTTTTCGCGGGGCCGGAGACAACAGGCAGTGATGCTAGCGCTCAAAAAACGTTTGTTGGACAAAGAAATCATCACCAATATCAAACTGCTTAAGCAATTTGCTACGGCTTTGGATACGGCTACAACTACAGATATGAGCTTGGGTGAGGTGATGTTAGCGGGCCGGCCGTTTGTTTTAAATCAAGAACAAGTTCGCACCAGTGCTTTAATCCAGGATGAACCGGAGAAAAAAATCACCGGTTTACTCGTCAACCCGCCGCAGTGGCAATATGACGGCAAATGGGTGCTTATCCCCAAACACGGAGATTTTGGGCAAATTGGTAAATACGTGGACTGTGTGATTGAAAACCAGACGAATTGTGAGGAGTTGGTGAAGTAATTATAAGTGACTTAAGTTACCTAGGTTTCTTAAGTAACTTATATTTTACAGAGCGAAGCCAAGGATCAGGAGTGCCGTGCCGCCAAGAATAAGTAGTAGAGTAGGCCAAGCAGTGCCGGCTTGCGGAACACTTGGGATCACCGAAGACGACGGATTGGGCGAAGCGGCTAAAGCCACATCACACACACAATCCGTATCAGTTTGACAGCTCACGTTGCGACAAACTCCGGTAGTTCCGCTGGCGATGTAGCAAGTCATGCCAGACGTACAATTAGTGCTGCTGGTACAGGTTGATCCGCAGTCAAGTGGCGGTGAAGCGGTAGGTGAAGGTGTCACTGCCGGAGTCGCCGAAGGAGTCGGAGTGGGTGTGGCAACAGGTGTGGCAGTCGGTGATGGCGTGGGAGTTGGCGTACCAGGTGACGTGGTGGGTGTGGGTGAAGGTGTGGTTGACGGGCCGGGCGAACCCAAAGTGATAGTAAATGAAGTCCGACATTCTGGCACTGGACTACCTTCCAAAGCCTGTGGTTTGGACTGAGGAGCAGTTGGAGCTACCGGTTTGGTTTGCCGCAGTTTAGCAGCAGTCAAGATGGCCAAAACGCCCAATAACAGACTAACCAATCCGATCAGCAAAAATGGCCAGTTTTTCTTCAAAAATTTCATAAGCTAGTTAACAATTTATAGTTCACAGTTTGCAGTTTATTTTTCATAAATTTGATGTTAGAACCATTTATCTTGTGTTGGTTCATGTATTTCAGATTCAAAACTAAATGTTATTGTGCCATCATTGGGGATGGTATAGGACACATAATATTCATCCAAATCGCCGACGTTGACTTTGGGTTTGAGTAGCGTAGTTTCATCTCCCACGTTCCAGGCTTGATTGGCAGTCGGATTGATACGAATTCTGGCTTTATCAAACGCCCCGCCGGTGACAGTGCCTTTAGTGGTTGCGTAAATGATGGCGCCTGGTTGTAGAGCTGAAAGTTGGGTGGAGTCCAGGAGTTGCCAGGAGCCGGCCTGGGTGATATCACCTGTGACCTGGTAAATGTTTAGATTGGTGCATTGAGCTGTGACACCCGGGGAAGGTGAAGCTGAAGTGCAAGCTTCACCCTGGACTGAACTCTGGCGGATGATACCGCCGCCGGTGACATTGGTTGAGCCATACCAAACATCCAAGTCAATTTGTTCAGACGTACAACTAGTTGGTCCGGCATAACAAATCGTTTGAGTGAGCGACTGTCCGGGAGTGATCACGCCCTGTGACACGTTGTTACAAGTACCGCCGTTGGCAGTATCGCAAGCGCCTACCGACCCTTGGCAAACGCAGCGGCGGGTAGTGTAGTTCAGATCCAAATTGCCGGTATTGGCAACACCTAAACAATTCGGATCGCTGTAGTTTATCTGGGCGGCTGGATTGGGTGAACCGCTGGGGGTAGCAGAGTAACAGACGCGGTTTGGATAAAGTGCAGTGTCACAGGCATTGCAAAAAAAGTAATTTGGATCAGTGGTTTGACAACCGGGAGCATTAGTTTGTATCCATTGATTATTAGAACCACATTGATGGCATTTATTATTATTACCTGGTGGGTCTGGACATTCATATTCCACTTGACCGATTGGATTACACACCGGTCCGTCACCCGGAGGCAAATCTCCTGGAGAAGGAGAGGTATCAGGAGAAGGAGAAGGGTTGGGTGAAGAAGGTGGATTGTTGCAAAGAGACATATCTACTGGTTGGTTACAACAGTATGTTCCACACGACATCCCATTTAATGCATAACATTGACCATTTAAAATTGCATATCCTTCCGGTGAACATCCAGAATTCCAAGTGCAACCACCAGTACGAACCCATCCTTCAGCAGTGTTACAGAAATTTCCTTGGACATCATTTCCGCCGGTACAACCGGCTTCAGTTTGCCCGTTAAAAGGAGCGCATTGGTATGTAAAAGATTGAGTGTCTTTGGTACAGGTCCAGGATCCGCTACACGTTGGATTCCAAGCCGCTTTCTGACGGATGTCCTGGTTGCGTTTGGCGAGAAAAACCACCACCGGGATCGTCAAGGCTATAAAAACCGTAACTGCGATCATGGTTAGGATTTTGGCTGACCTTTTTTTTCTAGGAACACTTCCCAAAGAATCATAAGTCGGCGGTTCGGTAGGCGGAGGTGGAGGTGGTGGTTCCGATGACAAAGTAAATCCGGGTTCTCCTTCTAGAGCAGTAGTCGGGGCTACAGCCGGAGCAATTTCAGCCGGCGGATTTACAGATGTCGTTGATTCGGGTGGCATAGGAGGTGCAACTGGCGGCGGGGGGGTAATAGGAGAAGCATCAACTGGAGGTGGCGCAGCCGGAGCTTCTGCTACAGGTACAGTTGAAACTAGCGGTACATCATTTGGTGGAGCCGGCGGCGGTTCGGGAGTAAACGGAGGTGGTGAATTAGGATCTAAAGTTGCCGGAGGCGTAGCAGGAAAGTTCGTAGTTGATTGATCATCCCCAGTAGCAGTATCTCCTGCTACCATAGGTTGCATGAGACTTACAGTCAAATGAAGTTGAGAACGCGTTTTAATTTTTTTCACCATTTTCTATAAAATAAGTACCCCAAATTTTTGGAGTTAACTTCATCCTAAAGAATCCGCAAATCAGTGTCAAGGAAAACTTTTACGCTGTACTACTATACCAATAGCTAACAGTCCCAAACCCATAAGCAAAATACCGATAGTTGGTTCCCAATTTCCCGGTACAGGTAGACTAGCAGAAGTAGTCGCCGACGGAGACGGAGTCAGGGACGGGCTCGGACTGGGATTAAATACGGGTGAGGGTGAAGGTACTAAAGATGCTGCCGGAGTGGCATCTCCCAAAACCTGGGTGCCGCTTTTTAAAACAATGAAGGACACGCCTTTGGTCTGGGGTTCATTTTTGGAATTAAATGAAACAGCTGATGCACTGTATGTACCAGGGGCAAGACTCGTATTTGGTGTCCAGCTCCAGTTGCCGTTTTCAGGGATGACAGTTTGGGTCGAATAAGGAGAATTGGTCGAAGTGTTAGTAAAAGTGATAATTACTTGTTTGCCCGGAATACCTGTTCCTTTAAACTGTGGGTAACTTGACGGAATAGCCGAATTGTTTTGCGGTAAGATAAGGGTAAAATCATCATTTACAGATGCGGATAAATTGCCAAAGGATTGGGCTTGGGCTAAAATCACGCCTCTACTCTGATTTAGACGAGCAAAATTGTAGTTTTCTCCCAGGCGGACTGGCGGTAGGGGTGAGGTCTTGGCAATGGTTGATGTGATTGAAGACACGCCCTCTTTTCCGACAAAAAACAACTGGGCTAGATCAGACTTAGCAGGTAAAAAATAGCGATTACCATCATTGCTTCGTAAATTGCCTAAAGGTAATACCCAACTACCATTATCTTTCACCAAACCGGTAAGGGTTTGACTGCCGGTGAATGAAATGGAGGTCAGAGCTTCAGCGATCGGATGATTCTGTTTATCCAAAAGTGTGCCAAATGCCGGTGGCAACGGATTGGTGGGTGCGGGTAAAATCATGCCGGTGACCAGTTGATAACCGGAATTACGGTAGGCTTGTTTTCCGCTTACAAGAGTGATTTCATAACGTGTCTGTGGTTTGAGGCCGGCCACCTGAACGAAGTGTGTATATCTTTGAGTTGTTTGATTTTGATCTCTGATATCCAAGGCTGTTTGACTGATGCCGAGTAATCCCGTCTCTTTATATTGAATACTGCCGCTGACTGGTTCCAATGTCAACCAGGAAACAGTAAATGAGGAATCGGTCACATTGGCGAGAGTTACTTCCCGAGGCTCGGAAGATGTTTGGGCTCGGGATGATAACCTGAGCCCTGATTCGATTAAATAAATCGCTCCGCCCAAACCAATAAGTAAAATCAATATTCCCACTAGTGTAGGAATCTGTGGTTGAGGTTTCATATCATTTTTTTAATTGTCTAATACTATTTATAGTATTGATATCAAATTTAGGGTTGAGTTCGGTCATTAGTAGTTCCTGGGTTGGCGAAACACTGGAAGAACTCGCCGCATGATAGACATCAAAAGCGATCCACGCAAATACGGTGATCAGGGTCACGATCGAAATGATCAGCAAATCTTTACTTTGCATCAGAAATTTAAAGGGTAATAATAAGCTTGTGACTGGACACTGATAGTTAAAGTAGTCACTTCACTACTTATGCCAGAAAACCCAGCTGAACTTATAGTAACTAAGCGCTCGAGTTTGGTCAACTGGTCAAGTAAAGTCACCAGATGTGCATAGTCGCTTTGAAATGACAAATTAAAATTTAAAAGGATAGCAGATTGTGCAATTGCCACCGGAACCGGGTCGGCTGCCGATGTGCCCGTGGGAGTTATGATATCGTTATACAAAACTATTGGACTGAATTGGATACTTGAGATAGTAGCACTATTGTCGATAGCCAAACTTTGCAGTTTTCTGACTAATGAAGGAAATTCCGGTTTTTCAGGCATAAAGTTATATATTGTAGCTAAATCGACCTCAATTTTTTCGTATTCGGCTTGTGCCTGAATCAGGCTGTTGATCTTGGCTTCCAGTTTTTGGTCGACCTGGGCTTTGTCAGAAATTTGCCGCTGCAAAGTAGCAATAGTTTTGAGAGTCGGACGGATGGCAAAAAAACCAAAAAAGGTGATGGCAAACAAAGACAATGTCACCATGGTGTAAGCTTGGACTTCAGGAGCAGAGAAAATAGGTTTAAGCCGGCGGTAGTAATTGCGGTAACGGTTAAGTTGAAATAAGGATTCACTCATGGTGTGCCTCCTGCCAAAGCCCCCGGCCGGGGCCTAACCGCCGCATCAATCGTAAATAAGGCTTGACCACCTGCGTTTTTACTCAGACTAGTCAGATTGATTTGCGCGAGCAAATTGGAAGTCTTAAGTTGATAGATGAAAAGAGCTAAGTCTTGATTAGAGTTGGCAGAAGCAGACAAGCTTACTGAAGTGTTGGAAATGTTTAAGGTAGTCAGTTTTATGCCTTCAGGTGTGATTTGTTCCAAATGATGAATGACTTGCACCATTAGATTTTGGTCGGTAATTAGGCCTCCGATTTGTCCGACCCGACCCTGTAAATTCCTAAATTTTCCCTCAAATTCCTGGTTGGCTTGGATGATAGCTGATTTTTGGTCAATCTCGTCGTTGAAGTCGGTGATTTTGCGGTCAAGTGAAAACCGATAAATAAAAGCCAAAAGGACAATGATTTCAGTACAGATGATGATGTAGCGGCCGTAAGAAAGAGACCAACTTAAAAGTTTACCCAGTGGGGTTTTTTCAAAATCTTTCTGTGGCAGTAGATTGATATTGATGGCAGGCATGGTAAAAAATGCAAAATGTAAAGATCAAAATGTAAAATTAAAGATCAAATTTTACAAATTTTATATTGTCATTTTGATTTTTGATCTTTTAATTTTGAACTTAATTTCGATTTGAGACGGGCAGCTTTATTTTTGTGGATCAGATGTTTTTTGGCAGCTTGATCAAGTTGGGAAAATGCCTGGCTCAAATTTTTGGGCGTGGGAGTAAGTCGCGCAGTTCTTAGAGCAGCTTTGAAACTCGCGAGTCCTTTTAGATTTTGCGCGCGGCGTTTTTTATCCTGTTTGAGTTTTTTGCTGGCCGAATGGGTGATTGGCATAAATAAATCCTCCAAATCTTTGGAGCAGGTAATTGAAGTATAAATCAAGCTAGCTTTTTTCGCAATAGAGCAAGCCCTATTTTGTTAATGCTCACTTTTCCTCTCTACCGCCAAAACCAGTTACCCAGTATAATTATGGTACCGTGTTTAGAAATTTTCTAGCCAACAGCAGCGCGATTTTACTCAAAAAACAAAGCACTTTATTGTCTGCAGCCACGGTCATCATGTTCACAGTTTTAATTTCACGCGTTTTAGGTTTAATGCGTGACCGGCTTTTGGCCGGATTTTTTAGTGTTGACGAATTGGGAATTTATTTTGCCGCATTTAGATTGCCAAATTTACTGTTTGAACTTCTGGTGATGGGAGCTCTAGCGACGGCTTTCATCCCGGTTTTTACCAAACACCTGTCCCAAGAGGGAGAAACACGGGCGTTTGCAATAGCTGCTCAAATCATCAATTTAGGGTTTTTGACTGTGATAGTGTTGATGTTGCCGCTGCTTATTTTTACCCGGCCAATTTCCTACTTACTGGTCCCCGGATTTTCCGAAAGCCAACGCGAACTCATGGTTTCCTTCACGCGGATTATGTTGGTGGGACAACTCTTGCCCATGGTGATTGGAAATTTTGTGACTGGGATTTTGCAATCATTTCAACGTTTTTTACTACCGGCATTAGCGCCGGTAGTTTATAACATCGGGATTATCTTAGGTATTTTACTCTTTAGAAGTTCTCTCGGACTTTATAGTGCGGTTTGGGGAGTAGCTCTGGGGGCAGTGTTTTATCTAGTCATTCAACTGCCACTACTGTTTAAACTGGGTTACCGGCACAACTGGCAACTCAAACTTCACGAACCGGGAGTGCGTCAAGTGGTCAAACTGATGTTGCCGCGGACCTTTGGTCTAGCCGTTTCCCAAATCGATACCACTGTAGATTTGATGCTGGCTTCGTATTTGGGTGCCCGGAGTATCACCATCTTTAACTTCGCGCAGCATCTGCAACAGTTGCCCATCGGTTTGTTTGGAGCCACTTTTGCGCAAGCGGCTTTGCCGACTTTGTCTATCACGGGAGCCAAAACTGATCTAGTTGAATTTAAAAAACTGTTTTTGGCTTCGATGCACCAGATATTGTTTTTTGTGCTGCCGGCCTCGGCGATGTTGATAGTTCTGCGAACGCCGATAGTCCGTTTGGTTTTTGGAGCTGCCAGATTTGACTGGGATGCCACCGTCACCACCGGGCAGACACTGTCATTTTTTGCTGTTTCTATCTTTGCCCAGAGTCTGGTGCAACTTTATGCGCGGGGGTTTTATGCACTACTCGATACCAAAACTCCAGTGATCATCGGAATTTTTTCCGTAGTCGTGAATACGGTTTTAAGCATCGTGTTAGTGTCAATTCTTAATTGGCCGGTATGGTCGTTGGCAGTTTCTACTTCAGTTGCAAGCATTTTGAACGCTCTATTATTGCTGGTTTTTCTCTACCGGAAAATTTCCGGTTTTGATCTCAAAGCTTTAATTATTCCGCCATTTAAAATGTTGATCGCTGCTTGTACTACGGCGGTATTTCTTTATGTGCCGATGAAACTGTTTGACCAACTCATTTTTGACACGACTCGGGTATTGGATTTGATTTTACTGACTACTGTGGCGGCAATTTCGGGGTTGTCTGTCTATATCTTCTTAGCCTGGTTTTTGGATATTGAAGAAGTGGCAACTTTCTTTAAACTCATGCAAAAATTCAAACGCGCGCCGCGGATGATATTTGCCGAACCGGAGACGTTGGTGAATGATGAACATTCGCAGATTCCCTAAGAGCCTGTTTGGAAAGTCCGTATTTGGCTATAATTGCCCACATTTGGCTAAAAACCATTCATCGTTCGTCACTGTATCTAGTCTCGATACAGCTCCTCACGCTTCATGGTTTTTACCTCGAACTTGGACAATTCTATCTCAAAAGAGACTTTCCAAACAGGCTCTAAGTGGCGGATGGGGTGGCTGATGCGGAGGCAGTAGGAGTCAATTCCAAAAGCACCACACTATTTTGTGGCATGATGACTTCTGTCGCAAAACTATTTTGCGTCACAGAAATCTTTTTTGTCGGATTTCCTCCTTGCCCCAAACGAACGAGTTGGTATAAATAATCACCATTGGCTAAGTTTATAAACTGTACCGGAACTTGTTCACTGTGTTGGGCAAATTTATCATAGTTGACCAAAATGAGTTGGATAGTCGCATCGTTTGATGTAGCAAAACCGGTGACCCAAGTGCCTTCGCCGGTAGTGACCAACCGGGTGCCGTCGATTTGGTTGAGCAACTTAAATGCTGCGTATCGGGGTTTAGCCTGATTGCCAGTACTAGGATGAGTAAGTAAACCCCATCTGCCCCAAAAAGTCTGTCCTTGTGGATCAAGGCCATCTACCAATTCAAAAGCAAATAAACCTTCGTATCCGTAAAGCGCCTGACGGACCGAGGCTACGGCATGGGCGGCAGCCAAGTCACCGTCATAGCCAGGATTGATTTCGGAATCAAAACCCCATTCTGTGATCAAGCGCGGTTGGATAATCAAGTCCGGATAAGGTAAAAGCCAATCGGTGATCCGCTCGGGGTCTTTGGCATATTGGGTAGGGTCGGTAGTGTAGCGGTGCCAGGACCAAAAATCGAGACGCAGATGGTTGGTGATGACAAAATCAGCTAAGCTCGTGATCCACTTTTTATAAAGGTTGGTAGTGGCTGGACCGCCAATTTTAAATGAATTGACATTTTGGGCTGAATTGGCACCGCTGACGGCATAAGCATATAGGGTGGTGTAATTTTTGGGGCCAGACAGTTCCCAACCACCAAAGAAATCCGGTTCGTTCCAAACTTCGTAGTAGATATTTGTTAAATTGAAATGAGCCTTTCCGCTATAGTGTTCGATGGTTTTTTGGACGACTAAGGCCCACTCGTTCCAATCTTGGGGTTTACCAGTCACATCGCCATTTTCTGCAATTACCTGTGGCATATAGGATAAAGAAAAAAACGGCAGCGCGCCACTTTGGAGGATACTATTGACCGTCGCATCAAGTTGGGAAAAATCAAATACCAATTGACCCTGAGCAGTGCGCGATACTAGTTGGTAATGATCAAAGATATGGTCGATGCGGATATAATTTGGTGACAAGGCTTTTATTTGATTTGCTACTGGAGCCAGCATATTTTGTTCTGACTCACCGCCCTGGCTAAAAGAATTCCAGACGGGTTTGATTGGTTCAAGCGTCAAATTAAAGTTGACTACGATATTGGCCTTGATTCCGCCAGCGCGAATCAAAAATCGAGCCACATTTTGGCTAGCGATAAGTAAAAGAGGTAGAAGTAGAAACAACAAGAGAACTTTTATAGCGATAGGCCATAATTTTTGGCGTTTGCGCATACGTCTTTTCATAACTCCTCATTCCCATCATAACTAAACCAAATTTGCTTGCCAAGGGTGAAGTGGAGTTGACAAAATTTAGCAGTCGTGGTTTAATAGTGCTAAATAGTTAAACGTAGAATAAGTAGGTTTAGTAGATTAAGTAGAAGAGGGAGTTTTTTTATTTTTCCCCAGTCTACTTTCTTTACTTTTACTACTTGTTCTACTTAATTTATTACCTATGGTTGAACTTACTGATCGCCAAATAAAACTCTTAAAAGCCGTGATTGAAGAATATATTGAGACGGCCGAGCCGGTGGGGTCGCAAACCCTGGACAAAAAATACAATTTAGGTGTATCGCCGGCAACGATCCGCAATGAAATGGTGGCTCTGACCAAGAACGGATTCTTAAAACAGCCACATACTTCTGCCGGGCGCGTGCCCACACCCATGGCTTTGAAATTCTACATCCAAAATCTGATGCAGCAAAAAGAAATGTCGGTGACGGATGAAGTCTCGGTCAAGCAAAAAATTTGGGATTATCGGCAAAAAACAGATAAATTGCTGCGCGAGGCTACCAAAGCTCTAGCTGATAAAACGCATACCTTGGCGATTTCAACTACCAATACAGGTGATGTTTACTTTGCCGGAATGGCAAATCTTTTGGATATGCTGGAGTTTTACGACATGATCGCCACCAAAAATTTACTCTTAATACTTGATGAATCTGATTTTTGGTGGAGTATCTTTGGCAAAGATGTAGGCGAAGCCCCATTCCATGTCATTTTTGGCGATGATTTGAAACAACAATTCTTAGCCAATTGTGGCATGGTTTATGCCAATGTGCATACGCCCAAAATAGAGTGTGCGATTGGGATCGTAGGACCAGCCCGGCTCAATTTTCCCTATGTGATTCCCATAGTTTCCTATTTTGGGCATTTGATTGGGGATATCGCGGGAGAATGGTAAGTACTTTAAAGTATCAAGGGTATCAAAAGTACCACGAGTATCAAGAGTTTTTCGTTTGATACCTGTGCTACCCGTGATACTTGTGATACTTTTCAAATATGAAGCAGACCGATGATAAGCAAAACAAAACAGAGGAACAGAAATTGACCGATCCCAAAATTGCCGAACTGGAAAAACAAGTTGCAGCGTTAACAATACAACTTGATGAACGGACCAACCAGTGGAAGCGGGCGCTAGCTGATTATCAAAATCTGGATAAACGGGTAGGAGAAGAACGGATTGATTTCGTGCGGTACGCGGCCAAAAATTTTATAGTTAGATTATTGGCAATCGTTGATGATTTTGAAAAAGCCCAAGCGCATGTCAAAGATCAGGGATTGGGGCTCGCACTTAAGAAATTATTTGAATTACTCAAGCAGGAAGGGGTGGAAAAGATTGATACTCTCGGCAAGGAGTATGATATCCATTCAATGGAGGCTCTGGTTACAGAAGAAGGTAAAGATGATGGAAAAGTTTTGGAAGAGTTGCGCAGTGGATACACCATGCACGGGGCAATTTTGCGTCCGGCGCAGGTGAAAGTAAGCAAGAAAAAGTAAAAAATTGACCTAATTTCTAATTAATCTAATTGATCTAAATAAGTACCAATTAAATAAATTTGAAAATTGGGATTTGATTAGACCAATTAGTCATTAGGTCAATTAGAAATTATTAAGTTTTTCAGAAAGGAGAAACTATATGAGTAAAATAATTGGTATTGATTTGGGAACTACTAACTCCTGTGTGGCGGTGATGGAGGGAGGAGCTCCCAAAGTGATTCATTCCGCAGAAGGTAGAAATGTGATTCCGTCGGTAGTTGATCCGACCAAACGGGTAGTGGGAGATGTGGCCAAACGCCAAATAGTGATTCACCCTCAAAATACGATTTTTTCCATCAAACGCTTGATGGGGCACAAATTCAGCGACGAATCAGTGCAGAGGGATATGAAATGGTTGCCATACACGATCAAAGCTGGACGAGATGGAAGAGCGATAGTCAATGTCGATGGTAAAGATTATACACCGCAGGAAATTTCGGCCATGATTCTTACTAAAATCAAAAAAGATGCCGAAAGCTACTTGGGTAGTGAAGTCAAACAAGCAGTCATTACAGTACCTGCCTATTTTGACGATGCGCAGCGTCAAGCGACCAAACAGGCTGGAGAAATCGCCGGTCTTGAAGTGCTGCGAATCATCAATGAACCCACTGCTGCAGCTTTGGCTTATGGGCTAGACAAAAAAAATGCCCACACTGTAGCCGTTTATGATTTGGGTGGAGGTACGTTTGACATCACAATTTTGGAACTTGGGGAAGGAGTTTTTGAAGTCAAAGCTACCAATGGCGATACGCATTTGGGAGGCGATGATTTTGACCAGGTGATTTTGCATTACTTGGCAGATGAATTTAAAAAAGAGAACAATGTCGATCTGACGAAAGATCCTCAAGCATTGCAAAGACTCAGAGATGCAGCGGAAAAAGCCAAGATTGAGCTTTCTACTTCAACGGAGTCGGAAATCAATCTACCGTTTATTACTCAGGGTAAAGAGGGACCATTGCATCTAGTGATGAAACTCTCACGAGCCAAATTGGAAGCGTTGGTGGGTGATTTGATTGATAAAACCATTGGTCCGGTCAAAGCCTGTCTCAAAGATGCCGGAATTGAAGCCAACAAAATCAATGAAGTAGTTTTGGTTGGCGGCATGACCCGTATGCCCAAAGTGGTGGAGACTGTCAAAAACTTTTTTGGCCGAGATCCACACAAAGGGGTCAACCCCGACGAAGTCGTTGCCATTGGTGCCGCAATTCAGGGAGGTGTGTTAGCCGGAGACGTTAAGGACATTCTTTTACTTGACGTGACGCCACTAACTCTTGGAGTTGAGACGTTGGGAAGTGTGGCTACTCCACTTATTCCGCGCAATACGACTATCCCCACAAGCAAGTCACAAGTGTTTTCTACAGCAGCTGACAATCAAACTTCAGTTGAAATCAATATTTTGCAAGGAGAAAGGCCAATGGCCCGCGACAATAAATCCTTGGGCCAATTTCATCTGGATGGGATTCCGCCGGCTCCGCGTGGAGTGCCGCAAATTGAAGTGACTTATGACATTGATGCCAACGGGATTTTAAATGTGAGCGCCAAAGATAAAGCATCTGGCAAATCCCAGTCGATTCGGATCACCGGCTCAACTGGACTTAGTAAAGACGAAATTGATAGGATGCAAAAAGAAGCTGAAGCCCATGTCGAAGAGGATGCCAAAGTCAAAGGTAAGATTGAAGCCCGCAATCAAGCTGACAGCCTGATTTATACCGCTGAAAAATCCTTGAAAGACGCCGAAGACAAGGTCAAGCCGGAAATCAAAAAAGAGGTTGAGGAAAAGATCAAAGCTTTGAAAGATAAGCTCGAGTCAGCTGACAAAGAAGAGCTGGAAAAGTTAACCAAAGATTTGTCAGACTCGTTGTCAAAGGTGGGCGAGGCGATGTATAAAGATCAGTCGGCAGCAGGCAGTTCGCAGTCTGCAGATAAAAAGGAAGGATCTGAAGAGAATAAAAACGGGGAAAAGAAAGACGACAAAAAAGTCGAAGAGGGACAGGTAGTAGAATAAATTCAAAATTCAAAAGTCAAAAATCAAAATTAGGGCGCGCGATGAGCGCGCCCGCTTGATATAATACTAATTACTATGACACCTGAAGACTATATGCAACAAGCGATTGAGGAAGCCGAACTTTCCGTTAAAGAGGGCAATGGTCCATTTGCTGTGGTGGTAGTCAACTCCGAGGGAAAAGTAGTATGGAAGGATCATGATCGACAGAAAGAACGTATGGATCCAACCGCACATGGAGAAATAAATGCAATTCGCTCTCTATGTAAAAAATTGAATACAATGTCCCTTAAAGGTTATACATTTTATACCACTTCAGAACCGTGTCCTACCTGTTTAACTGGGATGATTAAGGCACAGGTTTCAGCAAACTTTTATGGAGCAAAAACTGAGTTAACCGCGTCATTACCATTGCCAGCCGAGATGATTGCTTCATATTCCAAGAAATATCCGATTAAAGTTATTAGTGGCATTTTAGCCAACAAATGTTTAGCGCAACGGAATAGATATCTACACAATTAAATTATGGTAACAGATAGAGATTATTACGAAATATTAGGTGTTTCCAAGTCTGCATCTGATGCAGAGCTTAAGGCGGCATACCGGAAGCAGGCACTGGCCTGGCATCCGGACAGGCACCAAAGTGATAAAAAAACAGCTGAAGCCAAGTTTAAAGAAATCAATGAAGCCTATGAAGTGCTTTCTGATGCGCAGAAAAAAGCCGCCTACGACCAGTATGGTCATGCGGCTTTCCAACAGGGCGGATTTGGAAATGCTGCTAGTCAAGGTCCATTCTCCGCCAAAGGCGGACCAGCCTCTGGCTGGGGCGGTCAGGGACCGTTCACTTATTCCTATTCCACGAGTGGCGGTCAAGGCTTCGATTTTTCCGATTTTGGATTTAGTGATCCATTTGAAATTTTTGAACAATTTTTTGGCGGAGGCGCCTCGCCTTTTGGCGGTAGACGACAAGTGCGCAAACAAGTTTATTCTCTCCAAATAGATTTTATGGAAGCAGTCCACGGTGTGTCCAAAGAAGTGGACATCGATGGCAAAAGAAAAACTATCAAAATCCCAGCCGGAGTGGATGAAGGGATGCGCATCCGGTTTGATGAATTTGATGTCGTGGTTGGGGTGAGACCGAGCGACAAATTTAAACGTGATGGTAATGATGTGTATGTAAATGTGGAGTTGTCCTATTCTGATGCGGCACTAGGCACGGTGATTGAAGTGCCTACAATTGGTGAAACCGTTAAATTACGCGTCAAACCCGGAGTCCAGCCGGGGACGCTTATGCGGCTGCGCGGTCAAGGAATACCTGACGTTCGCGGCGGGGGCCGGGGAGATGAATATGTCCGCTTGGTCGTTACCGTGTCCACACATTTAAATCGTCGGCAAAAAGAATTGTTGGAAGAATTAAGAAGCAGTTCGTAGAAGAATGAAAAAGATATTGCTGTTTTTTATTGCTGTCTTTTTAAGTATAGCTATCGTCAGTCTTTTAATACAGCGTAAATTGATATCACCAATTACTTCTCTACCATCAGTTATTAAAGAAGTAGACAATCCTGAAATTTCCACTCTACCCGCAGCCTCGGGTGAACCTTCTCCAACACCGGTTGCTACTCCGGCAATACCCTTATTTGAATTGCATTTCAATACCAGTAACTATTCTTTGGGCGAACCAAGCGGAGATGTACCTGGTGTCAAGGTTCGTCTCTATGACAGTCAAAATCGATTACTTGGGGAACAAGTGGTACCACCGATCGTAATGAAAGGCAACGGAGGTAGTGGGGGAAATGTTCTTTTTCAAGTCCCTTTGGGTACTTACCGGGCAGATGCAGAAACAACACAGCTTGTGGGGACTAAAACAGTGACATTGACTTCTTATAAAGACCAACAGTTTTATACCATCCCGATGTATGCCCAACCGATAAAAATCAGTGGTAAATATTATTTTGACGCAAACAAAAGCGGTACTTACAATGAAGGAGAGACTACATTTGCAAATAAAAAGATAAACGCGTTCGTAAGAACTGGCGCCGCTTACAAAAATTTATATGAAGCTGGTTCAACGACTACCGATAGTCAAGGAAATTTTTTGCTAACAGTAAAGTATATTGGTTCATATACATTTGGTGCAGAGCAAGTGTTGGGATATCAGGAGTTGTCCCAACGTTGGGTAGATCTGACAGCAGGGCAGTCGGCGACTTATGATATTTACCTTTGGTCGTTGTAGTGAAGAATGTTTCTAGTTTTCCCGGATCGCAAATACATTTCACTCCGGGAGTGTCAAAATTTCGCGATTTTGCACAAAAAGAAACTGTTTATAAATAGCAAGACACTTTACTTCATGAGGATCCAAAGCTATTTGCGATGTACTAATTGTACCAATATATACCTTTAGCTGAACCACCGGTACGGCTATTGATTACGGTGAAATTGCATACCCACTGCGTATCATTTATCTTTTCTCTCATTGTCCAGGACCCACCATTTTTCGTAAAATCTACAAGAAAAGTTGATTTGTTTGATGCTTTCATAAAGACTTGAGCTTTTGAGTCAGTATAATTCATGACTTTAAGAAGTTTTGGGTAATCAAGTAGGCAGCCTTTCTCGGTATCGTTATATATCGGTTGTATAAATTCTTTGGCATATTTTTGCGAGAGTAATTCCCATCTACCATATGTCATTAACCAAGCTAATCCCAATCCCGCTAAGCTAATAAACAGTGTTCGAACGTATTGCTGTTTCTGATTTTTCATATTGATGAGATGGTCAATTATAGCAATTATTTAATTTGTGTTGAACCTCGTCAGGAAAATATATATACTTTATTAAACGCCATGCCAGAAAATGATCAAGTTCAAATAACTCCATCAAAACCTGCTGATGCAGTATCTCAACTACCCAAAGAGCCAAATTCATTTTTAAAAAACACAAGATGGTTATTACTTTTTCTGTTAGTTGTTATTTTGCTTATAGGAGCTACCGTTATTTATCAAAATCAACAACTTAAGAAACAAGTCGCGGAAACCCAAATTTCCCCAAACACTCCTTCAATTTCTTCTCCAGTGACCACTCAAGCAAGTAAATACGAATTCTATCCGCGTATCAAAGCCGAATTCCAAAAAATTGCAGAAAAATATCAAAGCCAAGTTTTAGAAACTGCCAAACTCGGAATTGGGTGGATCAGTCAAGATAACTTAAATATCATAAACGACGATTCTTCCGGGTTTGAGCTGCGTAGTTTTAACTGCGAAAAAGACGTAAGCCAACTGCTGGACTTTAAAGAAATTGCTCAGTCAGCCAGTTCTAAAATAGACCTAGAAATGAGACAAAATGGCTTTAATTTAAATCAAAAGAACTCATCGACATCAATTGCAGACAATCAATTTCATGATTATGTTCAGGCTTATGAAAAAGGAACTACTAAATGTGCATTTGTGGCTAGTCCGAATTGCGGCGGTACTTCTTTGGAAGGTCCAATGTACTATACATTTTCATTAGGATGCACAGAAGACTTTGATAAAAATTACCAACAACAAGCTCCTTATCTCACAGATTTGGGAATAGATAAGGCAGTTATTCATGTGCAGCAAAAAGTAGGTGACTTCGTAAAATTAAATGTTAATGAAAGAAGAAGCGGGCACGGGCATTATACTGTAGCAAAACTCATCAACGGAAAATGGAAAGAGTTGTTTTCGGGACAGGATATCCCAACCTGTGAAGCTCTCGAAAAGAACGCGGTTCCAAAAGAAATTATGTCCGAATGTTATCCGAGCAACCCCCAGAACTAAATATGAACGATAATTGGCGTGAAGATCCGTATTGGCGGGCGTGGGGAGTACTGTATATCTTAAGCTGGGGAAACAAAGGACTACTGTGGTTATTACTATGTCTGTTTATTTTTCAACTCATCGCGATACTTAATCTCGTCGATCAAGATTCTGTGCTGTTTTTTTACGGTTTCTTCACAAATACAGTTGTTTTCTGTCTGATTCTGCCATGGACGTGTTATCAGTATCTCAAAAACATCAACGCTACTTACATAAATGAGTTTGTAAAGGGAACACTTAAACCCGTCGTGCAGATTGCCGCACCACGTCGGATTTCCGGACCAAAGGCTGTAGTATTTGTAGTGGTAACAATTATATTTTTTAGTTTGAGTTTTGTACAAAAAGGTCTGTCAGGAGAAATAAATGAACTTATTAATCATAGTCTGGCTTGGATCTCCGGGTTTACTTTTGGTCCAGGTCTGTATTTGATGTATTTCACTGGAATACTGGTGCAACGCAAAATTTTTCAGATGTCCGACATAGACAAACAATCGCTTACAAAATATTTAACCAAATCTGATATCACCGAATCAAAGTTGGAGAATTAATGGTTTTATTTAAATAAAACCCCTAGAAGTTTAAGGAGTCAATCACTTCATTTGCAGCGCTATACCAGTCTTTAGCTTCAGGTGTCCCCTCGCCGCGGAGTAAGAGATCGTAAAATTTCTGCTGCCCTTTGTCCACAAATGACTTTTCAGTACAACCAGTCCACAGTGTCAGGAGTTCCGAATTGGTCAGGCTATTTCTGATTTTAGTTTTGTCTCCCAGAATGAGTATGTGAATAAACTTATTATTTACCGGAATATCGATGGCGGTGTGAAATTTGAAATCACAAACGTCATAAGCCGCAAAGGTCGTAGATACCCAAAAGAATTTTCCGGTTTTGGTCTTTTTGACCTGGTCGGTTGCATCAAGACTCCAGAGTGAAAAAGGGGACTTGCCAGATACTTTACCTTGTTGCAGTTCATTGTAATAACTTTGTATTTTTTCTTTTGTGAAGCCCGGACCTGACTCAGAATAGTCGAAATTATTGATATCCAGTTGACTGATAACAATACCCTGACCATCTAATGGAAAATATTCTTTATCATTTTTTATGTGTACTGGATACGTGCTGAAAGACTCAAAAGAGATACTTTCATAAGCCGCAGGAGCCATGTAGTACATGATAGTAGGTTTAGTTTGTGTAACTTCCGAATTTGCCTGAATAGTGAGTCCGCAGCTTTTGCCGGTAAAAGTTTTGGCGATTTGATTTCCCGCGACGTCTTGACTAAAGACCAAGTCGTACTCTCCGTCGCTAATTGACGTATCACTTATCACTAATTTGTTGCTTTGGATTTCCCAATTACCGGTGCCGAAATTCGGCCGAGTATCGTTTGGAACATAGTCCCTGCCCCAGGTGACATCAACTGTGCCATTAGCATTGAACACTCCTTTTTCTCCTGAAAAACAATTGTTCTTAAATTGTTTACCCGGAATAAATGTATTTATATTTATTTGGTTGGCTGCCACACCACCAGGAGACGCCGTATTTTTATTATTAGTTTTTTTAGAGAGGAAAGCAGTGGTTGCAAGAATGCTTACTAAAATAAGGAAGCTGCCAACGAGGAAATATTTATTGGGACCTTTTTGAGTTTTTGCAGTTGGAGAAATATGAACTGCCTCCGGTTGGGAAGACGGTTGAACTGTTTGTGAAGCCGATTCGTTTGTGTCGATCATAATTATTATATTAACAAATTAAGACCAGAGTTGATATATCAAAAACAGTTAGGTGATGGCAGATTGACGGGAGCGAATTTGGTGCTATAATAAGGAAGGTTGAAAGAACCCGCCTAGGTAAGTTTGAGGCGGGATAAAGGTGGGAAGTTCCCGCCTTTTTTATTAAAAATTGAGGTTGACCCGCCTAAGCTTGCTTTGTGCCTTACCTACTATTCGTAGCGCGGCACAAAGAGCGCTTGGTCGGCGGGTTTAAGAAACACTAAGCTCATAAATTCGCAAAGTGTTTCTAAAGTATGCCAGCAATAGTCAGAAGCGAATTTGCACTAGCGTTAAATCAAGTTGCCACCGAGCGGGGAATTGACCCGTCGGTAGTGCTTGAATCGATCAAAGCTGCGATACTTGCTGCTTACCGCAAAGACTATAGCACTCCCACTGATGAGCTTGAAGGCTTGGTTGTAGAATTAAATCCTGATAACGGTGAAGCCCATATCACAAAAGACGGCAAGGATATTACCCCTCCAGGTTTTGGTCGAATTGCCGCTCAAACTGCTAAACAAGTCATTTTACAAAGAATCCGTGAAGCTGAAAAACAAGCCATCCTGACTGATTACTCCGCCAAGGTTGGAAACTTGATTCCCGGTATGGTACTAAGATTTGACGGACCAAATGTGATCGTGGATATTGGCCGGGCGCAGGCAGTCATGCCACCCCAGGAACAGGTCCCAAATGAGCGTTATCGTCTCAACCAGCGTTACACTTTTTATATTGAAGGGATTCGGGAAACTTACCGCGGAAATGAAATTGTCGTATCGCGGGCCCACAAAGGGTTGGTCTCCGGTTTATTTAAACGCGAAGTACCGGAAGTGGCCCAAGGAGCTGTCGAAATCCGGGAGATCGCCCGCGAGCCTGGTAGCCGTTCCAAGGTCGCAGTTTTCTCGACCCAATCCGGAGTCGATCCGGTAGGATCATGTGTTGGACAAAAAGGGGTCAGAGTCCAGGCAGTGATTTCGGAACTCGGCGGAAGTGAAAAGGTGGACATCATCCAATGGAATGATGATTCGAGTCAATTTATTATTGCCGCTTTATCTCCAGCCAAAGATTTGTCCGTGACTTTGAGTGAAAAAACCAAAACTGCCACGGTTTTGGTGCCGGTTGACCAACTATCTTTGGCTATTGGTCGCGAAGGCCAAAACGTGCGCCTGGCAGCCCAACTCACGAATTGGCGTTTGGATTTAAAGGGCAAAGAAGTCAAAACAGACGAAGTAGCAGAGTTAGAAAAGGTAGAGGCAAAAGAGGCAGCTACTCCAGAAGCTAAACCCACCGCAGATGCTACGAGTCCAGCTCCAACAGTCGCTGCCTCGGCAACTCCGCCTACCGCACCTTCTGTCAAAACCGAACCCGAGACAAAAACCGAAGCCAAGACTGAAGTTACGGAAGATAGCGCCACAAAACAACCAGAAGTCACAGTAAATCCAACTCAAGATAAACAAGTATGAAACTGCGAAGTTTACGAGTTTGTTTGAGTATTTTAAGTTATGACGCAAAAGCAAGTTGCACCAAGTCAAACCACAGTCATATCACGACCGCCGATTGTCGCGGTTTTAGGCCACGTTGACCACGGTAAAACCACACTTCTTGATACCATCCGCAAATCAAATATGACAGCCGGTGAGGCTGGAGGTATCACCCAACATATCGGGGCATACCAAATAAAAATCAAAAATCAAAAATCTCCTCCAAAGGCGGATCGGCCTTTGACCGAAAAAATCAAAAATGAAGATGAAAAATCTATAACTTTCATTGACACTCCCGGACATGAGGCATTTGCTAAAATGCGTTCCCGCGGAGTGGCAGCAGCTGATATTGCGATTTTAGTAGTGGCCGCAAATGACGGAGTGATGCCACAGACACTTGAGGCGATTTCCCACATCAAAAAAGCCCAAATTCCCTATATTGTGGCAGCCAACAAAATCGATTTGCCAGAGGCAAATATTGACAAACTAAAACAGCAGCTAGCCAAAGCGGAAGTGTTGGTTGAAGGTTATGGCGGAGATGTGGTGTTGATGCCGATTTCAGCCAAAACCGGCAAAGGTGTTCCTGAGTTATTAGACATGATTTTGCTAATATCTGAGATGAAAGGTTTAACTGGTGACCCAAAGGGTGTATTTGCCGGTGTGGTGATTGAAGCCAAACTCGATAAAAAACGCGGCCGGTTGGCAAGTGTGATCGTCAAAAACGGGACACTAACTATCAGCCAGACTATTTATGCCGAAAGCATACCGGCCAAAGTCAAAGCGTTGATTAGCGATCTAGGTCAGTCAGTCACCGAAGCCACTTTGTCCCAACCAGTCGAAATCATGGGTTGGGAAGCGATGCCGCAAATTGGGGCGGGAGTTTATGCCGAGTCGCAAATTGCAAAACAAGTAGAGACTTCGAAGTTTCAACCCAAACCATTTGCCTTGCCACCGGTCACCGACACCAAAACCCTCAAACTGATCCTCAAAGCTGATGTAGCCGGTTCGCTTGAGGCTATCAAGGAAAACTTGGGCCCAAATATCGAGTTGGTGGCTTTGGGTACTGGGGAGATCACCGAATCTGATATTTTACTTGCCAAATCGACAGGAGCGGCCATCATCGGGTTTAACGTCAAACCTCATCACAAGTTGTTGCAGCTCGCTCAAACCGAAAAAGTGCGGCTGAAGACTTATGCTGTCATCTATCAACTTCTGGATGAAATCAAAGAAGTCGAGGCGATTTTAAACCAACCGCAAGCCCAGGAAGAAGAATTGGGGCAGGCGACTATCATGGCTGAATTTACAGCCGATGAGGCTAGAGTGGCGGGTTGTCGGGTGACTAAAGGAGTAGTCAGCCGCGGCGATCTGGTGAAGATACTTCGCAAAAGTGAGGAGATCGGGAGAACCCGTGTGCGCTCCATGCGCTTTGGGAAGACGGACGTAGCTAAAACCGAAGTCGGCAAAGAATGCGGTATCTTATTTGACAAAAAACTTGACTTTAAGGTAGGAGATCTTATAATAGCCTATAAGTTACACGAATTACTAGCTTGAATTTGTTTTACCTGCCTCTTATACATTTTATAGTATTCTTTAATTACCTGCCAAAAAGTTCAAAGTTCAAAAACTCAAATGCTAAATCAAATCCAAAATCTTAAGTTCAAAAATTTTTAATCATTTGAACTTGATTTGAAATTTGGATTTTGTCATTTGACATTTTAAGAATATGGATCTGACAGTTGAAGTCAACGCATTTCGCGAGTTACTTACATCTAGTAACAATATTACGATTTTGCTACCAGAGACTGCCACTGCCGACGCGGTCGCTGGCGCCCTGGCACTTTACTTATCACTGACCCAACTCACCAAAAACGTCACCGTGGGTTTAGCTAAACCAGTGACTGTAGGTTGGAGTCATCTCATCGGCATCAACAAAATCACTACTCAACTGGGGAACAAAAATTTCGTCATTTCCCTGGATTATACTGAAGGTGCAATTGAAAAAGTCAGTTACAATATTGCCGGGGCAAAATTTAACCTGGTGATCGAACCTAGAAGTGGTGCTCCCGTATTTGATGCCAAAAACGTCAGCTATAGTCATAGTGGAATGATGACTGATCTGGTGATCACAATCGGTGCGCCGACACTTCAAAGTTTGGGGAAATTTTATAGTGAAAACCAAACCACTTTTGATGAGAAGCCAATCATAGTTGTGGATCACCTCACTACCAACAGCCAATACGGCAAGGTCAATTTTGTCCGTCCCGGGGCCTCAATTTGCGAAATCGTCGCCCTGATGATTCAAGCCACTCAGTTGCCAGTTGATTCGGATATTGCTACTAACTTATTTGATGGGATCGCTACTGCTAGCCGCAATTTTACAACTTCTACTGTGACTAGCGATACGTTTGCTGCGGCAAGTTGGGTCCTGGCACAAGGCGCACGTCGCAAACAGTCTTTACCGATTCGGCAAGAAGAATTGCCACAAAAAGAAGTTGTCGGATCGTCTTCCACCGAAGCTCCGCAGACGCCGCCGGATTGGCTTAAACCCAAAATCTACAAAGGTTCACAACTTCTCTAAAGCCTAATTTTCCAAAACCAGTCTTTTAAACGCATCTCCCCGTTCGGCGTAGTCTTTGAACAGGTTAAAACTAGCTGCAGCCGGTGACATAAGACAAATTTTGCCTTTGGGAGTGTGGGAAAAGGCAAATTGGACCGCTTCTGCCATGGATGCGACTTCATATTTTCGTAACTTGTGATGGGGTGAGTGACGATCTAAAGCTTGCCAGATTTTGGAACCGGTTTCAGGAAACAAAATCAAAGTCTGGACACGCGATTGGCTTAAGAATTTTGCCAGCTGGGTGAAATTTAAGTTGCGGTCAAACCCGCCGGCAATCAAAGTGGTCACGTCTTCCCCCAAGGCTTTAAGGGCATGAATAGTAGCTTCCGGGATAGTAGCTAACGAATCGTTGTAAAAGCGAATGCCACGTTTTTCAGCTACAAACTCCAAGCGGTGAGGTAAGGGAGTAAATGAAGTGATACCGGCTTTGATTTTTGTCAGTGGTACTTTGAGGTGATGGGCGACCGAAGTGGCGGCTAAGACATTTTCCAAATTGCCCTGGCCAAGTAAAGGGATGTTGGTTGATACAACCACCTGAGCTTTGGTTTGGGTCTTGACCCAAATTTTTTCCTCGAGCACAAAACAGGCAATTTCGGGAGTATTTTTGAGCGCAAATTTGAATTTCTTGGCCTGACTTTTTTGGGCCAGTCGAGCGGAAATAGCATGGTTGGGATTAAATATCACCAGGTCGTTTTTATCTTGGTGACGTATCAGGTTAGTTTTTGCTGCAATGTAAGATTTAAAGTCCGGGTAATAGTCCAAGTGTTCTGGATAAATAGCCAGGATAACTGCTATCTGGGGGCTGTAATTTATATCTTCCAGTTGATGACTCGACAATTCAACCACAAACCAGGTGTTTTTGGAGGCGCCGGTGAGATCATCCAAGGCCGGACGGCCGATATTGCCCACCAACCGGACATCAGAAAAATGAAGACTCAAAATGTGGGCAAGCAAACTACTGGTGGTACTTTTGCCTTTGGTGCCGGTGATGCCAATAGTTTGGCCCGGGCATAGTGCGAAAAAAAGATTCATGCCAGATGTCAGATGGCCATGGTAGCGGCGATAATTAACTAGCTCTGGCAAATGCGCTGGTATGCCGGGTGAACGAATGACAGTTGGGTAATGAGAAAGATGTTTTAAATAATCCGGGCCGAGATGTAAAGCTGCGGCATCAAAAAGAGGCGTGACCGGATGCCAATCAGCGATACTGATTGCTAACTCAGGATAATTCTTGTTAAGAAACCGATGTACAGCTTGGCCTTCGCGGCCATAACCCAAAATCAAAACTGCTTGGCCTTTTATTTCTGCGTTCATAATTTCAATTGTTGGTGTACTGCCGCCTCAAGTAACGCGCGGTGAGAGGTGGGTAAAAAATGTTTATCCGAAAATGCATTGAGGATTAGCGGTGTCAGTTGGTCGACTTTTGCCGGAGTTAACTTCAGCTGTTTTTCCAAATTAGTCAGCAGTGTCGGTAGTGGTAGCCCAAGTTGCCGGTATTTTTTTAGCGTCAAGCCGAGAGCCAAAATTGATTCCTCACGGGTACCGACACATTCAAATGGTTTGGTGTTAGTTAACCCCACGAGATCCTTGATATATCCCCCAATTTGGGGATCGGTAAATAGATTTCGGTTAAAAATCCGCTGCAACTCCTGGGACGTAAGAAACGGGGATAAGGAGAGGTAAATAAAAGCACATTTGGCACATCTACCACACCAGCTGTCTGTTTTACTACCCACATTGCAACTACGAAATGAAGGAAAGAATTGCGGTAAGGTAGCAAATAGGCGGCTGATTTGGAGTTCGTTTAACGGACGGAGGAAACTAAAATATTGGCTTGCGCCTGTCAAAAAGGCTTGGGCATATGTCCGAAACTTATTTTCAAACTCGTAGGTTTTGGAGTACTGGTGGTTGATCTTGCGGCCTTTAAAAATTAGATTACACTCGTTAGCACTATTTTCATTGGCAGCAACGACACTTGTAAAACGATTAAGCTGGGCTACCAGCATGCCTAAAAAAGCCAAATAGGCCGAGAAAGGTGTATGGCCGTTTAAATAACCGAGGTTATTTAGGTGAAGTAATTGAGGATCGAGTGTTCGTTCGACTACAAGTGGCGGGCCGAGTCCGGACAGCCGGACATTGTCTTTGGCTGCTCGCGTCGGGTTCAAAATGAGAGTAGCCAAGTCGCGACCGGAAGTTTTAAGAAGACTTAGAGTAACTGCCGAATCCTTGCCGCCGCCGACTAAAATCAAATCCCTTTCGCTGGTAGTAAGAGCAAGGATTGGTAATGGATTTGCAGTAGTTTGAGTTGAACTGATATGCAAAAAATCTGGAGTAGTAAAATCTATCTGGTTGCGATAAAAAAATTCACCTAAACCGGACAAAAACAAATCTTGCCACCAGGTGATTTGTTCTGAAGTCAAACTGCCGGCGGCCACTACAATTTCTCGCGGACAGGCGGCTTTCCAATAACTTATGAGTTCGACTAAACCCAGTTGGAAGATCAGATTATTTACCGCCGCGTCGATTTTGACGTGATTTAGAGGGATGATAACTTGAGGGTGAAATAGGAGGTCTGGTTCGAGCAAAAACTCATACTCGACCCGCAGTTTACTTTCGATAGGATGGAGGGTGTAATTTTTGTAAATCAGGCGGGGGTGTTTGGCGCGCAATTCGTTTATCTGCATAGGGAACATCATCCTGATTATACCTTAAACAACTCGAGAACTAAATTTATGCTTGTAAAGCCAATCTAAATGGGGTATAATAGCAAAGGTTGGGGTAACGCTCCAACTGTTTTATTATATGGCAGTCAAAAAAGAAAAAACCACTAAAACCGTTAAAGCCAAACCAAAAACCGCCAAAGTCGCTAAAGTCCAGGTGGCCAGCATAGTGCCACCTCCACATGCTGATAAAAAGCAAATCATTGAAGAATTTGCTACTAAACAAGGTGATACTGGCAGCCCTGAGGTACAAATTGCTCTACTCACCAAACGCATTGAAAAATTGGTCGGGCATTTAAAAACTAATCCCACAGACAATCACTCCCGCCGCGGACTTTTGGGCATGGTATCCAAACGCAGACGACTCTTGAACTATTTAGCCAAAAAAAACGCCGCGAGATTTAAAGAGGTCGCAGCTAAACTAAAATTGGAGAAATAATCCAAATAATACCCTTAAGCCTCGAATTCAAAAGATATAATTTATGGCAGTTGTAAAGAAAACTCTAGATATTGGTGGTAGAACTTTGACCTTGGAAGTTGGTCGCTTTGCCGAACAGGCAACAAGTGCGGTTTTGGCTAGCTACGGTGATACCATGATCTTGGCGACTGTGGTTGCCGCCCGGCCGCGAGCAGATCTTGGCTATTTTCCCCTGGGTGTCGAATATGTCGAGCGGCTGTATGCCGGAGGTCGGATAAAGGGGAGCCGGTGGGTCAAACGGGAAGGCCGGCCATCAGATGATGCGATTCTCAAGGCTAGGTTAATTGACCGTTCGATTCGACCGCTTTTCCCCAAAGGTTACAACCAGGATGTACAGGTGATTGTGACTGTTCTGTCTGTTGATGGTGAAAATGAACCGGATGTGATGGCCATAAATGCTGTTTCAGCGGCTCTGGCAATTTCGCCCATCCCCTGGAACGGGCCAATTGGCGCAGTCCGTTTGGGGTATGTGCCACCCAAAGACGGGGATCAGGGTCATTTCTTAGTCAATCCTTCCGAAACCGAAACCGACTTTTGCGATTTAGACTTAGTGGTTTCCGCGACAAATAAAAATATCCTGATGATTGAAGCCGGTGGTCGTGAAGTCTCGGAGACGATCGCACTTGAAGCCTTAAAAACCGCTAAAAGTGAAGCAGTGCAAATCGCCAAGACAATTGCGGAACTAGTTAAGGAAATTGGTAAACCCAAAGCCAAATATGAAGATACGAGTCCGGATAATGAGCTACTTAAAAAACTCAAAACCGACTACAAAAAAGAGATCGAAACTTTGCTTTTACAAAGAATTAACAAAGAAAACGAAGGTGAAGATTTGACCGTTTTTTCCGAAGAAATTTTTACCAAATATGAGGAAAAATATGACAAGAAGGCGATTGAAAAAGCTCTGGATTATTTGGTAAAACTTAAAATCCGGGAAGATATCATAAGTGATGACAAACGTCCGGATGGGAGAAAACTTGACGAGGTACGCAAAATTGAAGTCGAAGTCGGAGTTTTGCCGCGGACGCACGGTAGCGCAGTTTTTAAACGCGGCCAGACACAAGTATTGACTGTGGCGACACTGGGCGCACCGTCACTTGAACAACTTATCGAAAGTCCGTCGGGTGAGGAATCAAAAAGATACATGCATCATTATAGTATGCCGCCGTATTCGGTGGGTGAGACCGGTCGCGTGGGTTTCCCCTCACGGCGGGAGATTGGGCATGGGGCCTTGGCTGAAAGAGCTCTTTTGGGTGTGGTTCCGGGAGAGGATAAATTCCCTTATACTATCCGGTTGGTTTCCGAAGTCATGTCTTCAAACGGCAGTACCTCGATGGCTTCAACCTGTGGTTCAACTCTAGCTTTGATGGATGCCGGGGTCCCGATTGCTAACCCTATATCAGGGATTGCGATGGGGCTTATGACCAGTGGCGAAAAATACAAAATCTTGACTGATATTCTTGGACTTGAGGATTTTTCCGGAGACATGGATTTTAAAGTCGCAGGTAGCCAAAAAGGAATTACCGCTATCCAACTCGATGTCAAAATCGCCGGTTTGACCGATGCTATGATTGAAGAAGCTTTGACCCGGGCAAGAAAGGCAAGACTTTTCATTCTGGAAAAAATGCTAGCAGTCATGCCGACATCAAGAATCCATTTATCACAATACGCACCCAAAGTGGTATTGGTAAAAGTGCCTCAGGATAAAATAGGCGAAGTCATCGGTCCCGGAGGCCGCGTCATCCGGGCGATCATCGCTGAAACCGGAGCCACAGTTGACGTGGATGATGAAGGAACAGTAAGTATCACAGGCACCAGTGAAGACGGTGTGACTCGAGCAAAAACCTGGGTCGAGAGTTTGGTACGTGAAGTCCATCCCGGGGAAGAATATGAAGGCACAGTCAAAAGACTCATGCCCTTTGGGGCATTTGTGGAAATTTTACCGGGTAAGGAAGGATTGGTGCATGTCTCGCAAATGGCTATTGGGTTTGTGAGTGATCCGGCAAATATTGTGAAAATCGGGGATAAAGTCAAAGTGCGAGTGATCGAAATTGATGATCAGCATCGTATCAATCTCTCCATGCTTTTTGGGGAAGATGCCAAAAAACCGGTTGAGCGACGCGCCCCCCGACCATTTGGTAATGATCGCGGAGGTTTCAGACGAAGACATTAAATTTCTGTTATTTTGAATCCTCACTTTACTTGCTTAATTGTTTTACTACTAGCTCTTCGTTATACTTGATTCATGACTAAGTTTGCCGATTTGATGACCAGATTGCGTTTGAAGGTGCGGGAGGCACAACTGCCGCCGGAACTGGAGGCGAAAACGTCTTCCATGCTTGAGGAGGCCGAACGTTTGGGCGCCGGATCACTGGCCACACTTCCCTATTTTGAACAAATTGCCAATTATGTGGAATGGGTGACGAGTTTACCCTGGAATAAGACAACGGTTGACCAGTTGGATCTGGCTCAAGCCCAAGAAATTTTAAACCACAATCACTACGGTCTACAGCCGGTGAAAGATAGGATATTGGAATATTTGGCAGTTTTAAAACTGCAAACAGACAAGCAGGACAATGAAAACAAGCTGATGCGGGCCCCGATTTTATGCTTTGTGGGATTAGTGGGAACTGGAAAAACCACTCTTGCATCCTCAATTGCCCAAGCGATGGGTAGGCGTTTTACCCGGATCCCTTTTGGCGGTATGAGTGATGCCTTGGAACTACGGGGTCAATCGCGTGTCAGACCTGATGCCGAAGTGGGTTTGGTTATGAAGGCACTGAAATTTTGCGGCAGTCGTAATCCAGTACTTCTCCTGGATGAAATTGACCGAGTAGCAGAGAGTGCGCGGGGGGATATCATGGGAGTTTTGGTTGAACTTTTGGATCCCGAGCAAAACGCGGCTTTTACAGATCATTACTTGGATTTTCCGTTTGATTTGTCCCAGGTGTTGTTTGTGGCTACTGCTAACAATACGACCAATATCGCGACCGCGGTTTTGGACAGATTGGAACCGATCCAAATGCCATCCTATACAGATAACGAAAAAATCCAAATCGGCAAAACTTACGTATTTCCCAAAATCCTGAAAGAAGCAGGTCTTGCTGACCGGCAACTAATAATTACTGACCCGGTGTGGCCAAATCTGGTGCGGCCTTTGGGGTTTGATGCCGGAATCAGATCACTCGAACGGACTCTTAACGGCGTTTGCCGCAAGGTGGCGCGGTTGATCGTCGAAGGAAAAACCCAAAGTGTGACCATTACGCCAGAAAATGTAAAAGAATTTTTGCCAAACTGGTAAAATATGAATATGAAACAAATATTTATCAAAGATAAAGAAACTGTCCGTTTATTCCCATTGGGTGGGATTGGTAACGTCACCAAAAACTGTTTCGTGTATGAGTATCGGATTGACGGCAAACTCATAGACGTATTGTTGGTAGACTGCGGGATTGGGTTTCCGGATGAGGCGATGTACGGGGTAGACCTGGTAATTCCGGACGTGACATATTTACTTGACAAGTTGGATAAAATCCGGGGGTTAGTCTTGACGCACGGTCATGACGATCATATCGGTGCTCTTCCGTATGTTTTACCGAAACTGCCGCGGTTTCCGATCTATGCGACCAAACTGACTGCTGCCTTTGCGGAAATCAAACTCAAAGAATTTGGTATCAATCGGGATATAAGTGTCATAACGACGCAACAACTGCTTAACTTGGGTCATTTTAAGATTGAATCTGCACATGTGACTCACTCCATCCCTGATGCAGTCAATTATGTGATCACGACCCCAATTGGTCAGTTTTATCACGGGAGTGATTTTAAGTTTGACTTAACTCCTTTGGATAACCAACCGTCAGAGCTTGGTAAAATTGCGGCTGCCGGAAGCGCTGGAGTTTTATGCTTACTTTCGGATAGTCTGGGAAGTGAGCGCAGTGGTTACACCTTGTCCGAACGGATGATCGAAGAAACTTTGGAACAACAACTCAGAAGTTGCGGCGGCAAATTTCTATTTACCACCCAATCTTCCAACATCTCCCGGATCCAGCAAGCCATCAATGTAGCACTTAGGCACCACAAAAAAATCGCCTTTATCGGTAGAAGTGTGGATCAAAATTGCGAAGTAGCCAGAAAACTCGGTTATCTGACCTTTCCGCAAGAGGCGCTAGTGCATGATAAACAATTATTGCGGCTGCCGGACAACCAATTGTTTTTGGTGGTGGCTGGTAGTCAGGGGCAGGCGGAATCAGGTTTATTCCGCATCGCCCGCGGCGAACATAAATTTGTCAAAATCCGCGAAGGCGATGTAGTGGTATTTAGTGCTGATCCTATCCCTGGCAATGAAAATGCAGTACATGCTTTGGTGGATACTCTGACCCAAGCCGGAGCGCGTGTATCTTATTCAGAAGTGATGGAAGAATTGCACGTATCAGGTCACGGCAGTCAACAAGATCTGATGCTTATGTTGTCGCTAACTAAACCCAAATACATCTTACCCATCGGCGGCACATATAGACATATGGTAGCTTATAAAAAACTGGCAATGACAATGGGTCATGCTAAAGAAAATGTGCTTATCCCTCAAGAAGGTGATATTTTGGAATTTGGCCGATCGATGCGGCCGCATGTTGTACAAAGGATCGAAACCGACCAAATAATGGTTGATGGTTTGGGAGTGGGAGACGTGGGAGATGTGGTGCTGCGCGACCGGAAGACCTTAGCCAAAGAAGGTATTATGGTGATCGTCGTTCCAGTCGAGGAATCATCCGGACGGGTGAGTGCTGCGCCCGATATCATTTCCCGTGGCTTTGTATATATGAAAGAATCAGGCAGACTCATGGATCGGACCCGGCAGATGGTAGTTGAAAGTCTGAGGACTTCCAAAGGTCACATCACTGACTGGCAATTTTTGCGTCGGAATATTGAAGAAAAAGTGGCCAAATTTTTGTACAAAGAAACCGGCCGCCGTCCACTGATCGTTCCGGTGATTGTGGAAGTGTAGTACAATAGAGGAATTAAGAATTGATAGTTGAGAATTGATAAATATCCTAATATTTAAATTATCAATTATAAATTTTCAATTCCTAATTAAATTATCATGCCAGCATTTTTACTTATCGGAATTCCCATCATTGTTGCCGTTTTGCTTCTGGGTATACTGAATCTGCCGGATGAGGAAAAGCCAGTCATTGATGAGGTGATCAAAAAGACCAAGAGTAAAAAGAAAAAATCTACCTAATTTCTCCCTCCAGCCAGTTCAAATATTTTTGGCTCATAGCCAAAACCGGGAGGGCAAAAATACTGGGGTTAGAATAAGAATGGATTTTTAATATTTCCCGTTCCACATCTTCATACCTGTCCGCAAGAGTTTTGATAAGGAGTACTGATTCACGGGAAGTTTCAATTTCCCCAGAATGCTGGGGCCAAAAATATGCTGATTCCATTTCCAGCAAAATATTAATGCAGCCACAGAGCCGTTTTTTAAGCAAATGCCTACCAATTTTCTTGGCTTCCCGGATATCTTTACAAGTTGTATAAACTAAAATCATGTTGGACATAGAATTTCTCTTTTGTCATTCCCGCGCAGGCGGGAATCCGTTTCTAATATAATTTCGGATCCTCGTGTCAAGCACGAGGATGACGGAATCCAAATGCAATTTATACTTCCACGTAATGAGAATCTTTCATTGCCAGATCCCTGTCAACATAAAAATTTCTTTCCCAAGCAAAAGTTTTTAGGGTTGTCATGAGTTTTGGCGAAAGCCTGCGTCCATCTGAAACTGAAGTATTTGCTTCAACGTACTTTACTTTTCTGGTCCCGGGAATAGTAGCAGAAACTGCGTCCCAAGATAGAATATAGCGCAGAACCAGCTCTGGTAAACTCCTTGTTTCACTCCCCAATAGCGTTTTTATTTTATCTACACGTGGCACGACTTCTTTCAATCGATCTTTGCTAAAATATACGGAATGTAACGGATCAGTAAATGTTGATTCAAGCGTGAGTCTTCCGGTGAGTCCACCTTCATCTAGTGGGACACGAGCGATCAATCCAATATTGTGTTTTTTGACATAAGGAAATAATTTTTCGGTTGGCTTTTGATGAAACAGATTAAAAATGCATTGAATGGTAGATATGAGACCAGTATCCAACGTTTTGAGGCAGTTGCTAGGTTGGTAGTCATTGATGGATATACCCCAAAAACGCACTTTGCCGGCTTTGGTGATTTTTTGGATAGTTTTTTTCCAACCATCATCATTCACAAAATCATCTTGCCAAACATGAAATTGCATCAGGTCGATGGTGTCGATTTTAAAATTTTTTAGAGACTCATCGACTATTTTCTCGATGTAAGCATCAGGAAATACTTCAGTAATCGGAGTATTTTTCCAGGCAGGCCATTTCCCATTTTTAGGAGGAATCTTAGTTGCAAGGATGATCTTGTCGCGGGATCCAGTTTCTTTCAGAAACTGTCCGATCAGTTCTTCGGCAGAGTGACGATTGAGCTCTGCATTTTTTTCGGATCTGCCGTAAACATAAGCGGTATCAACAAAATTGCCTCCCAGTTCTAAGAAACGCCTGAGAGTTTTCAAACTTTCTTGTTCATCTGGCGGATCCCAACCCCAGGGAAGTCCGGCCAGTTGCCAAGTGCCCATCCCAATTTCAGAAACGTTGAGTCCAGTTTTACCAAGCAGACGATATTTCATAAAGATTCTCCCTTTAAACTCTTGTAAAAAAACCTATGATGCGATTCTATTATTAGATATGTTTTTCCATCCAAACGAAATGAAAACCTGCTTTGAATCCACACTCTTTATAAAAAATCTGGGCTGTTTTATTGTTGACTTTTGGTTGAAGGGCAAGCAGAGTGATATTTTTCGCTTTTAATAATTTAACCGTTTTTTCTAAAAACAATTTGCCTATTCCTTGTCTTCTATATTCTTTTTTAACAAAAAGTATTTCACAATATGCCCATTCATAAAATGCATGTGTTAGACACATGCCCGCCAGTTCGCGGTTGACTTTGGCCACCAGTAAAATATCATTTTCGGAGTGACTGATCCATTCAGTCAGGGCTTTTCGTGAATACCACTCACCTTTTTCATTGGCCCAGAGTTCACGACCGGTTTTAAACCAGTCAATCATCGTATCAACGTCAGCCGCTTGAGCAAAAGAAACAGTTATGTTATTCATAACCAAGTTTGTTTCACCTCTTTGATTATTTGTTCGACAATTGGTTTGTCTCCGGCAATACTCCAAATATGGTAAGGATCATTCTTCTGAAAATCTGTTTGGTCTTTATAAAAAATTTCAAAAGCTCCACCAGCCTCTTCGACTATGATCCAGCCGGCGGCGATGTCCCAGAGCGCAAGATTGATGGACAACGTAAAATCATATAGACCCGCGGCGGTTTGGACATAGTTATAAACTGCACTGTAAGTATGTGCCGATTCCCATTTGTGTTTAAAGCGTAAGTCTATAAATTGTTTATAGCCTTCTTTACCGAGACCTATGTTAGAAGCGCCAAACAGATGGTCGATTGAAGTATTTTTTCTGATTTTGACGGGTTGCTTATTTAAAAAAGCCCCCTGATTTTTGAGTGCACAAAAGTATTCATTCAATCTGGGCAAAAAAACTGCGCCAAAGATCGGCTTCTTTTGATACATGAGGGCTACAGAAATAGCAAACAGATGTAGGTTACGAGAAAAATTTAGTGTGCCGTCAATCGGATCGACCACCCAGCAATATTCTTTTTCCAATTCTTGAGGGCTGGTTTTAAAAGTCTCCTCGCTGTAAAAACCAAAGTCGGGAAAAAGTTTTGATAAATGTTCACGCAAAAAATTTTCCGTATCAATATCCGCTTGGGTAACAATACTTGCGAGTACAGAAGATTTTTGTTCGACCGAGCTGCGGTTTTGATAAGTCAGCAAATTTGCCCCGGCTTTTTTGATGACTTGTTCAATACTTTTTTGTTCTTTTGACGAAAGCAATTTCATAAAGTTTTTGTAAACCATTCATCCATATCGCGTAATAATTGTGCACGTGCGATAGGAGGTTTCTCTAGACCATGATCGCCGCCCGGATAAATTTTCAACTGTTTATTTTTATGCGGAATTGTTTCGTAAATACGTTTAGCATCAGTTGGATTGACGTAAGTATCCTTGTTGCCAGTTGCTAGAAACACCGGCATCATCAATTTACCTGCTTGTTTTACTTCGTCATACTGTTTAAGTTGTTGCCAAAAACTGCTGCCTATAAGATTGGATTTACCGCTTGTACGAGGGTAGGAAGAGACACCATCTGGATTATAAGCATTTTTCTCGATGAACTTTCGTTTTAAGTTGGCAAAAGAATTGAAAGCGCCACTTATAAAAAAGATTGATTTGATATAAGTTATGTCCGTCAAGAGGGTTGAAGGAGCTCCGCATGATTGAGCCATAATACCTATTCTTTTTGTATCAATCTCATCTCTTTTTTTCAACCAAGAGAGGACATCTGCAATTTGTTGAGCTTGTCGATCAAAGGTCATCTCAACATAACTTCCCTCTGAATTGCCACATCCGGCAAAACTGAATTGGAGAGTCAGAAAACCTTTGTTAACGAAAAGCTTAGAAATCTCATCAAACGAATTGTTCCATTCATGAAGATCCATCCCGAGTCCTGAAACAAAAAGAACAGCAGGATTTTTCCTCTTCTTATTTGGTTGGCGGATCAACGCTTCCAACTTTTCGCCGAAACGGTTGGTGATGAAAAAAGATTTATCAGTCATTTTCATGTGAGCTAATCAGTTTAAGTTACGAAATGAGTTATTACTATTCTATTTGTTATAACTTGTCATTCCCGGTAAAAGCTGGGAATCCAGCTAAACACTTTATTTTTATAGATTCCCGATCAGGTCGGGAATGACAATGAATAATTTAGCTTTATTTATTTCGTAATTCAGGTTAATTATAGCAAAGCCGGCGATTTGCGTAGTGGTAGAGATGTATAAGACCTTCCATATTTAGCGATTTTTTTGCCGTCTACCATCACAATGTCAGCCGTGAAATCATTGTTTCCCTTTACCATGGTTGAACCAACTGCGTAGATATCGACCGGGGTTTTGGCTTTTTCAAAAAGCTTGATTTTACTCGCATCAAATCCACCGGAGACAATAATTTTTACATCAGAAAATCCGGCTTTGTCCAGTGTTTGACGAACCATATTTACCAAAGTCGGATTGACGCCGTACAAATCTGGCTTGTTCCCCAAATTTTTTAAAGACTTATCAATCAAGTTGTGAGCAGTATCGAGGCGAATTCCCCAGAGTTGCCGTTTAAATCTTTGCGCTACCCCAAGTGCAGTATAGACACAGTCATTATCAAAATCCACGAGCGCTACCAGTGGAATATTGGGTAGATGTTTTGCAAATTGGGCCACAGCTTTTGTGGTACTCCCACTATTTATGGCAATTAAAGCATGGGGAATCGTCCCCATCACTTGTCCGGTTTTGAATTTAATTTGAGCTCGGGTACAGACTCCGGTGGCACCGCCAACGAGAGCTGCATAGCCATCACCCTCTTGATTTAAAAAATGATCAAACCGATCGGCAAAAAATAAAACCGGTTTGCCTCGGGCTGCTTTTACTGCCGCACAAACATTGGAAGCAACTAGAGTTCTGCGTGCCAGAATTCCCAAATACACAGATTCCAAATGAGCAAAGTAAATATAAGGGCCGGTGATGTGAAGGACTGGTTCCCAAGAGTTTAAACGGCTTGCTTCAGGCAGCACCTCAATCGTCAGGCTAGAAAATTTATTGATCCATTGGCCTTTGTTCCAGAAGCCGGTGGTTACTTTAAACAGTTCTTTTACTTCTTGAGTGCCACACAAAATACTTCCAGCATTTTTTTGAAAAACTTGCATGGTGACAACTTGCAAATTTTTTTCCTGCTCCAAAATATATTTAGTTCGGTTGAAATAAACTGCAGAAAAATAGCCCCGGCGGATTTTTTGAATCGTTCTCGTATCCCAAAAGCGCATATAAAAATTTATAATTTGTGGACCCAGTCAATGACCGTTTGTGTAAACTCTTTTTCTTTTCCGGTATAGCCGTGGGTTGCGCCTTTTATTATGACGCTTTTATAGTTCGACGAATTTTGGTATGAGTCAAAAACATTTATCACTTCTTTCGCCGGTCTATCAAGTGATTCGTCAAGAGTACCGAGCGTGACTAATAACGGGTATTTGATCTTTGAAAAACATTTCATTCGCGGACGCGGGTCACCATAATCGAATTGGTCTTCCCAAGAATTTGGAGTAAATAAGCTCAAATACCTTTTGGGAGTCATCGGAAAAAAATTGAAACCAACTTGCAGTTGATTACTCTGTCCTTTGTCTACTAATTCTTGCATATATTGCAAATCTTTTGCCAATTTTATTTTGTCTTTTTGATTCAGCCTATCACTGGTGGGGGAAGCAAGGATTATTGAAGTGACGCGTTTGTCTTTTTGTTTGCCCGCGTAGTAACAAACTTTGTTAGCTCCGGTGCTGTGTCCTAAGAGGATGATTTGGGTAAACCCTTGACGGATAAGAAAACTTATTCCCGCATCAATGTCATAAATTGTTTCTTTAAAATTTTCAAAACCAGCGCCACCATTTATTCGATCGTACCCAGTTGTTTTTCGAAGGTCGGCTTTTTTGATACTGGTAATCCCGTCATGTCCGCGATTATTAAAAGCTGCAAAACCCAAGCCCTTTTTTTCACATTGATCAACCAATGTTTCGTAAAGGGAAATACTCCCATAAAAATTGCCGGTTAACCCATGTACCCAAAGCAGTGCTTTTTTACCCGGATTTTCCGGTCGATAAAAAATTCCCTGATGCATCAGCTTGTCACGGGTAATTGTTTCAACTAAATAGAACGGTTTCATAATAAAATTGTTTCAATTTCTTTTAGTTTTCCTACCTGTTTCCAAGCTGCCTTTTTGAGTTTTTCATTACCGGTTCCTACTAATATCCCATGCCGGGTAAATACAAATGCATCAAGATCATTTGAGGAATCACCCACAAAAACGATTTCTTCCGGTTTAATGTTTTTTTCTTCGCAAATTTTTTGTAAAGCTTGTACTTTGGCATTTTCTTCCGTTGAAATATAATTCAAGCTTTCTACTGTTCCGTCTGGTCTATAAGCCAAGGTATAGTTAGCATAATATTTGCTGATACCTAATTGTTTTGAGACAGAACTTACAAAAATATCCAGACCGCTAGAAATCAAGCAAACCTGATAGATTTGTTTAAGCTTATTAATAATGTCTTGAGCTCCTTCTATAAATGAAGTTTTTAAAGCTACAGTTTCCAATTCTGTGCGCGTTTTTGCACTTTCTCTATACCTTTTTTCCAATAGTTTTATCCATTGATCGTAGGTGATAATTTTTCGAACAAAATAATCATCGTGCCATTTGCTGTCTTCTTGAATTGAGATACCACATAGATTATTAATTCGATTCCAACTAATACCTTGGGTTATCGTTCCATCGACATCAAAAGCAATGAGTTTAAACTGTTTCATATTTTTCGGTAAAGCAGAGACGTAGGTAAATACGAATAAATTATATCAAAGAAGGAAAAAGAGGTTACCTCAGTACCAGAAAGCCCCCGACTTCAGTCGGGGGATGAATGGCATTTTGGGCTTTCGGTACGGGGTTTCGCCTCCGGTATCAAACGAGAAGCCGCGGACTTTAGTCCGCGGAGGCTCACTTTTCCGCGCGTTTTTTGGCTTTGAGTTTAACCACAATTTTAAATTCCTGGACATCACCATCTTCGGTTTCGATTTCGGTCACACCAGAAGTTTTATAGTATTCCATGAGCTCTTGAGAAAGCGCCTCTTCGTTGTCTTTGATTTGGGCTTTGAGGTCTTTGATCTTGCCATAAGTTTCGACCGCGGCCGTTTGTTTGGCTAGTTGGGCTTTGACATCCTTTTTCTTTTTTAGCGCTTCTTTGACGACCTTGTCCGCCTCGTTGTAACCATCATCATTGGTAAAAATATCATTGTACATTTCGTTTAAGGTTTTCATTTCCGCGCGCGCTTTTTCGAGTAGTGTCAGACGATGGCGAACGATTTCCAACGTCGCATTATAAGCATTGATATCAAAAGCTGGTGGTGGAGAGGACGGATTTGGTGGTTCGGTAACAATTTCTGCGTCCTGAACAGGTGATTGAGTGGTATCTGACATACGAGTTTTATTATGACAAGGTTTACATCCTGTTGCAATAGGCTGTTTTAGTTGCAAATCCAAAATACGTGTGCGATACTGAAGTGCGGTACAAAAAGGCATAAATCTATGGCACGCAGAAAACTGCTCGGACGTAGGCGTCGTGGTCGCTACAAACTCAAAAAACAGACGCTATATACCATCATTTCCATTTTATTATTTGGTGCAGCTGGATTGATTTTCTTGTCGTTTGGTCAACAAGGAGATTTATTAACGCGGATTTTTCAACTTCTCTATACCGAAGTGGGACCTGGGGTATATCTGGTGCCTTTTAGTTTGATGGCTCTAGCTCTCTTGATAATTGGTTCTAAAACATTTTTGTCAAAACCCAATCTGACTATTGGTGTCATCATGATGACAGTCAGCTTGATTGGGTTAGGCCGATTTGGCAGGGTAGGCGCTGAAGTTTGGTCGCGCTTGGCTGAAATCATTTCCGGGGCCGGGGCATTACTCGTATTGTTGGGCCTACTCATTATCGGTATCGTAATTTTATTCGATACATCGCTCGATCAAGTAGTCAATTTTGTGGCCACCATTTTTGGCGTTTTTGCGGGTGTGTTTTTGCGTAAAGATGATGGGAAAAATAAGAGCAAAGAAGATAGAAAACCGGAATTTGCCCAAGATAAATTGCCGCTTAAAGTCAAAGGCGGAGGGATGGATTTGAAAGCGCCGCTCTCTCCGCCACCGGTAGCTGCGTCTCCGGTTATTAAGACTCCGCCCAAAACCGCGACTGCCCTAAGTAGTGAATTGGTGGTAAATCGCCCAAAAACTCCCGGAGCCACACTTTGGGAATATCCGCCACTTTCACTACTTGAAAACATTTCCCATCACAAAGCCGATCGGGGAGATCTTAAAAAAAATGCGGGCACGATCGAAAAAACTCTCGACAGTTTTGGAATCGCCGCCCGGGTAGCAGAAGTCAATTTGGGTCCGGCAGTGACCCAATATGCTCTAGAAATTGCTTTGGGCACCAAAGTGTCCAAAATCACTTCGCTCGCTAACGATCTGGCTTTAGCGCTAGCTGCTCCCACCGGGCAAATCCGGATTGAGGCCCCGATCCCGGGACGCAATTTGGTGGGCATCGAGATCCCCAACCGCTCACTTGAATTTGTGACACTTAAACAAATGCTCCAATCAGATATCATGCGCGGAGCCAAATCAAAGCTTACCGTTTCCTTGGGTCTAGATGTGTCGGGAAATCCGCTCGTAGCCAACATCGCCAAAATGCCACATGTACTGATTGCCGGGACTACCGGTTCCGGTAAAAGCGTACTCATCAATTCCTGGATTTGTTCGTTACTCTATCGGGCGACACCCGAAGAAGTTAAACTAATCCTAGTTGATCCAAAGCGGGTGGAACTCGTGGGTTACAATGGAATTCCGCATTTGTTGACACCGGTGATAGTGGAGACGGACAAAATATTGTCGGCACTGAAATGGGCGATGCAGGAGATGGATAGGCGTTACAAACAGTTTGCCGAGGTAGGAGTCAGAAATATTGACTCATTTAACGAGCTTTCCGGATTTCAAGCCCTGCCTTATATCGTGATTTTTATTGATGAGTTGGCGGATCTCATGGCTTATGCGCCGGTTGAGGTAGAAGATGCGATTTGCCGTTTGGCGCAAATGGCCCGGGCTACCGGGATTCATCTAGTCATCTCTACCCAGCGTCCTTCGGTGGATGTGATCACCGGTTTAATAAAGGCCAATATCCCGGCCAGGATTGCCTTTAACGTGTCTTCAATGATAGATTCGCGGGTCATCATTGATATGCCGGGGGCTGAAAAAATGCTTGGCAGAGGAGACATGCTCTATATCCCGCCGGATCAAGCTAAACCCAGCCGAATCCAAGGGACATTTGTTTCCGAACAAGAAGTGCAAAAATTGGTGGCATATCTAAAAAGTAAAAATGCACCTGTTGAATACACCGAGGAAGTGACGAATCTGCCGGTGACATCCTGGAAAAAAGGTGGAGTGGGTGGAACAACCGGGGCAGATGGAAAAGATGCTTTATTTGAAGAAGCAGTACGGACTGTCTGTCAATATGACCGGGCTTCAGCCTCACTCTTGCAGCGGAGATTGTCCATCGGTTATGCCCGGGCGGCGCGGATTTTGGATCAACTTGAACAAGCTGGGATTGTCGGACTAGGTGAGGGATCAAAACCCAGAGACGTGTTGGTACGCAACGCGGATGAATATTTTGCCCAACAAGCTGGAGGAGATACTACTGCCTCTCAAATTCAGTAAGGCTTCTGATTTAACTTTAATTCAAAGCAATTCATTTAATTTAAAATGTAAAAATCAAAATGGAAAATGACAATGTAAAGATACAAAATATTTTAAGATTAATTCATTTTTTATTTTAAATTGTTATTTTGATTTTTGATATTTACATTTTGAATTTTTATCATGCGTACTGTTGGACAATTATTAAAAGAAGATCGTCTCAAGAAAGGCTTTACTTTGGAGCAAGTCGAGAAGGCGACCAAGATCCGTGCCAAATTCATAACTGCGATTGAAACTGACAACTATCAAAAACTCCCGGCCGCCCCTTATATCCAGGGTTTTATCAAAAATTACAGCGAATTTTTGGGGCTATCCAGTCCGACGATACTGGCTTTATTCCGGCGCCAATTTATCGAACGAAAACGCCAAAACCAGCCGCAGATTGAAGAGCCTTTGACTAAATCAGCCTGGCAACTGACTCCCAATAAGGTCATTTTTGTGCTAGTGGTTATCCTGGTTTTGGGACTACTCGGGTATTTTTACAATCAGTACCAAGCCTTGCATCGACCGCCACCTCTGACACTCGAAAATCCTAAAGCAGATATAGTCGTGCATGAAGAAATATTGCCGGTATTTGGTCGGACAGACCCGGATGCAACTGTATCCATCAACCAGGAACCAATCTTAGTTAAATCAGATGGCAGATTTTATAAAGATATTCCGTTGACACTCGGAAGCAATACTTTAGTCATTGAATCAACCAGTAGAATTGGTGAAAAAACTACTCTTATCCGGCGCGTGACTCGGGCTCCCTGATTGACGGAGGGGGTTAAACAATGTTAGATTAGGAACATCATTGGATAACCCTGCCTTATGGATACAACACAAATTCTACTGACGATTGTAGTCACAGTCCTCACTATCCTTTTGACGGTGATTGGGATTCAAGTCATCTTTATTTTGATTGAACTACGTAAAACCCTCACCAAAATAAACCGTGTTTTAGACGACACCAGTCAAGTCACTGGTGGCATCAGCCGGTCAGTGACCGGCATGAGTGGGATGATGGAAGGCCTAAAAACTGGACTTTCAGTCGTCCATTGGTTTGATAAAAAACGCGCCGAAAAATAAAACGAAAAACTTCAATATGAGTGACACGACTTCACGACCACATCCGGATAATTCATTTTGGGCGGGCCTATTTTTGGGCGGAATTTTGGGTGGTCTGATCATCGCACTTTTGGGTACGGAAAAGGGGAAAAAATTGGTCAAAAAAATTGAAGAAGAGGGGTTGGACTTTTTGGATGAAACAAAAGATAAAATCGCAGAAAAAATACCGGAACTCGAACATAAAGGTCAAGAGTTGGTTGAACGAGGTAAGGAACTAGTACAAGAAGGCAGAAATCTCGAGGAAAAATTGGCAGAAAAAATCGTCGAAGCCAAAGCTGACATGACGCAACAAGCTTTGGCCCAAGCTGATTCGGCGCTAGAACACATTGAAAAACTCCAGCAGCATGGTCGTAATGCCACTGCCGAACTGCGGAAACGCCTGTTCAAAAATATCCCCAAAACTACTCGAGCTTAATTTTGCTTAGTTTCCAGTTGATTCATTTTGATTACGCTTAAAACAATCAAAACTCCTCCGACTAATTCTTTTATACTCGGTAGTTCACGGTAAAACAAAAAGCCTAAAGCAATCGCAAATACCGACTCCAGCGTCAACAAATTGCTTGCTAACACTGCTTTCACATGTTGAAAGCCATAATTTGTTAGAAAAAGATTGACTACGTTGAAGAGTCCGGCAATTCCAATAACCAATAAAAATGGTATTGTCCAAGTGACGTGGGGTAGGGGCTCTTTTGAAAACAGCGAAAGTGCCAGCACGCTGAAGAAAGCCAGGACGAACATCAAAAATGTGATTTCGCGATTATTTAGTTTTTGGGTTTGCCATTTGCGTGCGACGTAACTAAGTGAAAAAGAAAAGACTGATATCAAAGCTGCGATTTCTCCCACTCCCCAATCAAAAATATGTGCAAAATCTGTAATTGAGATTAATAACACTCCGAAAAAAGCCACACTTATCAAACTGATTTTTTTCCATGTCAATCGTTCATGAAGTAACAAAAAACCATAGAGAGCAGTGACGGGTAAAGCGCTGATAAAGGAAACATTGCTGTATTTAGTAAGTATTATAGCTTTAGAAAAAAGCGTTACGCCAATGGCATACATGGAGATAGCCCGAACAAAGAGGATTAGCCAATCTTTGATAGTCAGGCGCAAAAAATTTCTCCAGCGCAGGTCTTTGTAAAAAGCGATTAAGCCGATACACATTGCCGCTATCAATCGAAGGTAGACTTGTTGATAGAGGGTAAAACCGATATTTAAATACCGGACAAACAACCCCATTGAGGCAAAAATCGCTGAAAGAAAAATCAGGGCTACGATGCCTTTGTTTCTGTCTGACATTTTTATAAAACAATATGTTGTTTGGGATCAAATTTGGGTACAGTGACCATATACATCGTAAAATTACCTTCCCAATAAAACGCTTCACCTTTAGCAATAAATAGCGAATCCCCTCTAGAAAAAACAACCGTTTTCTTTTTAGTCACCAGTTTACCTGCTCCCGAAATGATATATACGAGTTCTTTACAGATCTGATTTACGGCAAAACCAATTTCGGGATACTTGCCTCTGATTTCAGCTACTGCTCCACTGACACTATTTTCGGGCATCAAATATTCCCGGATCGTAGTTGAAGCAGAGGGCGAAAGTTTGTTGGTAGTGGCCTTTTTGGCAAGATACATCACACTTCTCCAGTTTTTTTCGCCGCTTCCAAAAAACGAGCGGTGTAGGTCTTTTGTTCTTCTGGGGTAAATAGTGATAGGACTTCAAAGGTGATTGTCGTCTTTTTGTCTTTGACCACTATCTGATGAGCTACACAATAACCTAAAAAAGTCCAATCATCAGCTACCAAAAGCATCGCAATATGTAAAGGAAAAGTGCGTTCCCGATCTTTGGTAAACGTATAGATCCCACCTACTTTAAGCTGCGACAGATTAATGCTGCCTTTTGGAGGTTTAACCAGTGTATTGATTTCAGTCAGGTAGCCCATATTTATACGGAAATTATACTTAACAATACTATTCCAAGCAAGGTCACCACGATGCCAATCATTTGTTGTTTCTTAATCGGATCTTTAAACACAAAAAAAGCCAGTATCACAAATAGTACTGGATATGCGCCCGCAATTGGCGCCACAATTTTGGCAAGTCCCGAGTGAAGCCCTAGATTAAAAATGATATCTCCAATACGCAAAGAAATAGTTGAGCCAAGAATTGGTAAAAGTGTTTTGGTTTTGAGCGGACTAACCAACGGGATTTTTTTGATACGCATCATCCCCAAGAAAATTAAACTGGGGAAAAGCGAGATGTAAATTGGCCAAAACCAGCCAATTTTGTCAGTAATCACTCGCAAAAAAGTAAACACGACCGCAAAGCTCACCATAGCATACAAAGCAAAAAACAGACCAGAATTTACCACTTTTGCTTTTGATTTAAGAATTCCAAAATCAAACGTACATAAAAAAACGCCTGCAAAAATGATGGTTATAACCAAGATATGAGGAAGTGTAATCGGATCTTTGAAAAATAAAACTGAAAGAACTAAAACTAAAGCCGGAAAAGCGGCGTTAATGGTGCCTGCTAGCGATGGATTGGTTTTGGTGAAGGCTTCGTTCAAAGCAAAATTACCTGAGACATAAAAAAATCCAAGTAACAGATTGAGAAGAAATAAAGGTAGGGTAATTCCCGTAATTAATTGTGCAAATCCCACAAAAAAGGCATAAACAGTCAAAACCACAAAACTGCCAATAAATACCCAGATGGTGGTCGCATAAGCGCCAATTTTGCGCGAAGCAAACGCACCAAAAATATCGCCCAAAGCCCAACCAAAAAAAGGCACCAGACCAAAAATAAAAGAGTTCATATGAGCTGTATTCTAGCTATTTCGCGAGTTTCAAGTGAGGGATAGAGATTTTCTCTGCGTAAAATGATTTCAGAAACTTTCATAGTCGAATCAAATTTTTGCAACGATACAAAATCCAGAAGTTTTTGAGGATTAGTTAATTTTTTCTTAAAGCGGGCAAGACTAGTGTGGATCATATGATTGCGTTTGGGAGTTTCTGGGGGAAAGGGAAGTTTGGCAAAAAAAACTTCACGCAATTTTTCCAGCTCATCATTTTCATCAAACGCCGCCCAAATGATGGCAGCAGGAAATACAAGCAGAGGTTGAAAAGAAATGGAAAAGGCATTTAACATTTTATTTAACGCAAGAAATTTGGTGATAAATTCCTTTTGAACTAGCTCCCACGTTTTTACTTGCCCGGATCTATAAGTGCCTTTCCAATATACGACTTGATTAAAACTAATGTGCGCAAACTCAAGTGGAGAAAGATACAAAGTTGGTTCTATCTGAATCAGTTGTTGTTGAATAATTTTGATGATTTGTTTTACTTCCGGGGATAGATCAATTTGTAGCGTGACACCATAAATGGGTTTACCAATCATGGTATCGATCTCAATTTCATTACGGAGAATTTTGGGTATATTGGTAGTTTGGAGTTGTAAATAGAGGTTGTGAAGTCGCTGGTTCATAAGTCATGTAAGTAATATTACACCAACAAAACCCAAGATTCCGGCAAATATTTTGCGCCCAATACTGGTTTTTTCTTTTAGAATAAAAATTCCACCTAAAACAGTCAGGATACTAGCTGATGAGGTGATGGGTATGACCCTTGAAGCGTCTCCCAGACTCAACGCTTTGATTTGGATGATATATCCAAATACATTTAAGAAAGCCATGAGGACGACATGCCAACTACCGATACGCATTTCTTTCTTAAGTGCTGTAAGTGGAATTTTGGGAAAGGCAATAAATATAAGTGGCAAAGTCCAAACGGCAAAACTATATATACTGGCCGGTAATCCGCGGGATGCTGGTTTATCTAACATCCAAGCAGTTCCCATAAGGAGCGCACACATAAGAGCCAGCAGCATTTTGCGATTTAATTCAATATGCTGATTTTTGTAAACGACTAGAACTGAAGCGCTAACAATAAGTGTAGTCCCAATCAGTTTGGGAAGCGTGAGCGTTTCACCAAAAAAATAATTGAACCAGTAAACGCAACAACCGGAGCTAAACTATAGAGAATCGTGAGTGTTGATGCGTCTATGTGTTTCCGAGCCGAAAATTGAAATCTTTCATACAAGCCATACAGGCAGACAACAGCTAAAATAAGTAATAATTGTAATAAATTAGGTCGTGGCACAGAGAATTTATTTGTTTCAAGTAAATAAAATCCGAGGGCAAAGATCGCTCCCCAGGCATTAAATACAAAAGAAAAAGCCCGTTGATTTTCGCTTTTGACCGCTAGCACGCGCATCAAAAGGTTTAAAATCGTAAACATCAGAACCGAAATAAGAGAAAGCACCAGCCAGTTCATGCAACCATTATATATAAATAACGACTAAAATCCTTAAACGTGTTTTTTAAATGGTATAATTACGTTCATGAAATCAGCAGATGTCAGAAAAAAATATATTGAATTTTTCGTTAAAAGAGGACATAAGGAAATTCCTTCAGCTCCCTTAGTGCCGGAAAATGATCCGACCACACTCTTTACTTCCTCCGGCATGCAACCATTGGTTCCGTATCTTTTGGGACAACCGCATCCGGAAGGCACGCGTTTGGTAAACTCGCAAAAATCATTTCGCGCAGCCGATATTGATGAAGTGGGTGACAATCGGCACACCACTTTTTTTGAAATGCTGGGTAATTGGTCTTTGGGTGATTATTTCAAAAAAGAACAATTGCCGTGGATCTGGGAATTTTTGACTAAAGAATTGAGTCTTGATCCGAAACGTTTATTTGTATCAGTTTTTGAGGGTAATGATTCAGTGTCCAAAGATACGGAGTCAATTGAAATTTGGAAAGAGATTTATTCTAGAGCTGGTATTGACGCAAAAGTTGGTAAACAGATTTTTACCTATAACGCTCGCAAAAACTGGTGGTCACGGGCAGGAGAACCTGAGAAAATGCCAGCTGGAGAACCCGGTGGACCAGATAGCGAAGTTTTTTTTGATTTTGGTGAGCAACTGCAACTTCATGAACACTCGCCCTGGAAAAATGACATCTGTCACCCCAACTGTGATTGCGGCCGGTTCTTGGAAATAGCCAATTCTGTTTTCATGCAATATAAAAAAGAAGCAGACGGGACACTTAGTGAACTGCCAAAACCAAACGTCGATTTTGGCGGAGGACTTGAAAGATTAACTGCGGCCACAATAAACGACCCAGATATATTCAAAACAGATCTGTTTACTTCGATCATTCGAATCATCGAAGTGCTTTCTAAGAAAAATTATAAAGATGAACCAAGTATTACTCGCGCCATGCGAATTGTTGCCGATCACATTAAAGGCGCAGTCATGATGATGGCAGATGGAGTGATTCCATCAAATAAAACCCAAGGATATGTTTTACGCAGATTAATTAGGCGGTCATTGCTTCATGGCAGAACCTTAGGTTTACTCGGAAATTGGGAGTATGTGGGTCAGCTGGTTGTGCCAGTTGCGGAAATATATAAGGATGCATATCCCGAGGTGGTTCAGAAAGCCGCTGAAATCAAACTTATACTTCAAGAAGAAGCCATGCGGTTTGGCAAGTCTTTGGAAAAAGGCTTAAAAGAAATTGAAAAAATAGACCAGCTTGATGGTACACAAGCATTCAAACTTTATGAAACGTTTGGATTTCCCTGGGAAATGACTGAAGAAATTGCGCGTACCCGCGGCCAAACTGTAGAAAAAGGCGAATTTGAAAAAGCTTTCAAAGAACATCGGGATAAATCGCGAACCGCAGCCCGCGGGATGTTTAAAGGCGGACTTGCCGATCACAGCGAAGAAGTTATCAAACTCCACACTGCCACACATCTGATGCACCAAGCATTGCGTTCTGTTTTGGGTAATCATGTGCAGCAAAAGGGGAGTAATATCACAGCTGAACGGTTGCGATTCGATTTCTCACATCCCACCAAACTTACACCTGACGAAATCAAAAAAGTCGAAGACTTGGTTAATCAAAAAATAAAAGAAGATTTGCCCGTGTCTTTTGAAATTACAACTTATGCCGATGCGATCAAAGCAGGCGCCTTGGCATTTTTCGGCGAGAGATATCCGGAAAAAGTAAAAATCTATTCAATAGGTTCATTTAGTCGGGAAATCTGCGGAGGTCCGCATGTAGCTCACACCGGAGTCCTCGGTTCATTCAAACTCACCAAAGAAGAAGCCCTGGGAGCGGGAACTCGGCGGATTTATGCAGTAGTTTCCTGATGTGTCAAGCTATCCCACACCCGGTGTGGGTATTTATTATTCTTTATTTGCCTATTAAGTAAACGTGGAAATGATCAAAAAACTATTTTAAATATGAAAATACTTCTTACCTCAGCTGGGATGCGAGTCAAAGATGAAATACTCAAAATCTTACCCAAACCTCCGAAAAACACAAATGTGGCACTGATACTTGATGCCACGACTCCAATCAGAAATATTCATTTTGCCGAAATTGATAAGAGTCGTATGACTAAAGAGGGGTTTCAGATAGAAGAGATTTATTTAAGAGGGAAGACTGTAAATGAGCTACGCGAATTATTAAAAGACAAGGATGTGATTTATGTTGAAGGGGGTCAACCGTTCTATCTTCTCAAACAAGCAAAAAAAAGTGGTTTTTTTACAGTCGTTAAAGAGTTGTTACAAAAAGGAGTAATTTATATTGGGGTCAGTGCAGGAACGTATTTAGCATGTGCGACCATAGAACCTGCACTTTGGAAACCCAAAAAACGTGGTACTTTTGGACTGACTGATTTTTCAGCAATGAGCTTGGTACCATTTTTAATATTTGTTCATTACAGACCGCAACATAAAAAGTTAATTTTCGAACAAGTGAAAAAGTCTACTTATCCAGTAAAAATTCTCACAGATGAACAAGCATTGTTAGTTACTGATACTGAAGTTACCTTAGTAGGTAAACAACCAGAAGTTAAACTATGAATGTAAAAGATAAATTTGTTGTCATTATCGGAGCAACGGGTGGAATTGGATCGATGCTTTCGGAAAAATTAAGTAGAGAGGGTGCAAAATTACTATTGGTGGGAAGAAACAAAAGTAAGGTTGAGAAACTCATTTCTCAAGGGAACCAGTTTTACGAAATTGACATAACTGATCCGACACAAATACAAAGTTTTGTAGAAAAAATAAAAGAGAAACATATTGATTTTTTGATTAATGCAGCCGGCATTGGAATTTATAAACCATTGGAAGAAACAACTCATAAAGACTGGAAAGAATCTTTTGCCACAAATGTCACCGCGCCATTTTTATTCATTAAAGGACTGTTGCCGTTATTGCAAAAATCTGCGGACTCCTTAGTTTTAAATATCGGCTCTGGAGCCGGAGTGATACCGATGAAAAACCGCAGTGTTTATAGCGCTTCCAAATTTGCGCTTCGGGGGTTGACGTTAAGTCTTGCAGAAGAGTTTGTCGGTCATCACCCGCAAATTTGCTTGATTACACTTGGTAGTACGCTGACTAATTTTGCTGGAATCCCAGTTGAGAAAAAGAGAGAAGAATATAAAAAGGGTCGCGCCTATTTTACGCCGGAATGGGTGGCTGATAAACTGATTGAAATCATGAAAAGCGACAAACGGGAAGCAGAATACACTTTATACCCGGGAGATTTTGGTTTTGGTACGTGGAAAAAACCATAAGAATAAAAAAAGTAGAGGATAAATTATGGTAAAAAATAAAACCGAAGAAACCTTTCATGTCAACGGTGAATTGCTACTTTTGCAAATACTCTCATTCTTGGTGTAAGATGAGTACACTCCAACATGCTAGAAGGCCTGCTACATCACAAGAAAGAAGAAAAGGATTATTTATGTGCCCTGGTCGTGACCGAAGACCGGGTGGATGCGGCATTGTGGGAAGCAACCAAGGATGGTAAAGTCAATGTTCTCAAAAACTCTACAGTGCCGTTTACCGGCGAGTGGGAAAAGACAATTGATGCAGCAGATCAGGCGGTGACGGAAATAGAGACAGGTCTGCCGGAAGGTGTTGAACTAACCAAAGTCGTATTTGGTTTGTTTCCGGAATGGTTAACAGAGGATCGGATCAAAGATGCCTATCTCAAACAACTCAAGCAATTGACTACGAGTTTGTCACTTAAACCTTTGGGTTTTGTGGAATTGCCGACAGCCGTGGTGCATTTGCTGCAACGGGATGAAGGTACGCAGCAAACCGTGATTTTGGTCGGGGTGGAAAGTAAGCATGTCACAGTGTCGCTATTTAAAATCGGAAAATTAGTCGGTTCTGTGACTCAAGCACGCACAGAAATCACGGCTGATATTGAAGGGATTTTGGCGTCTTTTAAAGAAGTGGAAGTATTGCCTTCGCGAGTTTTACTCTATGGTACGAGTAGCGACCTCGAAAATTTAAAAAGTGACTTACTCAACTACCCCTGGCAAAAAAAAGCCAATTTTTTACATTTTCCCAAAATCGAGATTTTGCCCGAAGATTTTGCAGTCAAAGCCGTAGCTATAGCCAGTGCCACCGAAATCGTACCCCACCAGCCAGAAGTTGAAACGTTGCCAGATGGTTCGCCAACCTCTAAGACATCCCCACCGGTTGATGAAGTAGCACAAGTGGCTGCCGATTTGGGATTTGTCAAAGATAAAGACGTGGCGGAGGAAGAAGAGGTGGTTCCTGCCAAAACCTCAAATGAACCCGTTAACAATATCGTCTCGGTCCCTAGACCAAGTCAGGGGATCAAGTTGCCCAAATTTAGTTTACCCAAATTTGAATTTACGCTCAGGTTTCCCCGTTTGAATAAATTTGGTTTTTTACTTATCGGGTTAATACTATTAATAATAGTCGGCGGGGCAATTTACGGCGGATACTGGTGGTTACCCAAAGCGACGCTAAAAATCTTGGTTACACCCCAAGCTTTGGACAGATCGCTTGATCTGACTTTTGACTCCAAAGCAGATGAAGCCAACCCTGAACAAAATATCCTTCCCGGTCGGGAAGTTACCACAGACGTAAATGGTAGTAAAACGCTGCCTACTACTGGTAAAAAAACAGTCGGGGACAAAGCTCTGGGTGAAGTCACGATTTATAATAAAACTTTTAATACCAAAACTTTTAAAACCGGGACAGTAGTGACAGCCGGCAATTTGAGTTTTACCTTGGATGCGGAGGTGACGATCGCTTCAGCCAGTGAAAGCGTAGGCACTTTGACTTATGGCAATAGTAAAGCCGCAGTCACCGCCGCCGATATTGGTAGTACTAGTAACCTCGGCCCGGGAACGGATTTTACATTTGCCGATTTACCGACGACTTCCTATTCAGCTAGGAATGATAAAGCTTTTTCCGGTGGTTCCAGTCGTGAAGTAGCCACAATTTCCCGTGAAGATCAAAAAACAGCGCGGGAGCAAGTGTTAGCTGAGCTTAACTCCCAAGCCGAGTCCCAGCTTGGTCAAAATTTGGAAACGGGGGAAAAACTTCTGGATAAATCAGTCACTACCAAAACCACCAAAGAAACTTTTAGTAAAGAAATAGGGGAAGAAGCAGATGAGCTGACCGTTGAGGAAACCGTGACAGCTACGGGGATCGTTTACCAAGAAGCTGATTTTTTTACTTTGCTGGAAAGTATTGTAGCCAACAACGTGCCGCAAAACTTCGAATTTAATAAATCCGAAGCAGTTTTGAAAGTAGTAAATATTGGTGAAGACAAAGATGGGAAGCGAACGATCAGCGTAGAAATAAAAGTAAATTTATTGCCCAAAATCGATACTAGTGATTTAAGCAAAAAGCTCGCCGGGCGTTCAATTGATGATGCCACCGCATATTTAAAATCACAATCAAACATCTCCGGGGTGGAGTTTTCCTTATCCGGCCAGTTGCCAAATTTGAAGAAAAATCTGCCGGCTAATCCGGCCAACATCAAAATAGTTGTTGCCTCGCTTTAATCTGTCTTCGCGGAAATCCAATGGGTTATTAGCCCTCAGAGTTTCAATTCCTTTTCTTGCATTATCCCCAAAATGTATGCCAAGATAGATTTATGACCCGGTATCGTTACGTCAAATCACATCCGGTAGTGGTAACTGTGCCAATTATACCTACAACCTTAATCATTTTTGGCTGTTTGATTTTAGCGTGGGTAAGTTGGCCGATTCTCAACCAACTAGTTTATGCTCAGACATTTGGTGAGATAGTGACCCCGATTGTCGAAAATAGTGAGAATCAGTCGATTGACAAAGGTGAAGTCGCCGATGTAGATTACACCAAAGCCAGTAATTGGTTTCCCAATTTCCCAGCTAAAAAGACCGAGTCGGAGATAACAAATTATTTTTTGTCAATTCCCAAATTGGGGATTGTGAACGCCACAGTCATCATTGGTGCAGATGATTTATCCAAAAGCCTGATCCATTATGGTGGGACAGGTTTACCGGGAAAACCAGGTAAGGCTGTAATATTTGGGCATTCAATTTTGCCGCAATTTTTTGACCCCCAAAATTATATGTCGATTTTTTCTTTAAACTACCAACTTAAAGAAGGAGATGATATTTTTATTCGTTTTGACGGAGTTGACTACCGTTATAAAGTCACGAGCCGGAAAATCACCGATCCGGATGATGTTTCGGGACTAGAACAAAGGTTTGACGACTCATATATCACTTTGGTGACTTGTTTTCCATCGGGTACATATTTAAAACGGTTGTGGTTGACAGCTAAGCTAGCGCCGTTTGGTAAAATCTCAAAATGAGTTATTTAGGCTTGGACTATGGTGCAAAACAAGTAGGGGTAGCCATTTCCGAAGGGGTACAAGCCCAGGGGCTCGTAGTTTTGGAGACCAAAGAAGTGATTCCGAGATTGCGGCAGATCACCAAAGCACACCAGGTTCACGTAGTCGTCCTGGGTTTACCTGAGGGGAGATTTAAACCGCAAGTCATGCAATTTGGGCAGGAAATAGAAACGCAGCTTGGGTTGCCGGTGGTGTTGTGGGATGAGACTTTATCCAGTCGCCAAGCTCAAACAGAACTAGTCAAAAGACATACTACCAGCAAACGCAGACGCGTTCAGGAGCACGCTGTGGCCGCCGCCGCGATTTTGGCAGATTATCTAAGTGAAATAAAAACATATGACAAGCGAAAGAAAACGTTTAGCAGTTGAAGCCATCAAAAAAAAACTGGTGGGCAAACGCCTAAATTACAACGAAATATTTGCCCTGATGGATGAAATCGCCAACAAACGGCTAGGAGATGTGTTGACTACTTATTTTGCCGCGGCCGGTTTTGCGGAAGGATTTAATAACGATGAACTGTACTATTTGACCCGGGCGATGGCCGAGACGGGAGAGAGATTGAAATTTAAAGGTATCGTGGCGGATAAACATTCGACCGGGGGGGTGGCGGGTACGCGAACCACCATGATCATCGTCCCGATCATCGCCGCCGCCGGAATCAAGATCCCCAAGAATTCTTCCCGGGCCATCACCTCGCCTTCGGGAACAGCTGATACGATGGAAGTGATTGCGCCGGTGACGTTTTCGCCGCGAGACATCCAGCGAATTGTCGAAAAAGTGGGTGGTTGTATAGTTTGGGGAGGTCACTTAGGTTTGGCTCCGGCAGACGACATCATTATCCAAGTCGAAGAACCATTGGCTTTTGAATCTTTTGACAAGATCATTATTTCCATCATGGCAAAAAAAGTTGCTTCCGGAGCCACCCACGTGATCATAGATATTCCAGTTGGGCCGCACATGAAAATAAAACATCTTAAAGATGCCGAATTCATCCAAGCTAAATTCCAATTCTTGGGCCGCAAGTTTGGGATCAAATTGGTAATTGATGTTAATGAAACTCGTCAACCAGTAGGGCGGGGGGTAGGACCAGTTTTGGAAGTCCGGGATGTATTTCAAGTCCTAGAACAACACAAAGATCGGCCTTTGAAACTGGAACAAAAAGCTCTTCGTTTGGCAGCCAAACTGCTAAATTTGTGTTTTTCTGACATGAACGGTCCATATCAGGCGGGGACGGGAGAAGAGGTGGCTAAAGACATCCTTGAGTCAGGTAGAGCTTTGGCTAAAATGCGCGAAATTATCCACGCCCAGGGCGGCGATCCGGATGTCTCATGCGCCAACTTGACTTTGGCTAGACAAAAATACCGAGTCAAGAGTCTTCATCAAGGACGGGTGACACAACTTAACAATCGGGATGTGTCGGTGATTGCACGGATTTTGGGCAGCCCCAATGATAAAAAGGGGGGTATCTATCTTGAGCGCAAGCTTGAAGATGAGGTGGACACAGGTGATATACTATGTACGCTTTATAGTTCAGACAAATGGCGACTTCAAGAAGGAATTGAAACTTTAAAACACTTACCAATTTATTCAGTGGAATAAGATATATGTTAAAAAATATCATTGCACCCGTCCAGGCTTGGTTGCTTTCGCAAAACCGCTGTGTGGGCTGTGGTAAACCTCTGGTGGGGAAAACACAAAATAAAAAATCTGGTCAAGCGGTGGTGACATGTATTTGTAAACGCATCTACGTCTTTGACGATGTGAAGAAAAGATTCCGCCGTGCCCTGGTAACAGAGATATAATCGAGTGATATATCAGGGATCAGAGTTCGTTTAGCAATGGACACCAACAACCATAAAGCTCATGAATAAAATTTTCATCCGTTTAGCAGTTTTAGGGTTGATTTTGTTATTGGTGATAGGTGGCGGCTGGTTGTGGTGGAAAGATGCTACGCAAGCCGCAATTCCAGGAGAGACCACGACCAAGATTTTTGTCGTCGAGAAAGGCGAAAATGTCCGCAGTATTGCTACCAGACTCAAAAATGAGAAATTGATAAAAGATCAAATTGGCTTCTTTTTGGAAGTCAAACTTCTAAATTTAGACAATAAATTGCAAGCCGGTGATTTTCGGTTAAGTCCAGGAATGACCACCGAACAAATCATTGAACAGTTGACGCACGGAACACTAGATACCTGGGTGACTATAGTAGAAGGTTGGCGTAGCGAGGAAATTGCGCTTAAGTTGGCCCAAACATTGGCTATCCCGGAAACAGAGTTTAATAAGTTGGCCCACGAAGGCTATATGTTTCCCGATACTTATTTGATTCCTAAGGATGCAACAGCTGCAGCCATTGTGCAAATACTTGAAGACAATTTCAATAAGCGTGTAAGTGCTGAAGTCCGGAGTAAAATCACCCAACAGGGTATCAGTTTTGCTGATGGTATCATCCTGGCTTCAATTGTTGAACGCGAAGGTAGGACCGATACAGATCGACCTATCATCGCCGGGGTTTTACTTAAGCGCTTGAAACAAGATTGGCCACTCCAGACCGATGCTACACTTCAATATGCCTTAGGTTATCAATCAGAAACTAAATCCTGGTGGAAAAAAGAGTTGGTGCAGGCAGACAAAGATTTGAATTCACCCTACAATACATATAAACATATTGGATTGCCACCTACACCAATTGCCAATCCCGGGCTGGCTGCAATTTTAGCTATCGCTAACCCGGTAGATACACCTAACTGGTATTATTTGCATGATAAAGAAGGCAAAGCCCATTTTGCGGAAACACTCGAAGAACACAATGCAAACGTAAATCGTTATTTACAGTAGCTTATTAGCAAAAAATCCGCGGTCTTGACAGGATGCAAAAAGCGTGTTATAAATAGAGTCAATTAAATACGAAAAAAGCGTACAAGACGCCAGTACGCTTTATTTTGTCGTTCACAAAACTGCCAAAATACGTTTGATATCGAATGGACGCAAAAATTCCTCACCGCCAATATTGGGGAAAGATAGTCAGTAATCTGCCCCCATTAGATTTAACTTCAGTACAACGTGAGTCTTATGCGTGGTTTTTGCAAGAAGGCATCAAAGAACTGTTAGAAGAAATTTCTCCAATTGATGATTTTACCGGAAAAAACTGGTCGTTAAGATTTGCAGATTATAGTTTTGGCAATCCTCCTTATTCTCCACAACAAGCTCTCGAAAAAGGCGTGACTTATGATATTCCCCTAAAAGTAGAGGCTACCTTAACTAATAAACAGACTGGTAAATCAATCACGCAAGAAGTCTTTTTGGGCGATATTCCGGCGATGACCGAAAATGGTACTTTTATCATCAATGGTATCGAGCGATGTGTGGTAAACCAACTGGTTCGTTCTCCCGGAGTTTACTTCACCGGTGAAATCGATCCGTTGAGTGGCCGGACTTTATTTACAGCCGAAATTCGGCCTCTCCATGGATCCTGGTTGGAATTTAACATCGCCAAAAATGATGTTTTGTCAGTGCGGATTGATCGCCGACGCAAATTGACTGCTACGACTCTACTTCGGGCAGTGGGTTATGGCACCAATGAGCAACTAGTTGAGTTATTCAAAAACGTGGATACCAACCCCGAACATTCCTATATAAATGCCACTATTGCCAAAGATCCCACTCAAAGTCAAATTGAAGCCGTTCTGGAAATTTACCGTAAGATGCGTCCGGGTGAACCGGTAGTTTTGGATAACGCGCAAGAGCTTCTAAACAACATGTTTTTTAACGGACGCCGCTACGATCTGGGTCGCGTGGGTAGATTCAAAATGAACAAGAAATTGGGTCTTTCTATCCCCAGTCAAAAAGAAAACTGGGTTTTGGCTAAGGAAGATATCCTAGGTGCTATCCGCTATTTGATTGGTTTGACTCAAGGACAAGGCAATGTAGATGATATCGACCATTTAGGCAATCGTCGGGTTCGCCGGGTGGGAGAGCTCGTAGCTACAAATGCTTTTCGGGTAGGTCTCCTTCGCCTCGAACGAACGGTGCGCGAAAAAATGAGTTTGGCAGCCACTTTGGAAGGGGAAATTACTCCAACTCAAATAGTCAACGCTCGTCCCGTAATTGCCGCAATCAATGACTTTTTCCGCACCAGTCAATTGTCAACAATTCTTGATCAAACTAACCCGCTAGCTGAAGTCGACAATCTCCGACGGTTGACAGTCATGGGCAGTGGTGGTATTTCCCGAGAACGGGCTTCATTTTCAATCCGGGACATCAACTCTTCTCAATATGGCCGGATTGATCCGGTAAGAAGTCCCGAGGGACCGAATATCGGACTTGTGACCTATATGTCACTTTATGCCCGGGTCAATGGATACGGATTTTTAGAAACACCTTATCGCAAAGTAGTTAAAGAAAAGGCAGAAGGCAAGGTCCAAGCCCGAGTCAGTCAGGATTTGGTTTATTTAGCCGCCGATGATGAATGGGGGAGCAAAATCACTCATGCTGGAGTCAATTTGGATGAAGCTGGTTACATCATGGATGAACGCGTGCCCGTGCGCTATAAGGGTGAGTTCATTGAAATAAATAGTAATGAAGTGGATTTTATTGATTTGATTCCGCGCCAGGTGGTTGGAACTGCAGCTTCCTTAATCCCGTTTTTGGCCCACGATGAAGCTAATCGGGCACTTATGGGCACACATATGCAATGTCAGGCTGTACCGCTACTCGTGCCCAGATCGCCAGTTGTTGGTACTGGTATGGAAAATGTGGCAGCAGAAGCTATGAATCGAGTGGTCAAAGCCAAACAAGCTGGAATTGTGACTTTTGTTGACGGAACAAAAGTGATAGTGAAGCCACAGACTGGCAAAGGTGAAGATGAATACCCGATTGAGAAATTTAAGCGTTCGGCTCAATCGACCTGTTATTCACAGCGGCCGTTGGTGACGCTAGGGCAAAAAGTAAAAACGGGCCAAATCCTGATTGACGGACCTGCAAGTGAAAACGGCGAGTTGGCCTTGGGTCAAAACCTACTTATCGCCTATATGAGTTTTGATGGGTTGGGTTATGAAGATGCGATCGTGATTTCAGATCGATTGGTGCGTGAAGATGTGTTGACCTCAATCAACATCGAGGAACATGAAGCTACGGTAGTTGATACCAAGTTGGGCACTGAAGAAACGACCCGAGATATTCCCAATGTGGGTGAGGAAGCACTACGAAATCTGGATGAGGCAGGTATTGTCGTAGTCGGGGCGGAAGTGGGTCCCAACGATATTTTGGTCGGAAAAATTGCGCCGAAAGGCGAAACCGAACTCACAGCTGAAGAAAGACTTTTACGGGCGATTTTTGGTGAAAAAGCTCGGGAGGTCCGAGATACGTCTCTGAGGATGCCGCACGGTGAAAAAGGCACAGTCATTGGTATCAAAATTTTGGATAAAGAAAAAGGTGATGAACTTGAACCAGGTACCAATCGCAAAATTATCATTAAAGTCGCTCAAATCCGCAAAGTCGTAGTAGGAGATAAATTGGCTGGAAGACACGGTAATAAAGGTGTGATCTCCAAAATCGTTCCGCAGGCTGACATGCCGTATATGGAAGACGGAACTCCGGTAGATATCATCATTTCGCCTTTATCTGTCTTGTCCCGGATGAACTTGGGCCAACTCCTGGAGGCCCATTTGGGTTTGGCAGCTAAGAACTTGGGTTATAAAGTAGCGGTGCCGGTATTTGAGCCGGTTTCTGAAGACCGGATCGTAGGGGAACTTGAAAAATCAGGTCTGCCTGTCTCGGGTAAAACGATCCTTTTTGACGGTCGTAGCGGTCAGCCATTCACTGCATCGGTTGCGGTCGGCATTGGTTATGTGATGAAGCTTATTCACATGGTCGAGGACAAAACCCATGCTCGCTCGACCGGACCTTATTCCTTAGTTACACAACAACCTCTAGGTGGTAAAGCCCAAATGGGTGGACAACGCTTGGGAGAAATGGAAGTTTGGGCGCTTGAAGCTCACCGCGCAGCTTATTCACTTCAAGAAATGTTGACTATCAAAAGCGATGATGTGGTAGGTCGGGCCAAGGCATTTGAGGCAATTGTCAAAGGTATTGATATTCCGGCTTCCAACGTCCCCGAATCTTTTAAAGTTTTGGTCAAAGAACTTCAGGCATTAGGTCTTAACGTGACTCCTATCGGAGTAGTCACAGCCTCCCAGCGCAAACTAGCAGAAATTGAAGCGATCAAAGATTTAGCGCAGGTCGCTCAAGCTGGGGAAGAATTGGCAGCGGCCGCAGGTGAAGAGTTGGTCGTAAATGAAGAACAAATAAAAGTAGCCGAACCAGTTGAAGAGTAATAAAAAAGTAAAGTGTAAATATCAAAAACTTTTGATTATTATATTTTGAATTTAGTTTATGGATAAAAAAGGCACACTAGCAAATATTGTAGACTTTTCCGGACTGAAAATTACTTTGGCTTCACCAGCCACGATTAAGGATTGGTCATATGGCGAAGTCACTAAGCCGGAAACTATCAACTACCGCACGCTTAAGCCTGAAAAAGACGGTTTATTTGATGAACGGATTTTTGGCCCGACCAAAGATTGGGAATGTTACTGCGGTAAATATAAACGGATCAGGTATCGGGGGATTATTTGTGACAAATGCGGAGTTGAAGTAACCCAGTCTAAAGTGCGGCGCGAACGCATGGGGCATATTACTTTGGCAGCCCCAGTGGCTCATGTGTGGTTTTTCAAAGGGGCGCCTTCAAAACTATCACTTCTTTTGGATATGACGCCAAGAGCTCTTGAGAGCATAATTTATTTTGCCCAATATTTGGTTTTGGCTGTGGATGAAACTAAGCGCAAAGAAGTCTTAAAGACTCTTGATGGGCGAATTGAAGACAAGAAAAAAGAGATTCTCAAAGCGCTCGAAGAATCCAAAAAATCTTTACACAAAGATTTTGAGGGCCAAAGAAAAGATTTAAAAGATAAAATTGCGAGTGGGGAAGCCCGTGAATTAGCCGCGTCTGAAATTACTCTCAAAGAGAAACAGAAATTGGCCCGACTTGAGGAAGAATCGGCCAAAGAGGAAGCCAGAGCCAACGAAATGGTCAAAGTCTTGACTGAGTTGGCAGGTTCAATTAAAAAGCTTTCCTTAGTCACCGAAGACGAATACCTCAAGCTGCATGAGTATAAAGCCGCCGGGTTTTTTACTGTGGGCATGGGAGCAGAAGCGATCTTGAATGTCATCAAAACTTTGGACTTGGATAAACTGGCGGCAGAGATGCGAGAAGAGGCGCAAAAAACCAAGGGTCAACGCCATATTAAAGCTACTAAGCGTTTACGGATCGTTGAAAGCCTCAAAAATGCCCAGATTGATTCCTCATGGATGATCTTGACAGTCTTGCCGGTGATTCCGCCAGATTTACGACCGATGGTGCAACTGACCGGAGGTAGATTTGCGACCAGTGATTTAAATGATCTTTATCGCAGGGTGATTAATCGCAATAACAGGTTGAAGCACTTGATCGATTTGGGGGCTCCGGAAATTATCTTGCGTAATGAAAAACGGATGCTTCAGGAAGCAGTAGATTCGCTTATTGATACGACCCAAAGGCCGACATCACGTGTCACGACTCAAGCTTTACGTTCGCTTTCTGATATGTTGCGTGGGAAGCAAGGGCGTTTCCGCCAAAACCTATTGGGTAAACGGGTAGACTATTCGGGCCGGTCAGTGATCGTAGTCGGTCCGGAGTTGTCTTTGTCACAATGCGGTTTGCCCAAAGAAATGGCTCTGGAAATGTTTAAGCCGTTTGTGCTTCGAGAGCTGATCGCCCGCGGTATTGCGCCCAACGTCAAAAGCGCCAAAAATGTGTTGGAACGACGGGATCCGGAAGTGTTTGATATTTTGGAAGAAATCACTCGGGAACATCCAGTGCTTTTAAATCGGGCGCCGACTTTGCACAAATTGGGTATTCAAGCCTTTTTCCCAATTTTGATTGAAGGAGCGGCTATCCGTATCCATCCATGTGTTTGTGCCGGATACAATGCTGATTTTGACGGTGACCAGATGGCGGTCCACATCCCCCTGTCCAAAAAAGCCCAAGAGGAAGCTAAAACCTTGATGCAACCTGTACAAAACTTATTAAAACCGGCTGACGGTTCACCGATCACTGTGCCAAATAAAGACATGGCCTTGGGTTGTTATTATCTTACGAGTATTGATCCGAGATTCGACGCCCTTGCACAAGAACAAATGCAGATTTTTAGTGATCAAAGTGAAGCTATTTTACTTTACCAGCTGGGAAAAATTGGGCTCCGGATGCCGATCCGGGTAAGATTGTCCACGGGTATCCTGACTACGACTACGGGGCGAATTTTATTTAATGAGACTTTGCCTAATGAACTGCGTTTTTACAATGATACTGTGAAAGCAGCGACCATCAAACAGATCGTGACCCGAGCACTCGATATGTTGTCACGGGAAGAAGTGGCCCATTTGATTGACCGCATCAAAAACTTCGGTTTCTGGGGGGCGACTTTAGCCGGTGGAGTATCTTTGTCAGTATTTGATAATGAAATGATCCCGCACAAAAATCAAATTATTGCTGAAGCCGAAATCAGAGTGACTGAAGTCGACCAGAACTATCAACAGGGATTGATCACTTTGGAAGAAAAGAAACGCTTGGCCAATGAGATTTGGATAGAAATTACAGAAAAAATAGCCAACGAAACCTGGGCTCGACTTGCCAAAGACAATCCGGTGCGGATGATTATCGAATCTGGAGGGGCGCGAGCATCAAAAGATCAACTGAAACAACTGGCGGCCATGCGGGGTTTGGTAGTTGATCCTTTGGGAAAGATCGTCGAACTACCAACTAAATCCAATTTCCGTGAAGGCTTATCGATATTTGAATACGTCACATCCACCCGTGGTTCCCGCAAAGGCTTGACCGATTCGGCTCTAAAAACAGCTGATGCCGGATATCTGACACGCAGACTTGTGGACGTGTCACATGATGCCATTATCCGGATGGAAGATTGTAAAACTGACGATGGAATTGAGTTTACAAAACAAGACATCCGGCAGGTAGCTTTTGCATCCCGGATTTTAGGTCGGCTGTTGGTAGAGCCGGTGATGTCTGGCAAAAAAACCCTGTTTGCCAAAGACACGGAAATCACGCCGCAGGTTGTTGAAGTTTTAAATAAAGAAAAGATAGAGAGTGTTTACGTGCGTTCGCCCTTAACGTGTAAGGCAAAATATGGTTTATGCCTGAAATGTTATGGTCGTGATTTCTCAACCCGTGCTATGGTGGAGCTAGGGATGCCGGTAGGAATTGTAGCCGCCCAGTCGATCGGTGAACCAGGAACCCAACTGACTATGCGTGTCAAACATGCTGGAGGCATTGTCGGTCTGGACGTGACCCAGGGTCTGCCGCGAGTAGAAGAATTATTTGAGGCCCGGACCCCCAAAGTTTTGTCGCCTTTATCAGAGATATCCGGAAAAGTAGAAATCGTGGAGAGTGCCGAGGGTAAGATCGTTCGCGTCAAAAGTATTGATATCAAACCGGTGGAAGAGCGTGAATACCTGATTCCGGCCACGAGCGAATTGTTGGTGGAGACCGGTGATTTGGTGGCAGTCGGACAGCAACTCACGAGCGGATTTTTGGATATCAAAGAGGTTTTGGCCATCCGGGGACTGCGCGGAGCGCAGCGTTATTTGATTGATGAGATCCAAAGAGTTTACGAATCTCAAGGAATTCCGATTAACGATAAACACTTTGAGGTGATCGTGCGCAAGATGAGCGATAAAGTCAGGATTGAAACTAGCGGAGACACAACCCTACTTCCGGGAGAGCTAGCTGATAAATTGGTTTTTGAGGAAGAAAACGCCCGGGTTCTGGCTGAAGGCGGAGAGCCAGCTACGGCCCAGGTGATCATTTTGGGGATTACGCGGGCGGCACTCTATACAGAATCATGGTTATCCGCGGCCTCTTTCCAGGAGACAACCAATATTTTGACAGACGCAGCTTTGTCAGGCAAAGAAGATCATTTGGTGGGACTTAAAGAAAACGTGATCATTGGCCGTTTGATTCCGGTGAGCGCAGAACGTGCCAAGCTTGAGTAAAATTTGAGGCTCGTGTATAATCACATATCACAATAAGTCAAAACTCAAAATTCAAAAGGCAAAAGTTCAAGTCAAAATTCAAAACTGATAACTTTTCACTTTTTACTTGTAATTTTGACTTTTGATTTTTGCATTTTGAATTTTTTATTTTATGCCAACTATCAATCAACTTATTCGCAAAGGACGTAAAAGCGCCCCAAAAAAAATTAAAGCCACGGCTTTGCGGCGGTATTTTAACGCTAAAGACCGGTTAATGAAGCCAATTGCCTCACCGCAAAAACGGGGAGTGGTGACACTGGTCAAAACCATGACTCCCAAAAAACCCAATTCGGCTCTGCGTAAAGTGGCTCGGGTCAGACTCTCAAATAAACAGGAAGTGACAGCTTATATTCCCGGTATTGGACATGAACTGACCGAACACGCGATCGTCATGGTGGAAGGCGGTCGAGTCCAAGATCTGCCGGGAGTAAAGTATCATATCGTTCGGGGTAAATACGATACTAGTGGTGTAGCCAACCGCAAACAAGGCCGTTCCCGCTACGGAGCGAAAAAATCAGGGGCAAGCGCGGTAGCAGCAAAGGCGGCTCCCACGCCAGCTGGAGCGCCAGCATAAATAGTTCGAAGTTGGTAGTTCGAAGAAAATTATCAACTTTGTCAGCCAGAGGCTGGTCTGGGCCAAAGGCCCATCGGCCGTTGGTTGAGGCCTTTGGCCGAAACCTTGAACTAAACTATGGCTAGAACAGCAAGAATCATTCGCAAACGTCAGGTAGAGCCGGAACCGATTTACAATAGTCGGTTAGTGGCTAAATTTATTAACCAAGTGATGCGGGGTGGCAAAAAAACTGCCGCCGCAGCCCAAGTATATCAAGCCTTGACACTACTTAAAGACCAAGGGCTTGAGCCTTTGAAAACTTTTGAACAGGCGCTAAATACTGTCGGACCCAAAATGGAAGTGCGGCCGCGGCGCGTGGGGGGAGCATCATACCAGATCCCGATGGAAGTCCGAGGTGACCGACGAATGTCACTTGCAATCAGGTGGATGATTACTGCAGCCCGCAAGCGTTCAAATAAAGACTTTCACACGTTTGGCCAAAAACTGGCGGCGGAAATCACGGATATTCTCAAAAATCAGGGCGAAGCGGTGAGAAAACGCGACACTATTCATCGTATGGCTGATGCCAACCGGGCCTTCGCGCATTTTAGGTGGTAAAATACAATAAGTCAAAACTCAAAATTCAAAAGGCAAAAGTTCAAGTCAAAATTCAAAACTGATAACTTTTCACTTTTTACTTGTAATTTTGACTTTTGATTTTTGCATTTTGAATTTTTTTATTTATGGCTCAACAACAATCAGTTGTCACAAAAAATCGTAACGTTCCGTTAGACAAAGTCCGTAATATCGGGATCATTGCCCATATTGATGCGGGTAAAACTACTACTACCGAGCGAATTCTCTATTACACCGGACGGACTTACAAAATCGGGGATATTGATGAGGGGACGACCCAAATGGATTGGATGGAACAGGAACGAGAGCGGGGAATTACGATCGTGTCAGCTGCCACGACTACTTTCTGGAAAGATGTGCGGATAAACATCATTGATACTCCCGGACACGTTGATTTTACAGCCGAAGTCGAACGGTCACTACGCGTTTTGGACGGAGGAGTGACGGTTTTGGATGCTGAGGAAGGCGTGCAATCCCAATCCGAAACTGTTTGGCATCAGGCTGATAAGTATCACGTGCCCCGGATTTGTTTCATCAACAAAATGGACAAAGTGGGTGCCGATTTCCGCCGAACGATTGGGATGATTGAAGAGCGGTTGGGAGCTCGAACTGCAGTGATGGTGGTGCCGATTGGCGTAGAAAACACCTTTAAAGGTGAAATAGACCTTTTGACCCGTAAGGCTTTAGTTTGGGGAAGTGATGAGTTGGGAGCCAAATTTGACGTTTTGGAAGAGATCCCGGCTGAATTGGCCGCAGAAGTCGAAAAATCCCGGCACGAGTTGGTGGAGCGCATTTCCGAAACCGATGATACACTCTTGGAAAAATATTTAAACGGCGCGGAACCAACTATTTCAGAACTAAAAGCTGCCTTAAGACGGGCGACAATTGCTTACAAATTAGTTCCGATTTATTGCGGGACGTCGCTACGCAACAAAGGCGTTCAACCTCTTTTGGATGCAGTAGTTGATTATTTGCCGTCGCCTATAGATTTACCTCCGGTCAAAGGCGAAGATCCCAAAAACCCGGAAGCCAAAATTGAGAGAAAGCCGAGCAATGATGAACCTTTGGCTGGTCTAGCTTTTAAAATCCAAATTGATCCCCATGTAGGAAAGCTCACCTACGTCCGGATTTATTCGGGGACGATCAAGTCCGGCTCTTATGTTTACAATGCCAATAAAGGTCTAAAAGAGCGTGTAGGACGGGTGCTTTTGATGCATGCCAATAAACGGGAAGAGATTGATGAGGCTTATGCTGGTGAAATTGTGGCTTTGGTGGGAGTCAAAGATACGATCACCGGAAATACGGTTTGTGATGAAACTCACCCCATCATTTTGGAAAAAATTTCTTTTCCAGAACCAGTAATTTCTTTGGCAATTGAACCCAAAACCAAAGCGGATCAGGAAAAAATGGGTTACGCTCTCCAACGTCTGGCCGAAGAAGACCCCACCTTTAAAATCAAATCAAACTTAGAGACCAACCAGACTATTATTTGGGGTATGGGCGAGTTGCACTTGGAGATCCTGGTCGACCGGATGAAGCGGGAGTTCAAAGTCGATGCGGCAGTGGGAGCGCCCCAAGTAGCTTACAAAGAAACCGTTCGTAGGTCAACTCAAGCTGAAGGCAAATACATCCGTCAGTCTGGAGGTCGGGGTCAGTACGGACACTGTTTTATCAAACTTGAACCGCGATCAAGAGGCGAGGGTTATGAGTTCGTAAATGCAATCAAAGGTGGAGCTATCCCGGCCGAATTTATTACGCCAATTGATAAGGGTATCCGTGAAGCTATGGAAAACGGAGTGGTCGCGGGTTATCCGGTGGTGGATGTGAAAGCTACAGTTTACGACGGAACTTATCATGATGTAGATTCTTCCGAAATTGCCTTCAAAATCGCCGGTTCGATGGCCTTTCAAAATGCCGTGCGGACTGCTGATCCAGTGATCCTTGAGCCTATCATGAAGGTCGAGGTTACTACTCCGGATGAATTTATGGGTGATATTATAGGTGATTTGGGAGCCAAGCGCGCTCAAATTCTGGGGACGGAAAAACGCGGTCTGGTGACACTCATTTTGGCCGAGGTGCCACTAGCTGAACTTTCTGGTTATGCGACGACACTAAGAAGTATGAGTAAGGGTCGGGCGACTTATTACATGGAACCCAGTCACTATCAGGAAGTGCCCAAGAATATTCAGGAAAAAATCATTGCAAAGACAGTCTGATTCGTGTATAATTTCCGCGTAGTAAACATTTTGGTGATAAGTAATAAGTGATAAGCGAAAAGTAGAGACTTATCTCTTGTCGCTTCTTACTTAACATTTTTATTTAAGGAGGATTTATGGCAGATCAAAAAAAGTACGAACGCACAAAACCACATGTAAATATCGGTACCATCGGTCATGTCGACCATGGCAAAACCACGCTGACCGCCGCTATTACCCAAGTGTTATCCAAAAAAGGCTGGGCCGAGGCTAAAAAATATGAGGATATTGATAATGCCCCTGAAGAAAAAGCCCGCGGAGTCACTATCAACATCCATCATGGTGAATACGAGACTGCCAAACGTCACTATGCGCATATCGATGCTCCAGGACACGCTGATTATGTCAAAAACATGATCACCGGTGCCGCCCAGATGGACGGCGCGATTCTGGTCGTATCAGCTCCAGATGGTCCGATGCCGCAGACGCGCGAACACATACTTTTAGCTCGTCAAGTCAATGTTCCGGCAATTGTCGTCTTTTTGAACAAAGTCGATATGGTACAGGACGGGGAACTTCTGGATTTGGTTGAGATGGAAATCCGGGAGCTTCTGACTAAATACCAATATCCGGGTGACAAAGTCCCGATCGTCCGCGGATCAGCTCTTAAGGCTCTCCAGGGCGATGAAGAAGCCCAAAAAGCCATTCTAGAACTCATGGATCGGGTGGACGAATATGTCCCCACCCCGGTTCGAGATCTGGATAAGCCGTTTTTGATGCCGGTCGAGGATGTGTTTTCGATCAAAGGTCGCGGTACGGTAGTCACAGGTCGGGTCGAGCGCGGTCGGGTCAAAGTCAACGATACGATTGAGATCGTTGGAGTCAAAGCCACACAATCAACGGTTGTGACCGGAGTCGAGATGTTTCGGAAAATCCTTGATGAAGGTCAGGCCGGAGACAATATCGGGGTACTCCTTCGCGGAGTCGAAAAAGACCAGGTCGAGCGCGGTCAGGTGCTGGCTAAATCCGGATCGGTCAAACCGCATACCGAATTTGAAACCGAGATTTATGTCCTAGCTAAAGAAGAAGGCGGACGACATACACCGTTCTTCACCGGTTACCGACCGCAATTTTATATCCGGACGACTGATGTCACCGGAGAAGTGACCCTTCCAGCTGGAGTTGAGATGGTCATGCCGGGAGATACGGTCAAAGGCAAAGTGAAACTCATCGTGCCGGTGGCTTTGGAAGAAGGTTTGCGCTTCGCTATCCGCGAAGGCGGTCATACAGTCGGCGCAGGCGTGATCACCAAAATCATAGCGTAGGGAGTTAACCCGTCATTCTGGGGAGCCCGAAGGGCGACTCCAGAATCCGGATTCTGGATGCGCTTCGCTTACCAGAATGACAAATTAACTTTAGAGCGTTAGAATAATAAAAACATATACACGGGAAGAGTAAAATCCCGTGTATTTGGTCTTAAGAAAACGAGTAGTCTGCTCTTTAATATTTATGGCAATACTTTACGTCTTCGATAAAGACAATACTATTGTAACTGAATTGCCAGCGCATATACCTCAGCGTGTAGGAGTTGGTTTTATAGAATGTACCGGACATAGTTCACCGAAACACGAAAAAGGAGAAACAGCTGTAGTAGTGGGTTATGAACCTGAAGGAGAAGTAAATTCACCCACATCTGGTCATGCGACTGTTTTTAATGAAAAAAAATGGGAAGTACTTGTTAGACCAGAAGAATTAAAACCAGTTGTGTTGGGGGAAGGTTATTATTTTATTGGTTTTGGGGCAAGAAAATAGAACATTAAAATATAAATCTTATGCCAAAAGGAAGAATCCGAGTACGCTTAAAAGCATATGACGCACGCATCATTGATGCGTGTTGTCAGCAGATTCTTGATACGGCTATCCGTACCGGAGCTAAAGTTGTGGGGCCGGTGCCACTGCCTAGCGATAGACAGCGTTATTCAGTACCCAAGTCGCCGTTTACGGATAAAGACGCACGTGAAGACTTTATGATCAAGACGCACAAACGGTTGATTGATATTTTGGAGCCGACGGATAAGACGATTGACCAGTTGATGCATTTGGAGCTTCCGGCAGGAGTGGATATTGAAATAAAAATGTAAAAATCAAAGATCAAAAATCAAAATTACAGTTTAAAATTTGAAAATTTTGAATTGTCATTTTGCATTTTGATTTTTTAATTTTGATTTTGAAGAGATACTTTGGTATACTAGTAAGCACGATATGAAGGGAATTTCCGACATATCATAATCTACCAAAAGTCTCGGATGAGTTTCAGGCGACCTCAACCGAGGTCGTTTTTTTGTTTAGGACTTAACGAATCCGTCAGCTGACGGATGAGTTTAGTACTAACCAATCCGCCATAGACCGCTCTTTGCGTCGTGTTCGAATAGAACTGGAAAGACGCAAAGTAAGGTCAGGCGGATAAACCTTATGTTAAATGCAATTTTAGGTCAAAAACTAAGTCAAACCCAAGTCTTTACATCTGATGGGATGCGGATTCCGGTGACGGAGATTGTCACCGGACCGTGCTCGGTCGTGCAGATCAAAAATACCAAACACGACGGCTATTGGGCTCTCCAACTCGGTTTCGGTAGTCGCAAAGCCAAAAACACACCTAAACCAATTAGCGGACATCTGAAAAAAACGGGGCAAGGCAATTTCCTACCCCGTTTTTTGCGGGAAGTGAGGCTGGATTTGCCCCAAAATCAAGATCAGGAATTACCGTTTAAAGTCGGTGAGCCAGTCAAAGTAGACCAGGTTTTAAAAGTGGGAGATGTGGTTAAAGTCTCGGGAGTAACCAAAGCCAAAGGTTTCCAGGGCGGAGTGAAACGCCATGGTTTTGCCGGCGGTCCGCGCACCCACGGCCAATCAGACCGTGAGCGGGCGCCAGGTTCTATAGGCCAGACTACCACCCCTGGTAGGGTCTACAAAGGCAAACGGATGGCCGGACACACTGGTGGGGTTAACTTTACGGTCAAGGGACTTAAAGTCGTGAGTATTGATCCGGAAAAGCAACTCGTGCAGGTCAAAGGGTTGGTTCCCGGCCGAGTCAAAGGTTTGGTTTTAATCCAAAAACAAAAATAAGATCATATGCCAGTAAAAAAGACAGTTGCCAAAAAGTCGCCAGAGATACCGCAAAAAACAGTGGTGAAGGCTCGTACTTTAGAAAAGGCGGTAGCTGTGACGCTAGCTCATTTTGATATAAGCGGCGAGAAAAAAACAGCGGTGAAAATGCCGGCGGAATTGGTTGATAAGCAGGTAGCACCGACTTTGGTAGAACAAATGGCCAGAGTCCACTTGGCAAATCAGCGTCAAGGAACTTTGTCAACGAAGACGCGAAGTGAAGTCACTGGTTCCACCCGCAAGATATACCGACAAAAAGGGACCGGACGCGCCCGTCACGGGAGTATCACCGCTCCGATCTTTGTTGGCGGCGGGATCGTATTTGGACCAAAGCCGCGAGATTTTAGTTTGAAATTGCCGCAAAAAATGCGCCGCAAAGTTTTGCGCGGATTGCTTACTACCAGAGCCCAAGACGGCAATCTAAGCATCGTTTCCGGTCTGGGTGAGGTTTCGGGGAAAACGCGCGATTTAGTCGCCATGCTTAAAAAAATAAAAATTTGGGGAAAATCCCTGCTAGTTGTAATAGTTCCGGAGATGAAGCTCGTTGTCCGGAGCGGCCGAAATATCGAAAAAGTGACCGTGCGTCCAGTCAATACTTTGTCAGCCTGGGATATTTTAGCCTCCGAGCAGACAGTATTTGCCAAAGAGGCCCTTGATATTTTAACCAAAAACTTAAGCCAAAAATAATATGTTGAAAATATTAGAACCGTTGATGACAGAAAAATCATTAAATTTAGCCAGCCGCGGCTGGTACAGTTTTATGGTAAATCGGGAAGCCAAAAAGAGAGAAATTGCCCAGAGAATCGGCGCACAATTTAAAGTCCATGTCACCAATGTGCGGACGATTTCAGTCAAAGGCAAAACTACCCGTACCGGCAAAAAACGTTTACTCAAATCCGCATCACCTTGGAAAAAAGCCATGGTGCATCTTAAGCCAAATGAAAAAATTGATTTATTTGCAGTTGAGACACCTAAAAAATAACTTTTTATGTTGCAAGCTAACCAACCAGAAAAAAAATTGACCCATATTTTACCCAAACATTCGGGTCGGGATCGAACAGGGCAAGTGTCGGTGCGGCATCAAGGTGGCAGGCACAAACGCTTTTACCGCTCGATTGATTTTAAACGGGATAAATCGGGAGTGATCGGAAGGATCATGTCTCTTGAATATGACCCAAATAGGAGCGCCAACATTGCTTTGATCAATTATACAGATGGAGAAAAACGTTATGTCCTGGCTCCGATCGGGTTTAAAGTTGGAAGTACGATCGTCACCGGATCAACTGCCGAAATCAAAATCGGAAACGCGCTGCCCATCGGGCAGATGCCTGTGGGAACCCAAATCCACAATCTGGAACTAATTCCGGGTCGCGGAGCAAAAATGTTGCGGGCCGCCGGAACTTTTGGTGTGGTTTTAGCCAAAGATGCAGGTTGGGTACAGATCAAATTGTCGAGCGGAGAAATTCGCCGAGTCCCGGAAGCAGCTTTAGCTACCGTCGGACAGGTGGGCAATGAAGACTGGCGCAATGTGAAACTAGGTACAGCCGGTCGGGCCAGACACATGGGCAAACGACCAGAAGTCCGCGGTGTCGCCCAAAATCCCCGTTCCCATCCACATGGAGGTGGAGAGGGCAGAAGCGGAATTGGTATGAAGTCACCCAAGAGTCCCTGGGGAAAACGTACTCTGGGCAAAAAAACCCGCAGACCTGAAAAATACAGTGATAAATTGATAGTACAAAGGAAGAAGTGAGTTCATAGTTCATAGTTTAGAGTTCGTAGTAAAAACAAAAAACTACTAACTTTGAACTACGAACTAATAACTAATTATGAGTCGTTCAAGCAAAAAAGGTCCATATATTGATGCAAATCTAGCTAAAAAAATTCAGCGGATGAATGATAGTGGTCAAAAACAACCGCTGAAGACTTGGGCCAGGGCGAGTCAAATCGCCCCTGATTTCGTGGGTCACCGGATCCAGGTGCACAACGGACGCACCCATATCGAAATTTATATTACCGAAGATATGGTCGGACACCGTTTAGGTGAATTTGCGCTCACCCGGACTTTTCGTGGGCACGGCCAAGTCACCAAACGGGTGCTTGAAAAAACCTAAAAACCTATGAATATTTTAGCCAAAGCCAGTTATGTTCGAGTTTCGCCACGCAAGTTGGAACTGCTGGTGCGTCAAGTCAAAACACTGACCCCAACTGAAGCAGTCACCAGGTTGCAATTTACACCTAAAAGTGGGGCAGAGTCTTTACGTAAGCTCATCATATCGGCAATGGCCAATGCCAAACAGCAAAATGTGGCAACTTCTGGATTAAGATTTGCCAAAATTGAAGTTTTGCCTGGCGGAAGCATGAAACGTTTTCGAGCCGTTTCCCGGGGAATGGCACATACTTATAAAAAACGGATGAGTCATGTAAATGTCATATTGACAGAGAAAAAGGTACAAACGCAAAAAGAAGAAAATGTCCAAGTTCAAATGACAAATGCCAAGTCAAATCCAAAATCAAAATGACAAAAATTTTTGCGATTTTTGAACTTTGAGCTTAATTTGAAGTTGGGATTTTGACATTTTAATTTTTAAAATTATGGGACAAAAAGTTAATCCGCGCGGATTCAGACTGGGGCCGCTTTTTACCTGGAGTTCGCGGTGGTTTGCCGATAAAAAGCGGTATAAACACTTACTCCTAGAGGATGTGAAACTGCGCAAAGCCTTAGACAAGAAATTGCAACATGCAGGTTTATCCCGCATCGAAATCGATCGTTCAATCAACCGAATCGATATCACTGTTTATGTAGTCAGACCGGGTATAGTGATTGGTCGGGGTGGAACCGGACTTGAAGAACTCAAAAAATTTATTACCCAATTTTTGCAGCCATCTGAGAAAAAGACGGCTTTGAAAATTGAGTTAAAAGTCGAGCCGGTCAAAGAGCCAAATTTGGATGCGGCAGTAGTCGCTCACAACATCACAGAACAACTAGCCAAACGCATGCCGCATAAACGCATAGTCAACCAAACGCTAGAACGGGTCATGAATGCGGGAGCCAAAGGCGTCAAGATCATGTTGTCAGGCCGGATTGCCGGGGCGGAAATTTCCAGACGCGAAAAATATCAGCGCGGGTCAGTGCCTTTGTCTACTATCCGGGAAGAAGTCGATTTTGCACAAAAGCCGTCTTTGACCAAATCAGGTTATATCGGCGTCAAAGTCTGGATTTCAAAAGGAGAAAGAGAAATTTAGTTTGAAGTTGGAAGTTCAAAGTTCGGAGTAATTTTAATAACTGCGAACTACTAACTTTGAACTAAAAACTAAAGTATGTTAGCACCAAAAAGAGCCAAGTATCGTAAAAGTTTCCGGGGAAGTCGTACCGGTGTGTCAACCCGGGGAACCAATATTGATTTTGGGGAATTTGCCTTGCAGGCTCAAAGCAATGGTTGGGTGAGTAGTCGCCAAATTGAAGCGGCGCGGCGAACACTTACCCACTATACCAAACGTGGAGGTCGGATCTGGATCCGGATTTTTCCAGATAAGCCGGTCACTAAAAAACCGCCGGAAACGCGTATGGGCAGCGGTAAAGGCGATGTAGCTGAGTACGTAGCTGTCGTGCGGGCCGGGAGGATTTTATTTGAAATGGGAGCAATTACCAAAGAAGTCGCCGAGGAGGCGATGCGGCTTGCGGCAGCCAAACTCTCAATCAGGACAAAATTTATGGTGAAAAATTAAACTTATGAAACGAAACGAAATCAAATCCTTAAAACAGAAAGACCTGAAAGAATTGACCAAAGAATTAGCGACCAAAACTGACGAATTGGTTAAAACTAAACTGGAATGGAAAACTAAATTGCCCAAAAATACGCGGATACTTAGGGTATTGCAAGATGACATAGCACGCATTAAAACCTTTTTAAGCGAATTACACTTTAAGGAGAAGACAAAATCATGAAAACATATTTAGCTACAGTTGTTGCCAATAAAATGCCCAAAACCGTGGTGGTTGAACGGGTGATAAAAAAAACCCACCCGATTTACAAAAAAGTGTTGCTACGCGAACATCGGCTCAAAGTCCATACAGAAGAACCCTTAAATATCGGCGATGTGGTCGAGATTGCCCAAACGAGACCTTTGTCCAAAGATAAACATTTTCGAGTAGTCAGCAAGGTCAGTCTGGAGAAAAAAGTATGATTCAGATTCGCAGCCAACTAAATGTTGCCGATAATACTGGGGCCCACATCATTTCCGTTATCCAAACTTACGGCGGATCGAAACGGAAATTCGGATATTTGGGCGAAGTCATAAACGCGGTGGTAAAAAAAGCTGATCCCATCGGAATGGTCAAACAACATGAGATGGTCAAGGCCGTGATTGTACGCACCCGCAAAGAATTCCGGCGCAAAGACGGTTCATATATTCGTTTTGATGATAACGCCGCCGTGATTATTGATACGATCAAGGACAAGAATCCGCGAGGCACGCGCATTTTTGGCCCGATTGCCCGGGAGCTAAAAGATTTTGGTTTTAGTAAAGTCGTGTCTATGGCCGAGGAGGTTTATTAACTTAAGTTACCTAAGTTACTTATGAAATTACATAAAGGTGATGAAATTATTATTACAGGTGGCAAAGATAAGGGCCGCAAAGGCAAGATCGAACGGGTACTGACCAAAGAACAGAAGGTATTGGTTTTGGGCGTCAATTTATACAAACGGCATCTAAAAAAACAAAATGAAAAGAACCCGGGAGGGATTGTGGATTTTCCGCGACCTTTACCGACAGGCCGTGTCGCGATAATTTGCCCAAAGTGCAAAAAACCCACGCGTGTAGGTTGGAGTAGCGTTAAAGGGGAAAAACACCGGATCTGTCGGAAGTGTAAACAACTGATTTAACTATGGGTTTAAAAGCAGATTACAATAAGATAGTCAAACCAGCTTTGCAACAAGAATTGCAACTAACCAACAGTTTAGCTACGCCAAAACTGATAAAAATTGTGGTGAATGTGGGTTTGGGAGAAGCGCTGACTGATCACAGGGTGTTGGAGCGGGTAGGTGAGCAGCTGATGGTGATCACCGGTCAAAAACCGCTGATAACTCGGGCCAAGACTTCAATTGCGGCTTTTAAGTTGCGGGCAGGTGATAAAATTGGGCTCAAGGTCACCCTGCGAGGTCGGAGGATGTATGATTTTTTTGAAAAATTAGTCAAATTGGTGTTACCCCGAGTACGGGATTTCCGTGGAGTTAGTAGAAGCGGATTTGACGGACAAGGTAATTATAATTTAGGGATCGCCGAGCAGATAGTTTTTCCAGAAATTGAATATGCCAAAGTGGATAAAGTGCGCGGAATCCAGATCACGATCGTGACTACGGCGACTACACCTGAAGCGGGACTTAAACTATTGGAAAAGATGGGGATGCCGTTTACAAAATAAGTTCGTAGTTTCGGCCAGAGGCCGATCCGCCTTTGGCGGACGTAGTTCATAGAAACTACTGCTGAATGCAGACTAAATTATGGCAAAAAAATCTAGTATCATAAAATTTCTAAAACCGCAAAAATATGCGGTCAGACAACGGAATCGTTGTTCTTTGTGCGGTCGGGCGCGCGGATACATGCGTAAATTCGGTTTGTGTCGGTTGTGTTTTCGTGAACGGGCTCATAAAGGTGAATTACCCGGAGTCACTAAAGCATCGTGGTAATAACAAATGTAAAGTGTAAAAATCAAAGATCAAAATGATAATTAAAAATAAATTTTGCATTTTGATTTTTGAATTTTGATTTATCTATGACTGATCCAATTGCAGATTTATTGATTCGTATCAAAAATGGCTATTTAGCCAGACGCGGGAGTGTCATGGTCCCATATAGTCGATTTAAAGAAGCATTATTGGTGCTTTTGCAAAAACACGGATATATTGCCGAATATAGCAAAGATGAAACGAGTAGGGAGATAAATGTCAAATTATTGTATCGGGAGGAAATACCAGCTTTGACTGATGTTAAACGGATAAGTAAGCCGGGACTGCGTCGTTATGTCGGAAAGCGTGATCTGGATCTAATCAAATCACGTTTGGGGCATACGATCATTTCGACTCCTACCGGACTTAAGACACATATTGAAGCCAAACAAGCCGGAACAGGTGGAGAAGTTATCTGTAGAATTTGGTAGAAATAAGTCAGCAGTTGGTAGTTTGCAGTAGGTAGTAGCCTCTTCAAACTACGTCCGCCAAAGGCGGATCGGCCTCTGGCCGAAACTATAAACTAAGTATGTCACGTATCGGAAAAACACCAATAGATTTGCCTCAAGGAGTGACTGCCAGTTTGTCTGGATCACTGCTTAAAGTCGTGGGACCAAAAGGCAACTTGACATTAAAAGTTCCGGAATCTTTGGCAGTTACGATCACCGGAAATGTCATTACGGTCAAAATCTCGGGATCAGATCCGATACTAAACCAAGTATACGGGTTAACGCGGACACTCATCCAAAATGCGGTGACCGGGCTGACTCGTGGTTGGGAAAAAACCGTGGAACTGGTAGGTGTGGGATACAAAGTCAGCGGTGGAGGTAGCGAAGTGACGCTATTGGTGGGATTTACTCATCCGGTTAAAGTCACGGCTCCGCCAAGCGTCACATTTCAAATAAAAGATAATACCAAGATTATTATTTCCGGAATTGATAAAATGTTGGTCGGAGAAGTAGCAGCCAGACTGCGTGCCATTAAGCCGCCAGAGCCATACAAAGGTAAAGGCGTCCGTTATTTAGGCGAAATAGTACGTAAAAAGGCGGGGAAAGCAGTCAAAGCCGTAGGTGCTCCGGCATAAAATTATGGTAAAACATTATTCCAATACCAGAATTAAACGTAAGGCTAGATCTCGAGTCAAGATTTCAGGGACCCAGATCCGGCCTCGTTTGGCTGTTTTTCGCTCACAGCACAATTTGTATGTGCAATTGATCGACGATACCAAACGTGCGACCCTTTTGGGAATGAGTGACAAAAATTTAAACCGCGATATCAAGAATAAAATCGAACGGGCCCAAAATTTAGGAAAAGTGATTGGTGAAATGGCCGGAAAACAAAAAATCACTCAAGTAGTATTTGACCGCAGCGGCTACACATTTCACGGGCGGATTGCAGCCTTGGCAAAAGGATTAAAAGAAGGAGGGTTAAAATTTTGAGAAGATTTACGGATCGGCGGACTGAAATCAAAGAATTCGAAGAAAAAGTCGTGCAAATCAATCGGGTGTCCAAAAAAACCAAAGGTGGAAATAAAATTGGTTTTTCAGTGCTAGTGGTAGTGGGAGACAAAAAGGGCCGCGTCGGGGTGGGATTGGGTAAAGCCCCAGATGTGTCGTCGGCGATTCAAAAAGCCGTGAGGTACGCCAAAAAACATTTACTGCGGGTGCCTATGCATAAAACCACTATTCCGCATGAGATTTATGTCAAACGTGGAGCAGCCAAAGTGTTACTTAAACCAGCTCCACCCGGAACTGGCGTCATTGCCGGAGGAGCTGTCCGGGCAGTAGTGGAAGCAGCGGGTATAAGAGACATCGTTTCCAAAATTTTAGGCAGTAAAAATCAAGCGTCCAATGTCTATGCCACACTGGAAGCTTTGGGTCATTTAAGATCGCTATCTAAATCACAAAAATTATGAATAAACTACAAACACTAGCAAAGATCGTGTCCAAAAAACAACGCCGTTTGGGTCGAGGTGGCGGTAGCGGTCGGGGTAAAACTAGCGGTCGTGGTACCAAAGGCCAAAAAGCCCGCGGATCAATCCGGACCGGATTTGAAGGTGGACAACTGCCGCTTATCAAACGCTTGCCTCTTTATCGCGGTCGCGGGCGTAACAAGTCACAAACCAAAGGCAATCTGATTGTAAACCTTAAACACCTTAATATATTACCTGCGCAAACAGAAGTGACGATTGAGACATTGGTAAAACACAAAGTATTGCGAATCGAAGAAGCGGCCCATTCTTGGGTAAAAATTTTGGGCGAAGGAGATCTAAAAGTGGCTTTGATCGTCAGATTGCCGACTTCCAAAAGCGCTCGGGTCAAAATCGAACGCGCCGGAGGCAAGGTTGAGCTACCACAAGCCAAAACCGTAAGCAGCAAAAAACACTAACATGCAAAAAATTTTGGGACCCATTATATCTAGTCTCAAAACTCCGGAGTTAAGAAACAAAATACTCTTGACTTTAGGTTTGTTTGTAGTTTTTCGGTTGTTTGCATATGTCCCTATCCCTGGTGTCGATATCGCGCGTTTAACTGAACTTTTTCGCAGTAATCAATTTTTGGGTCTCCTAGATATTTTTTCCGGCGGCACTTTGGTAAATTTTTCGGTAATGGCTTTGGGACTCAATCCTTATATCAATGCCTCAATCATTTTACAGCTTCTGACGATGGTATTTCCAAAACTTGAAGAATTGTCCAAAGAGGGGGAATACGGCCGGCAAAAAATCAATCAATACACCCGGCTTTTGACCGTGCCGCTTTGTGTTTTACAATCAGTCGGAATGTATGCCTTGTTAAGAAACCAAAAAATCATTTCGACTTTTTCGCCACTAGCTTTGGTAGCGATGATTGCGACCATGACCGCAGGTACCTTGCTCCTCATGTGGTTGGGAGAACTGATCACTGACCGTGGGGTAGGCAATGGGATATCACTCATCATTTTTGCCGGAATTGTCGGTAGACTGCCGGTAGTTTTTGGCCAAACTGTGACGGCAGCTACAAGTCAATCGGTGACGAATCTGATGATTTTTGGGGTCTTGGCATTGGTAGTGATTTCGGCAATCGTGGTCGTAAATGAAGCGGTGAGACAAATCAGCATCCAGTATGCCAAGCGCATTCGTGGCAACCGGATGTATGGTGGTAACACCAGTTATTTGCCGCTTAGGATCAATCAGGCCGGAGTCATCCCAATCATTTTTGCCGTCTCTTTGGTGCTTTTGCCCCAACTTGCGGGTCAATTCCTGGCTCAAGCCGGGCAGCCGGGACTCGTGGCGGTAGGGACATTTTTAAGCCGGACGTTTGATCCCAGCGGTTTAGTTTATAACCTGTTGTATTTTATTCTGGTAGTCGGGTTTACATACTTTTACACCGCCGTCACTTTTAATCCGCAAAAAATTGCCGATGAGATCCAAAAGTACGGTGGTTTTATTCCGGGTATCAGACCTGGCAAATCAACCGCCGACTATTTGCAATACATCTTGAACCGACTGACTTTGGCCGGAGCTTTATTTTTAGGGATAATTGCGATACTGCCTTCAATTGCCAGACAGATTACTGGTATCAATACTTTGCTTTTGGGAGGAACTGGAGTCTTGATTGTGGTGTCAGTGGTTTTGGAAACCACAAAGGCCTTGGAAGCTCAATTGGTGATGCGTAATTACGAAGGATTCCTGTAAAAAAATTTAAAAGTCAAAGATCAAAATTCAAAATTACAATTCAAAAGTATAAAGGTAGATAATCAGCTTTTGACTTTGGCATTTTGATTTTTGAATTTAAAATTATGCATGTTGTTTTTTACGGTCCAGAAGGATCTGGTAAAGGTACGCAGGCAAAACTTTTGGCCCAAAAATTAAATTTGCCGATTTTGACGTCTGGCGATTTAGTTCGTGAAGCAGCCACCAACGACCGCGGCATCATCGGAGATGTTTGTCGTCAAGCTCTATCTGAAGGAAAATATGTGGCTGACAGCGAGATGTTTGTTCTTTGGAAACATCGTCTCAAGCGTGAAGATGCCAGAGGCGGTTGGATCATGGATGGGTTTCCCCGAAACCTGGAACAGGCAAAATTTTTGGATGACAAAATCTCCAAATATGGTTATAGGATCGAGAAAGCCATTTTTCTAAACCTGCCGGAAGCGGTGTCCTACGAACGTCTCATCAAACGCGCTCGTCCGCTGCATCAGGGTAGTAGCGAATTGCATGATTCGCCGGAGCGGATCAAAAGTCGCTTGGCTATTTATAAGCAAACAGAGATAGAAGTGATTGATTATTATCGTAAACAAGGCGTTTTGATTGAGGTAAATGCAGACCAGTCTGTAGAGGGCGTGCACAAAGAAATTTTAGCCAAAATCCAATGACAGAGTTTACAAAGATCAAAATTGTAGCTATCGTCGGCATGCCCGGAGCGGGAAAAAGCAAGGCAGCGGATTTCTTCCTGGCCAAAGGCATCCCAGTCTTAAGGTTTGGCGATCAGACTGATATAGGACTTAAGGAATTAGGGAAAGAAGTAAATGAAGTAAATGAACGTTGGTATCGAGAATCGATCCGAAAAGAATTGGGGATGGCAGCAATGGCTATCAAAATTGAACCGCGGATCAGGGAAGCGGCCAAAACACACACAATCATTGCCCTTGACGGTTTGTATAGTTGGGAAGAGTATACGTATCTCATACAAAAAATTCCGCAACTTACCATTTTATGTATTTTTGCCCGGCCCCAACTGCGGTATGAGCGGTTACGTAGGCGTAAGATTCGGCCGTTAACGCCTGAAGAAGCTAGAAGTCGGGATTTTGCTGAGATTGAAAATTTGCATAAAGGCGGCCCAATTGCTATAGCTGACCATTTGATCAAAAACGAAACTACGCTTACCGATTTGACTCGGGAATTAGAAAGATTTATAGCAGTAGCTATATGAGTGAGATAAAGACGGCGGCGGAATTGGAATTGATGCGTACCGGAGGCCAAAAGCTACACATGATCCGGGAAAAATTATTAGAAGAAATCAAGGTAGGAGTAGAACCTTTACAAATTGATGCTTTGGCCAAAAAACTGATCCAGGAATCAGGTGCGACACCATCATTTGTGACAGTTGGCGATTATAAATGGGCTACTTGCATCTGTGTAAATGACGCGGTGGTTCATGGAATTCCTACCACAAAATCATTGGTTTGGGGAGATGTAGTAAGTTTAGACGTCGGTCTTTTATATCAGGGTTTCCATACTGATACTTCCTGGACGAAGATAGTTCGTAGTTTGAAGTTGGTAGTTCCAAGTGAGACAGAAAAATTTGTAAAAATAGGGGAAATCGCACTTGAAAAAGCTATTTTAGAAGCCAAGCCGGGGAATCGAGTAGGGCATATTTCCAAAGCGATTCAGGAGATAGTTGAAGGCGCGGGTTATAGTGTAGTCAAGACGCTAGTTGGGCACGGAGTGGGGCGGCAGTTACACGAATCACCTCATATTCCGGGTTTGTTGACCCAACCTTTGGAAAGGACACCGGAACTCAAAACCGGGATGGTGTTGGCTATTGAGGTTATTTACAATATGGGTGGGCCGGAAATCGTGTACAAAAATGATGACGGCTGGACCTTGGCAACAGCAGACGGAAGCCTGTCTGGTTTATATGAACAGACGGTGGCGGTGACTCCTACCGGGCCGATTGTATTGACCTAAAGGTAATTTTAAGGTAAAATTAGCTTTCACAACTGGCGAAGTCAGGGTAACCCACTTCGTCAGTGGATTTATTTGGAGTAATATGCCGCATCAGGGAACATTTGAAGTTGAAGGCGCAGTCACGGAGTCGCTGCCAAACACGTTGTTTCGCGTCAAGGTAGCAGACGGCAGAATCATCTTGTGTCATCTTTCGGGGAAGATGCGCATCAATTATATCCGGATTCTACCCGGAGACCGCGTCAAAGTCGAAATGACGCCTTATGATTTGACTAAAGGTAGAATCACGTATCGGGTGAAATGACACCGCAGTGTCATCCCGAGCTGGTAGTCCCAGCGAGGGATCCCCAGCGGATTTGGTAAAGTGGAGGGGATTTCTCTTTTTATTCGAAATGACAAAATAACATGAAAGTTCAAGCATCAATTAAGCCTAGATGTCGCAAATGCAAAATCGTCAAACGCAACGGTCGTATCATGGTGATTTGTGATAACCCAAAACATAAACAAAGACAAGGATAAAATAAGTTTGCAGTAGGCAGTTTATAGTAGACAGAAAATCTACTGCGAACTACAAACTGTGAACTGCGAACTAAATTATGGCACGTATAGCAGGAGTTGATTTACCGCAAGAAAAACGCATGGACATAGCCCTTACCTATATTTACGGAATAGGTCGGAGCAACGTCAAGCAAATTTTGGCCAAAGCTCAGGTGGATGGGGCCAAACGGATCAAAACTATAACCGAAGATGAACTCAATCGAGTGCAAAAAGCGGTGGAGGGGATTTTTAAAGTCGAAGGAGATTTGCGCCGGGAGATAGCTGACAATATCAAACGTCTCCGGGAGATCGGCACTTATCGCGGCATCCGCCATATCAAAAAATTGCCGGTAAGGGGTCAGAGGACCCGCTCCAATGCCCGCACCAAACGAGGTAAACGTGTGACTATCGGAGCTATGAAAAAAGATGACCGAGCAAAGTTGGATACAGCGCCAGTAGCGGAGAAAAAGTAACTAGTTTCTGGTTTGCAGTAGGCAGAAAAAACTACTGCGAACTATGAACTGTGAACTGCGAACTAAATTATGGCACAACCAAAAAAACAAGTTGAAAAGGGACGTGTGTACGTCACCGCGACATTTAATAATACGATTCTGACGATCACCGATGAACAGGGAAATACCTTGTGTTGGGGATCAAGCGGAATGGTGGGTTTTAAGGGTGCGCGTAAAGCCACGCCGTTTGCTGCTACTACCGCAGTTGAGGCTACAGCTAAAAAAGCCGCAGTCATGGGTTTACGACAGGTAGAGGTCTATATCAAAGGCCCGGGCGCAGGTCGCGACGCCGCCTTAAGAGCTCTCAAATCGGCTGGTTTGATGATTACAATGATTGCAGACGTGACACCTATGCCGCACAACGGAGTGCGAGCGAAAAAGAAACGAAGAGTATAAAAAAAGTTTGCAGTAAGCAGTTTACAGTAGGCAGAAAAAACTACTGCGAACTATGAACTGTTAACTGCGAACTAACTTATGGCACGATATACCGGACCAAAAAATAGATTAGCTAGGCGCGAAGGAGTAGATCTGGGTTTAAAAACACCCGGATCCAAGGCTCATGCCTCGCTTCTTCGCCGACTCAACTTGCCACCGGGCCAACACGGACCCAAAGGCAAACGGAAACCGTCAGACTACGCATTGCAGCTCCGAGAAAAGCAAAAAGCCCGTCGCATGTACGGACTGCTGGAACGGCAATTTCGTAATTATTACAAACAAGCTATGAAAGTCAAAGGCAATACCGGCGATGCCTTGATCAAACAACTGGAAATGCGTCTTGATAATATCCTCTACCGCCTAGGTTTAGCCCCTACCCGGGCAGCGGCTCGCCAATTTGTGACTCACGGACATACGTTGGTCAACAACCAAAAAATGAGCTTTCCTTCCTATCAAGTTCAAATAGATGATGTGGTGACGCTTAAACCCAAGGGTTTAGAAATTCCGGCGGTCAAAAAACTTCTGGCAGACAAAACTACGACAACTGCAAACTGGTTGGAACGAAAGGGGCCGGTGGGTAAGGTTTTACGAAAACCAGAAAGAAGTGAAGTCGCAAGTGATATCAATGAACAGTTGATAGTCGAATATTATTCACGTTAATTCCACCCGCGTTTAAGTGGTGGAAAAGGAGGGTTTGGAGAGAGGTTAGACCAAAGTTCTTTGGAATTCTAACTATTCGTCCGAATACAAAAACATGTTTGAACCAAAATTTAAGATCAAGGTAGATCAAGTGACCAAAGCTTACGGCAAATTTGTGATCGAACCGTTGGAAGAAGGATATGGTCATACTTTGGGTAATAGTTTGCGCCGGGTGCTTTTGACTTCAATCAAAGGCGCAGCTATAGTCAGTGTCAAAATTGAAGGCGTCAAACATCAATTTTCGACTTTGCCCGGTCTGAAAGAAGACATCGTCGAATTTTTACTAAATGTCAAAAAAATCCGCTTACAAATCGCGGATGACAAACCAGTGAAACTGTCTTTGGTAAAAAGAGGCGAAGGTGAAATCTATGCCAAAGACATAGAGGTCCCGGCCGGTGTAGAAATCGTCAACCCTGATCTTTATTTGGGAATGCTATCTGACAAAAAATCTAAATTGGAAGTAGAGATGATGGCCCAAACTGGATTTGGATATGAAACGGCCGATCAGAAAAAAAGTGACGTCATCGGTAAACTGATCGTCGATAGCATTTATACGCCGGTGAAACGGGTGAACTATAAAGTCGAATCCACCCGGGTCGGTCGGATGACGAACTTGGATAAATTGATTCTGGAGATCTGGACTGACGAGACCGTCAATCCGGAGGGGGTTTTGGAAGAAGCAGCCAAGATTTTGGTTTCCTACTTCCTGCAAATTTATGAACCCAAAGCTGAAATTACTGAAGGTGTAGCTGTCACGCCGGCGGTTTCAGACGAAGTTTTGAAAATGCGGATTGAGGAACTCGATATCCCGACTCGGATTGTGAATGCTTTAGCAAATGGCGGGATCGAGACGGTGGGTCAGCTTTTGGGTACACCCAAAGCGGAACTCATGAAACTAAAAAATCTTGGCACCAAGTCGCTTAGCGTTGTAGAGGAAAAACTGCGCGAAAAAGGGGTCGCTCTTAGCGTATAGATGCGATACCAATATACTAATGCGTATTAATAATACGAATAAAAAACAGTAGTATCATTAGCAGGACTTACGCATTATGTCATTGCGAGGAGCGTAGCGACGCGGCAATCTCTAAATCAACATGGTTGAGATTGCTTCGCCTCATTTCATTTCGGCTCGCAATGACAATTTAAGTAACTAAATAATGCGTAACTCATATCATTAGTATCAACTCGTATATTAGCAGCGATTTTTATGAAAAAGGGCATTAAAACCAGAAAATTGGGTCGGACGACAAACGAACGAAAACAGTTGTTTCGGAACCTCACGCGTTCGTTGGTCATGCAGGGTTTTATAGTCACGACTTTAGCCAAAGCCCGTGCAATCAAACCATTAGTTGAAAAACTGGTGACCCGAGCCAAAAACAATAAGCTTAGCAATTTACGGGAATTGCTTACCGAAACTGGCGATTTAAAAATCGTCCAGGGTTTATTTGAAGTCGGTAAGGTGATGATTAAGCGTCCCGGAGGTTATACGCGCTTATTGCGACTCGCGCCGCAAATAGGCAACAATGCTCCTACTGCCAGATTGGAGTGGGTAGAGAAAATCGTCACAGCAGAAGTTGTCACCAAACCAGAAGTGACTATGACTAAAACAGTAGAAAAAAAAGAGTTAGCGGTACAAAAGGCAACTAGTCCGAAGAAACGAACTGTCAGTTCAAAACCAAAAGTATGAAACAAACAGTTGCGACCAAAGCCAAACAAATAGACCGCCAGTGGCATCTAGTTGATGCCAAGGGACAGATTTTGGGTCGGGTGGCAACTCGCATTGCCGTCCTTCTTATGGGTAAGTCCAAAGCGTATTTTGTGCGCCATCTGGACTGCGGAGATTATGTAGTCGTAGTAAATGCTAAAGATGTAGCTGTGACCGGGAAAAAATTGACCCAAAAAATTTATACGACTTACTCTGGGTATCCCGGGGGACTTAGACGTGAGGCATTTCGCGAACTTTTGGGACGCAAACCGGAAGAAGTAGTGAGAAGGGGAGTCTGTGGGATGTTACCCAAAAACAAATTACGTGATAGTATGATCAAACGCTTGTATATTTATTCCGGAGAAGAACATCCACACAAAGATAAATTTAAAATGTAAATATCAAAATGAAAAATGACAAAGTAAAATTTTAAAATTTATTTATCATTTTTACATTTTTAACTGTCATTTTTATTTTTAATCTTTGCATTTTACATTTGTTAATATGCTTAAACCAAAAGAGACCAAAAACATAGAGCCGGAAAACAAATCTCAACCTGCACCAACTTACTATCATGCAGTGGGTCGGCGTAAAGAAGCTACTGCCCGCGTCAGGTTGTATGTCGTGCCGGGTAAAAGTTTGGTACTGGGTGATAAAACTTACACCAAAGGCCAGATTATAGTAAACGATCGTTCGATAGAAACTTATTTCCCGGGTGTAGTGACCAAAGTCAAATACCTGGAGTCATTTCGGACCACCAATACTTTAGAGCGGTTTGTGACGACAGTGGTAGTGGTGGGAGGCGGTTTAGCTGGCCAACTGGAAGCAGTCGTTCATGGTGTGGCGCGGGCTCTGGAACAAGTTGATCGTGAAAAGTACCGACCAATACTTAAGAAACGCGGATTTTTGACGCGTGATCCCCGGGCCAAACAACGCCGAAAGGCAGGTTTCGCCGGAAAAGCGCGTAAGAAAAAGCAAAGCCCGAAGCGGTAAAACCGTTGCCCCACTGTCTAATTGTTAAATGGTTTTATGGTTAGATGGGAATTACTTGGTTAGTCGTTGTTCCGTATAACGAATCAAAGTGTTGACGTCTTTGGGAAGTTCAGAAAGAACTTGAAACATCTGTTTGTATTCAGTTTCTGTAATAAGATCTCTGACTTTGGATTTTTGTAACCAATCCAGCGATTCATAAACTGATCCCCGAGCGTTATAATAGAATTTTTCTTTATCTTTCCGATGATATCTTCCAAATCCCTCAGCAACATTGGCACTAACAGAATCTATGGCTCTGCAAAATTGTTTACCTACAGTGTCTTTGGCAAAATAATCCCACTTGATTATGATTTTCCATGCGGTATTTGATAAATCAAAACTTTTTCTATACGCAGTAATATCTGCAAGTTTTAAAAATCTCATGTATTCTCCTTTCAACAATATAGCCATTTAACCATAAAGCCATTAAGTAGTGAAGCAATGGTGACAGTGAGGATATTATGAAGATTTACTTTGTGTCAGAGACTACTTCTTTTGCTTTAAGTTTCACGACAATTGGTCTAACCAGCATTGCTCCGATATTAGCCAATTTTGCCCCAACACTGGCGATAAAGCCCATGAGCATCAAATGAGCGAAGATATTGGAAGTATCGTTAATGAGCTCGGCGGAGATGATTTCTGAAGGAGCAGGTTTGTCGGGATTTTGTTTTAGGAACTGGGCAGCTTCCGGCGGAAGACTCGAGGCAAGCATTTGTGAGGTATCAAGACCAATGCCTTTAAAATTAAATAACTTGACCGGTTGAGTCTGTTTGGTAAACACGGCGTAGACATTGAGTCCAGAGTAGATGATAGTCATGATACCTAAGCCCAACAAAATATAGCCCAAAATCTTTTCTGTCATGGGCTTATGATAGCAGATACGGACAGAGTTGCAAGATGTGAGGGCTTAGGTCTATGATTAATTTGATAAAAATCAAATGCACAAAAAAACGCAAAGACAAAATAGGCACAAAGTTTTTGGGATATTTATTGGTTTGGTAGTAGTGATGGCCATTTTGCTTTTTCGACCATTTAACACTCAAAGTTTTATCAGCCACCCTCAGCTAAAGACAAATTATGACGCGGTGGTCAGTGAAATTTCCCAAATCCAAAAACAGGAAATTCCAGAAATTAATCCGCTTTGCTCCACCCAGCTTTTGACGCATGGCAAAAAGACGGCAAAAGTGATTGTATTTTTACATGGTTACACCAATTGTCCGCAGCAGATTAGCGTTTTGGGAAGTAAGTTTTTTGATTTGGGTTACAACGTGTATGTTCCGCGTCAACCACATCACGGCTTAAAGGATCGGTTGACGACGGATATTCAGTTTTTGACGGCCGAGGAGATGGTGAAGTTCACGGATGAAATTTTGGACCAGGCTCACGGGTTGGGGACAGAGGTGATACTCGTGGGTTTATCAGGCGGCGGGACGATGGCCGCCTGGGCGGCCCAAAACCGACCTGATCTGGATCGGGCAGTGATTGTGGCGCCCATGCTTTCGATTTTTGATGAGGAGTGGCAGGAAGTGCCGCTTATTAACATAGTTAGACTTCTTCCAAATTTTTTCCGCTGGTGGGATTCTACTCTCAAAGGCGATTATGCCGGACCAAGTTATGCTTATCCCCGGTACGCGACCCATTCTTTAAACGAAATATTACGGCTGGGGTTTGGGGTCTGGGAAAAAGCCAAAACGTCTCCCCTACAAGGGAAGTCGGTTTTAGTAGTAACCAATGCTTCAGATACTGCGGTGAATAACAAAGTGACTTCAGAGTTGGTTGGGTTGTGGAATAAGCAAACACCGGGGAAAATTGCGACCTACGAATTTAGTAAAGATTTAAATCTCACCGAACATGATCTGATTGATCCCCATCAACCCAAACAGCAAGTCAACGTCGTTTATCCGATTTTGATTGGGTTGATAGATAAGTAAGTGTCAGGCTGGGGAGAGTCGAACTCCCGACCTCACGCACCCCATGCGCGCATTCTACCAACTGAACTACAGCCTGTTATTCTATTCGAATAATACAATTATACCGTCTCTTTGCTTATTTGGCGAGGGTGGCGTCTCATTTTAATTGATAGGATGGTATAATACACGTATGGCAGAGAGCTTTATTACGCTTCAATTTGACAAATCCCACCTGTCGACAATTGGCGAACGACTTTATACACAAAGCTTGGATCTTATCAGAGAACTGGTAGCCAATGCTTATGATGCAGATGCGACGGAAGTAAGGATCAGTATTTCTGATAGTTCTATTTCGGTTGAGGATACTGGTTCGGGGATGGACAACGAGGGTTTGCGACAGTATTTCACCATCGGCTCGGATTTTAAAAAACTCAATCCGGTGAGTGAAAAATTTAGACGTCTGCGGATCGGCGAATTTGGTATCGGAAAATTTGCCGTGCTTTCTATATGTAATCGTTTTGAAATTTATACCAGATCGCGTGAGTACGCGGCGACACTCGTTTTTGACAGAGAAGATTTTGAAAGACAAGCTGACTGGAATATTCCTCTCATTGAACACGGTATACAAGATGATCAAATTACAGGGACGAGAGTCACACTCTATAACATCAGAAAGCCCCTTTCATTCTTTGACATTGAACGTCATTTGATAAACGTTTTTCCACTCTACGATAAATATTTTTCGATCTTTGTCAACGAAAAAAAACTCCAGGCAAAATTTATTCCCGGTGAGAGGTTTCGTATCAAAGAAACTACCCGCTTCGGCCAAATTCACGGAGAGATCATCATTGCTAATCTCATGCTTCCAAAAGGTCAGGAGGGTGTTGGTATCAGAGTCAAAAATGTGCTGATTAAAAGAGAGACATTTGATATTGAAAGACTACATAGTTTATCAACCCGTAGATTGACCGGAGAATTAAATGCTGATTATTTACCTATCACCACTTCCCGGAATGACTTTATCAAGGATACACCGCAGTATGAGGAGTTTATGAAAATAGTGGTTAAAAAACTGCGCCGGGTGATCAAAAGTTTGGAAAAATCAGTCCTGTCTTATCGCGATAAAAAAGCCGAAATGATTTTATCCGACGCACTCCTCACTGTCAGGGAAGCACTCAAAAAAAACCGCGATATTTTACTTCTGGATAACTTACCCCTTTTCGGCAGATCGGGAAGAAAATTTGCCGAAGAAGAAAAAATCAAGTCCGGAGTGATCTCAACTGCTTTGTCGGCTCAGGTTGCCCCCAAAATAGATCACGAGTCATCTTTTAAAGATGAATTGCGCCGGGCGCTTAAAAAGGTGAAACCCAAAGTGCGCTCGCGGATCAAAACGTTACTCCGTGATGATCATCGCATCGTCAAAAAGGTGCGTATCGGTGGGAGTGAGTTTTTAGTGAGTTTTGCCCATCTGGGCGAAGAAGAAAAAGAAAGTTTTATTGAGGGCGGGATCATTTTTATCAACCGTGATCACAAACTGTTTAAAAAAATCGAAACCAAAACCGAACTGGTTTTGTATCATTTGATCCGGCTAGTGACGCAGGAAGTCATCAAATTAACCTCAGTACACGACCTTGAAGTCGCCTTTGACTGGCATGGAAAACTCATCAGGGACGCATTTTTGTCCATAAAAGAGCAAACCTAAACATAAGGAACCCGTATTTCTTATGGTTTTTTCAGTAGCGACACAAGACCCGTAAAAGCTGCTACCGCTTTACTCACTACTTGTTCATTTTCAAGAGGAATCTTGATATATTGCTTGCCGGTCTTTTCGTCTTTATGAACGGATAAAGACATGCCGTCATTGGCAGATGTGGTGTCTGAAAATGTCTTTGCCAGGATTCCAAAAAAATCTGCTGCGACTGTGAAAAGTTGGGCTGTTGTCTGCCGCGAGCGAATCTCCTCTTTCTGACCAGATGCTTCTTCCTCAGATGTATCTTTATTGTCAATCTCTTGTGCTTCTTGGATCGCGACTGGCTGGGCCGTTTTTTTCTGGGCAGTAATGGTTTCGACTGATTTCATAAATTGTTTAAATTTGTCACTGCCCATGAAAATCTGATCTTCCCCATGATCTAAAACGCCGCTAAATAAAGAAGATTTAAAGCGCAAAACATCCAGCATGCGATGTTCTATAGTGTTTTGGGACACCAGATTGATAATTTGTACGTTCCGCTTTTGTCCGAGACGGTGGATACGAGCAATCCGCTGTTCTAACACTGCCGGATTCCATGGTATATCAAGGTTGATGAGGAATGAGGCGCACTGTAGATTTAGCCCGACTCCGCCAGCATCTGTAGAAACAAAGATGCGCCGGTCAGAAAGCTCGTGAAAGTTGTGAATCAGATCTTTTCTTTTTTCACTCGGGACACCCCCATGCAAGTATTCATATCCGACGCCGCGTGCCGCAAGCTCACTCACTACCAGTCTGGTCATCCGTTCCCACTGGCTGAAAATAACCACTTTTTCCGTATTCGTAACTAAAATATCATCCAAAATATTCATTACCTCAGTTATTTTGGTATCAAATCGGGTTTGTTGATCAAGAATATAGGTGCTGTCACATACCATCCGCATACAGTTAAGACTAAGAAGAAGGCGCTGCCGGTCTTTCTCATCCAAAAATCCAAACCGCTTCCATTTATTGACCAACCGGGATACGGTCGCGGCATATTCTTCATGGATATTCACTTGTTCCTGTGTCATCGGCACGAACAGGTGTTTATCTACACGTTCGGGAAGTTGAGCCAGAACTTCTTTTTTACGGCGGCGGATCACTATGTCAGATAGTACGGTACCTATCGCATTTAGGTTTTTGTAGCCTACTACTTTTCCATGATCGTTTTTTATCTGGTGCTGCTCCAAAAACTTATAGAGTGATCCCAGACGAAACGGATCAATAAATTGAATAATGGAATACAAGTCTTCCAGTTTATTTTCAAGTGGCGTACCGGTGAGAACCAGCGCATATGGAGAGGTGATTTTTTTTACTTCACGGGCGGTTCTGGTTTTCCAGTTTTTGATCCGCTGCGCTTCATCAAGAATCACCAGATCAGGTTCGGTATTTTTGATAGACTGACTGTCTATCATCACTGTGTTGTAACTGACTATTTTATAGAAAGACTCATCTTGGTACTGTTTTTTTCTAGTTAGTGCATCACCTTCAATGACAGTTACAGAACTATCAGTAAACTTCCCAATTTCACTTTTCCACTGATATTTGAGTGATGTGGGGCAAACAATGAGGGTATGGGTAATACCCAATTCTTTGCGTAAAAGTTCAGCCACGGCAATTGCCTGTATCGTTTTACCTAGTCCCATATCATCGGCAATGAGGGCGCGACCGGCACGAACAGCAAAGAGAATGCCTTGATGCTGATACGGGTAAAGGGTGGTTTTTATCACTTTTTCAAAATAAGCACTTGCAGTTGCATACTTAAATAAATTATCCAAATAGGCAGCGCGTTTTTTATTTGCACGCACGGTTAGGATGAATTCCATCGCATCGCTATAACAACGAAAATGCGGACTGATTTTGGCAGCTTCTTGGATAAACGTTTCAATTGTGTCGAATGACTCCGGTAACAAGCAATGATTACTGTCAAAGTAATGGGTGGCCAATTTTTGAAATTCTGCCGTTTGGTCAGTACCGATACGTAATCTTACATGTCGGGTCGGATTGTATTTCAAAAAAAGCGATGAATAACTCGGGGTAAATCCCTGTGTAAGTAATCTCGCCAGTTTTTTGTTACGAGAAATAGTCAGAAGTACAGCTTCAACATGCTTGCACGTACCTAGATCATTGATTTTGAAATCCATGCAGGTACAGAAATTGAGTCCTCTTCCCGGGCTTCTGATGGCCACTTTATATACTCCGGCACTTTGTTGATTATTGACAGTATAATCAGTAAATACCAGGTGTTCCCCTTCTTGTTTAGTGATGATAAAGGGCTGATCCCGGACAATTTGGCGCCTGAGTGCTTTTTGCCATTCATCGACAGAAAGTTCATCAGGTTTTTTATGATACGAAACAAGTGGCCGTTTCTTTCCTTTCTTCTTCATTAAGACGCGATGGTAGTATATTTTGAGGTAACTTTCAATCGGAGAATTTGCTCATGATAATTTATGTTTAGCACCTTCAGATGCAGGGATGGTTTTTTGTGAATATATCTGCGAGTCGCAACAGTTCTTGAGTCAAAAGTAGACAGCGCTTTTTGATCTCTTCATCGATTAGTAAAAGGCCGGTTCCTTTTTCTTCGTAGTCGCTATTTGCTGTGCCGATTTGTGTTTGCAGCGCATAACCATAGAGAGCCCTGACTACCAGACGCAAATGTTCACAGGGGTGAGCGCAGTTGCGGATAGAGCTGGAATTGGAAACGAGAGCAATCGGTTTATTGCGAAACGCATCATAAGCCAGATTGTCCAAAGCGTTTTTCAATACTCCAGAGTATGAGCCGTGATAAAGAGGCGAGCCAAGTACCAGACCGTCAACGCTAGTTATGAGTGTGACGAAATCCCGGACGTTTTTATCCGGACTCTGTAAAGGGTTTTTGTGATACTCGGGGATGGCAATCGATAAAGGTCTCAAAGATAAATCCCAAAATACCGTCTCTGCCCCTTTTGATTTTAGTAAACTCTCGATGTAGGTAAGTAAAACTCGAGTATGTGATTTTTTAGAAATGCTGCCGCAAATCAAAGCAATTTTCATAAAAGTGTTTTTGAATACATTTTAGGCGTGTTTAACACGCATTCTTCCTAAGAAATAGGTAGATATCTTGTCACTTTAGAAGCAAAGTCTAAAAGATGACCTTTTTGACTTTTGGCTTTAGTTTTCCAGTACTGATTTTAGTTTACCCAAAATCTCCATTGTAAACGGTTCTTCTAAATTTCCAACGTCTACCCATTCAAAGTATTCGAGCTCAGAGGATTTATTGTCAATGGTTTTATGGGTATACCTGACATGGTAATTTCCATTTTTTGAGGTGAGTTCAAATACTTTATTTTCATCAAAATCTGTCACGATATATTCTGACCAGTTGCCAGTTTTACTTTGATTTTTATATATGGTTCCCACTTTGACAGGCCAGTCGTTTGTCACTTCTTTAGCTATCGAGTCTACCCAAAGTGGTGTATTTTCCGGATTTATATAAAAAGCAAACACTTCGTCAGCCGGTCGATTGATCTTAATAGTGAGCCTGTTTTCTTTCATGTTGCAACTGATTATATCAGAAGGATGAGAATGTCGTCTTTGTGTTAAGAGCTGAAGCCAACTAAAATTGGCGGAGAGTATGAGACGATTTATAAACTTTTGTCAACCAAACCTGGTATCTTTGAAATATGTTTCCAAAGCTTTTCCAAATCCAGAATTTGTATCTTCTTTATAAGAATTCTTATTTATCCATTTATACCAATCATGTTCGCTGCTCAGCTTTACCTCACCTGATATATATTTACATTTATATCCAACACTAAATATGTTTTTCCCTGCGCTTCTGTGACCAGAATCTAACGGAATTGTAAAAAACCAGGTATAGAAAGGTTCTAATATTTCAATAGTTAATCCCGTTTCCTCAATTACTTCTCGTTTTAAAGCCATACTTAAATCCAACTCTCCCTCCCTAACTTTTCCACCGGGCAAATCTAGTCCCATTTGGGGATCATGAAGAATAAGAAGTTCGCCGTTTTTTTCAATAAATGCTTTTTGCCCGATAAAACAAACTAAATCTTCCACGGAACCATAATAACACAGATATAGTTTTATTCCGAAGTACAATCTTCCTTATTAAATTATGAAGCTATTTTTGTTGATTGGCGGAGAGCATGAGACGTTCTTGGAACTTCTGATTTTTTCACTTAGATAGATACTCCCTACTTATTTTCCATACGCCTTTTTCTCGGAAAGCAGGAATACTTTGCCGCTTAGCCGCATTAAATATTGCGGGAGCGCCAACATGGTGTTTTTTTACATAATCCGCAAGCGAAATGATAGTTTCTCCTTTCAAATATGTTATTCGCTTGTGTAATGCTTCCAAAAGTGCCAGAGTAAGTACGGATTCCATGAGTTTGGTTTTGTGGTTATCTTGATATACAGTAAAGGCTTTATAATAGTTTTTTTTATCCTTTTCCCTGATGATTATTCTAGGAAAATTCAGGCGTAACAACTGGTAATTTATCAACACTCGGCCAATGCGACCATTCCCATCATTAAAAGGATGGATTGTTTCAAAATCCAAGTGAAATTTAGCGATTTTGTCCAAAAAATAGGAATTTAAATCACTTGAATATTCAATAAGTATTTCTTTGAGATTGCGTTCTATTTGTTTAGGCGGTACGGCGATAAAAGTCCCTATCCTTACAAATTCATTATCGCTGCGTAATCTTCCAGCTACTTTATCATTAATATCTCCCAGAAGCATTTGATGTAAAAGCAGTATCAACTCAAGCGTTAATTCCTGTTCTTTGCCTTTATATTTCTTGTAATTTATGACTCGAGCTAAATTTTTAGCTTCATAGACCTCACGAACAGAAACGTTACGAGATACTTCCATCTCCATAAGTATTCGTTCGGTTTCTTTCAAAGTGAGCGTGGAACTTTCTATCGCATTTGAGTTGTAGACGTTTTCGGGTAACTCCGACTCATCAATGATAGTGAGAAGTGCGTCTTTGCCGGGGCGCAGGGTATCATATTCTTTCTTTAGTATGTGAATACGATCTTTAACTGAAGAAGTGATAGACATGTGTTTAGTATACAATATTCACTATATTTTGTCAAATTTTAGTGAATTGAATCACATATTTATCTTTATTCACGGTATTTTACCGTTTTGCATCTTATCCAAGCCGGGTCAACCTCGGGTTGAGAACTGAACAGGCTGGATCCCGTCTCTGGCGGAGAAGCGGCCCTTTCAGATTGGACGTTTTTTCTCCATTTATTCACAAGTAGTTTCATCCAATCGCGAGGTACATTTCCCTATCCATTTTTTTGAATTTGTTATTTCGTCAATTATATTTTCCAGTTCACTTAGTTTTTCCGGCGCACCATAATAGTTCACCACTTTTTTGGTTTTGCCGTCAATTGTAATAGCGGTTGTCGTTGTTGGCAAATCTGTAACTGGCGCGTAATACTTGTCTTGGAGCGAAAAATAATCAATTTTGTAGAATTCATCAACAAGTCCTTTTACCTTATCTGTAGGTATTTGAGAATTTTGTATTCCTTTAGTTTTCACAAAATATTTGCCATCATAGACAATTTTGCCGTCTCCGTAAATGGTCAGTTTATAAGCGGGACAAAAACCATAGCAAGCAGTTCTCTCCAACGTAATTATTACATCCTTAAATTCGGTTGGTTTCGGTGGCTGGATCAACTTGGGGTACAAATAAAAATAAGAGGTTACCAGTAAAACTACAATCCCAATAATGATTGGAAATCTTTGCTTCATATGGTTATACATATTTTAGCAAATCTTTAATATTGGCACCGAGAACTTATTGTAACTTTTGTCATTATCACAATCGAGGAAGTTTAAATAACACCGCTTTCAATCTTGGTAAGGATAGTGTGCTTTACGCTGGATTTTCTCACTAAATCGCCTTGAAACCAACTTTCATATTTCCTAACTGGCGGAGAGTATGGGACGATCTTGGAACTTTAACACATCAAACTTTTGGTTTTAAGTCCCATGGTAAAAAATAAACAATAACAATAAAATAAAAAATAATAAATAGAAAAATAACTAAATTTACTATAGTTAGACTACTTAAATTTATTCTAAAAATTTTCAAATTCTGTTTTTTACCATTAACATTAATTATACAACCATTCGCGAGTTGTTCTGCAAGGCCAGAAAAGATAATTGGGAATTTATTTTTTACTTCCATTTCTTTTGCCTGTTCCATACGAAAATGGTAATAATTCTTAGTTCTGTTAAATGAAAATGCCCAAAGTATAGAAATAAGAAAACCCAATACAGAAAGTAACCAAAAAATCAACCTTTTACTCCATTCAGTAGGATTTTGGGAATTGGGGAAATTTGAACCAATAATAGCAGCTAAAAATGTATTGGAAATTAGAAAAAGTTGTCCAGTGTCCCATACAGCTTTAGACTCGTGAAGCACAAGTTTGTACAGATATTCGTATTGTTGTGCAGCTTTGTCTTCTATCATATAACAAAAATAAAACCTGCTGTGTAAGGCAGGTTTCTAGTAGAAATTATACTCTTTACAAAACAACTAAACAAATTAAAAGCCGGGAGCATGGGACGATTTGGGAAGTTATTTATTAAATTCTTTTATTAGTTCTTCACAAACTTCTCTTGTTAGTTGCGCTAATCCTTGAGTCAATGGGTATTTATCAACGTACTCTCTATAAATATGGACATAGTTTCTAAAACCTCTGATTACGTTTAGCTTATCTTTTTCGTGATCTTTTATAAGTTTTTGTTTACTTCCTTCTTCAATCAAATCATGAAGGTCAATTTTTTCTTGAGGATTTATATTTAATTTTAACCTTAACATAGATTCGATAACTGCCGCATACAAAATTGTTGCAGGTTTAAACATTCCATGTTTTTCACACTCTTTTGCTGTCGCAAAATCTCTGGTTACAAGATTTTTAAAATCTTTATCTTCTATCCATTTAAAATCTCCCTTACGACCTATTCCCATCACAAGACGTTGAATATCAGACCAATTTTTATCTTTATTCCAAGCAGGTTTCCCTTTTCGAGATTGACTAATTTTCTTAATAGTATCAGGGTTATGTTTTTGTCCCTTTTTTGGCATATTCAAAAACAATTACTAAATTTTCTGAGCCACTTTATACTTGTTATCTTCTAAAAGTTGGGTTAGCTTTTTCCTGTTAATTAGTTCTATTGGTTTACCTTGTGCAAACTTAACACATTCGTTGGAAAAATCCGAAGTTGTAATAAGGATTCCTTTACTGGCTCGTTCATGAGTCATAGCACCATATAGATCTCTAATAATATCAACGGGCACGACATTTTGATATCTTTTACACTGAATTACAAATCTTCCACCAATAATGGGATTGCTATTTTCCGCGATTACGTCTATTCCACCGTCATAGGAATGTTGTGTGGTAACAGCCACAAGCCCCATCTTGTTTAAAAGAGATGATATTAATTCTTCAAAAGTAAACGGATTTATTGTGTCAAGATCTATTAGTCTGTCAACGACAGACTCATCATAAAGATGAGGGGTTGTTTCCGATATTTCGTAATCCCGATCGTAATTAAACCGGAGATTAAAATTTGATAATATTGCTTCTGGTTCTAAATTTTCAACTATAATTTGATCGTATTCATCAATATCTACAACACAGCTTAGTAAGCACGCATTGAAGCGATGCCCTTTTGTTTTATGTATCGTTTCAGCATATCCGTTCAAATATATTTTATGAATCGATGGGAGGTATGAAATTAAAGCATGCAGAATACGATAACATATGAGGGTAATAAGATCCTTATATTCTTCGTTAATTTGAGTTCGAGATTTTTCAGAATAAGACTTTTCTCCTGATTTAAGAATTTTATATTTATTTTTAGGAATAAAATCTTTGGGAGGTAAGTTGATGTTAACTGTCAATGCCTGCGGATTATTGATTTTTAGTTTAGCATTAATTGCAATACTAGCATTAAAGTTACTCTTAAATTTTATTGACTCGTTAAAAATATAAAGAAATAATTTTGTTAACGCTTCTTCATCACCTTTTTTTATCTTGTCTATCGCAACATTGCGCTTTTCTTTGAGTTCTGCTCCAGAAAATATTGACTCAATTAAGGATAACGGTATGGTTATGGGTAAAAATATAATAGATATATATGAATTGTAAGAGATGAATCTGTCAAAATAACCAGGTACTATATAATTGCTGACTAATTTATAAAGGTTATCTTCAGAATAATGCTTGCTTGCCATATTATTTTTGTTGTTGGTTTAAGCTGATCTGTTATAATTATACAACTTTACCTTGTGTTAGATGAGTTTAAGAAAAATCCCGCTATAGTAAAATCAATTCAAAAGTACTTTACTTTTTAATGAGGATCATTTCAAATAATTTTGGAGTAACTTTTTAATAGTCCTTCTTCCATAGCCGCTTTTCAGATACTCTTCACGATTCTTAGCGTCTTTTTCACTTAAAAAAGCTTCGTAATGAATCAGTGTATACGGACGAAAAGATTTGGTGGCTTCACTTTCTCCATTATTGTGTTGTTTGAATCTTTTTCGAAGATCAGTAGTAAAACCAATATAGAGACTTCCGTTTTTTAGACTCAGAAGAATGTAAACGTAGAAAAACATAAAATCAGAGCAAAGCCACGTTTATCTTAGCGAAGACATGGAGCGAAATAAATCCTTCAGATTTAAACGCTCCCACGTAATCTCTAAGCTCTCCCGCCAGTTGCGGATCGCTAAGATATTACGTGGCGGAGGGTACAGGATTCGAACCTGTAAGGGCTTGCGCCCGCTAGTTTTCAAGACTAGTGCCATACCATTAGGCGAACCCTCCAAACGCACTTCATAACTTTATCTTAGATTCAAAATGTGCCTATATTTTACCAGAACCAAGGTATAAACGGAACAAAGTGTGGCGTGCACAGGTTAATCAACTAGTATTAGATCAATAAGTGATATGTATGTAACTAAACAAAATTCCGCAGCAAGTTAAATAGAATTTTTATTCCATGTATCGTATGTAACTTTTTTCCTTCGTGATGGCCGCGTACATGGTATGTGATCGGTACCTCATAAATTGCTAAATCGTTTTTTACAATCTCCCGGGTAATATCAACAACGTCAAACACAAAATCATTACTAGGAATTGTGATCAGTTGCAAAATAAGAGATTTTGGAAACACTTTAAAACCTGTAGAGATATCAGTAATATATGTGCCATAATATGTATTAAATAACCAGGTAATGATTCGATTGCCGACAGAATATATGTGGTTTCTTTTGTTGGGTTTTAAATACCGTGAGCCAAACACAACAGATGTTTGTTTATTCAAGATAGGGGAAAGTAGAATCGGGTATTCCTCTGGATCATATTCCAAATCTGCATCTTGAATCAGAATAAAGTCACCACTGGCTTTCTCCAGACCCAGCTTGAGCGCAGCTCCTTTACCCGCACGTTTATTTGAGAAAATAAGCGTATCAATATACTTCTTATTTTGTTTTAAAACTAATTTAGTTCCGTCATTTGATCCGTCGTCTATTATGATGACTTCTTTTTGTACACCGGAAATATGCACCCTGAAAATTTTCTGTACGATGTGAGCTATTGTACTTTCTTCATTGTATACAGGGATGAGTATAGAAAGTTTCATCTGCAGTTATTTAAATGTAGAGTTTCCATATGAATTTACATAACCTGGATCGATAATTTGCTAGTCTGACAAGATGAGAGTATAAAAAATAAAATAGTATACAATTTTAGTATACATTACAATATAAGGCAAAGAATGAAATCACGGATAGCCATAATTGGAATAATGTTTGCAGTATTGTTGCCTTTTGTGTATCTCCATTTCAAGTCTGGAGCTTTTTTTCTTACACATGACGGGCCGTTCCATATTGAACGCACATTTCACTTTTTGCATGCTTTTCTGGAAGGTAACTTCTGGCCTACCTGGGGGAGATTTTACAATAATGGCTTCGGATCGCCGATCTTTCTTTTTTTATTTCCTGTACCCTACCTGATTCCAACGATGATAGCCCTTGCAGGGATAGACTTTATAGCGGCGTTAAAATTGAGTTTTCTGATATTTCAGGCACTGGCTTTGATCGCCATGTATTGTTGGTTGAGAAATGGTTTACGGTTTTCAGTGACGTCATCACTATTGGGTAGTATTGCATACATATATTCTCCTTATGTCATATCGGCTATTTTTGTCCGCGGTGTTCTAAGGGAATTGGCTGGACTTGCGCTCGCGCCTTTTATATTGTTTGCAATCTATCAGCTTTTTTCCCAAACAACACTTCAAAAAGTTGGATGGGCAGCTCTCATTTTTGGGCTATTTTTTTTAACTGATGGTTACAGCGTGATTTTATTTTTTCCCATATTCTTCATCTACTCACTCTATTTATTTTTGTTACACAAAATTCAAAAAAAATTTGGTTTGTCAGTGATAAGTGCAGTTATTCTGGGCGGCGCGATATCTGCATTTATCACCCTACCTACTATTTTGGAACTTGGTTATCTCAAAGGCGTGAATAACGAGGTCTACAAAGATCATTTTGTGTACGCGTGGCAACTTATAGATCCACATTGGGGTTTTGGATTCTCAATGCCGGGAACAAATGACAGCATGTCGTTTCAAATCGGGGCGATCAATCTTGTAGCAATTTCAATGGTGGTATTTCTATTGCTTACCAAAAAAATTAAACAGGACAAATTGATCATATTTTTTGCAATTCTTCTGGTAATTTTTCTAATTCTTATGATTTACCATCCGTTAAGTCTCTTCGTTTGGGGGAACCTCACAGTCCTAAAAAAAGTGCAGTTTCCCTGGAGATTCTTAGCGCCTGTGGTTTTAATATGTTCGTTTTTTGCTGCAGTTGTGGCAAATAAATATAGACTGAGACTGAGAGGTTTAATAATACTATCCTTACTTATTATGATGGTATCCATAAAATACCTCAGAACGAATCAGGCCATCGAGTATGAGTATAGTTATCTACCCACCAACAAAAGTGACGCAACGGCTTTTCATGAGTTTATTCCAAAATGGAGAGATTCTACATCGTCTTTTGAAAATATAACCGAAAAAGTAGAAGTAGTGCGAGGTTCTGCAAACATAATAAGCTTAGTTGAAAAAAGCTGTTGTACAACTTTTACAGTTGAAGCTCGCGATCCAGTAAACCTGCGTATCAATACACTTTACTATCCAGGATGGGAATTATATATAGACGGTAAAATCAGTCCATTCACGATTACTAATAACGATAATAAAAAACTGGCTGATAATAAAAGAGATATCTCAGGTTTAATGGCTTTTGAACTACAAAACGGTACCCACAACGTGAGATTGCAGTTTGCTGATACTCCTGTTCGTAGATCCGGAAAGTTTATATCAATGATCGGGATAGTCATCAGTATACTGTTGGTATTGAAACACTTGTATTTTACCAGAGTTTGTGCAATTATGGGGAAAATTCTTGCCTAGGGAGGTTTTTTTATGGCACAAGATCAAAAACTCCAGGCTATTCGGATGGCGATGGAACAGATCGAGAAACAATATGGCAAAGGCTCGATCATGAAGCTAGGCGATCAGGTAGCCGGCAAAACCGGTATGGATGTCATTTCTACAGGTAGCATTCCACTTGATCTGGCTTTGGGTGTGGGAGGACTTCCGCGCGGCCGAATCATCGAGATTTACGGTCCAGAAGCATCTGGTAAAACCTCGGTTTGCCTGTCGGTGATTGCTGAAGCTCAAAAAAATGGCGGAGTAGCAGCCTTCATCGATGCCGAACATGCGCTTGATCCGGTGTGGGCGGAAATTTTGGGGGTCAAACTTGCAGATTTACTTATTTCCCAACCTGATACCGGTGAGCAAGCTCTGGAGATCGCCGAAACGCTGATTCGAAGTGGCGGCATAGATGTGATTGTGATTGATTCGGTAGCCGCGCTTGTTCCTAGGGCCGAAATTGAAGGCGAAATGGGCGATTCGATGATGGGTGTGCATGCCCGGCTCATGTCCCAGGCACTACGAAAACTTACCGGGGCCATTTCCAAATCAAAAACGATCGTGATTTTTACCAACCAGATGCGCCAGAAAATCGGCGTAATGTTTGGTAATCCCGAAACGACCACCGGCGGGCTCGCGCTCAAATTTTATGCTTCAGTGCGGATGGATACTCGAAAAATCGAGACGATCAAAGATGGCGATCGGGCGATCGGCAGTCGGCATCGGGTGCGGATAGTGAAAAATAAAGTTTCGCCGCCATTTCGGGTCGCTGAATTTGACATCATGAATGACGGGATTTCCAAAGAAGCCGGGATTTTGGATGTGGGAGTGGAACTGGGGTTGATCGCCAAATCAGGGGCATTCCTAAAGCACAACAATCAAATCCTGGGCCAAGGCCGGGAGGCAGCCAAGTTGCATCTTAAGGAAAACCCCAAACTGACTAAGGAATTACTGGAGCAAATTTGGAAGCACGCTAAAACCGGCAAGATGCCGGTGGCTGTCGGCAAAGAAGAAGAGGAAGAGTAGTCGTAGTCGAGTTCAAAGTTCGAAGTTCAGAGTTTTGAAGAAAACCACTGCGAACTACGAATTATTAACCTTGAGTTAACAGTGTTAATCACCACTATCACTTCGCAGAAAAAACGCAAAGACCGGGTCAATATCTTTGTGGATGGTACGTACGCATTTGCCCTGGATTTGGATCTCATGGTAAAACATCGTTTGCGTGTTGGGCAGACTTTGTCAGATATCGAAGTCAAAGCATTGGTGAAAGAAAGCGAACTCGCTAAATGGTATAACCAATGTTTAAATTTGATTTCACTTCGTCCCCGCAGCAAACAAGAACTTGGAGATTATCTCACCCGCCACGAAGTCGGCGAACTTACCCAAAAAACAGTGTTAAATCAGCTCACAGCCAAAAACTGGTTAAACGATGAAAAATTTGCAGAGTGGTTCGTCGAGCAGCGTTTGACTTTTAGACCCAAAGGTAGTCGGGCACTCCAAATGGAACTTAAACAAAAAGGGATTTCCACAGATATTATCCAGGAAGTCTTGACAAAACACCTGGATGAAACCACTCAAATTGGTCTGGCAAGGCAAATTGTAGCTAAAAAGCTCACTTTTTGGCAAAAGCTGCCCCCACTCAAGTTGCGCCTCAAGCTGCAAAATCTGCTTCTCCGGCGAGGATTCTCGTATGCAGTCATAAACCGGGTATTAGAGGCAGAAACGGCGGCCACCTCTGATTTGACGTGACTTACAAAAAAGGATAAAATAGATCTTACAATTAAACATAAATTAACTTTCTTGGAAAAACGGCAGACTATAGCTTGAGTATGCAAAACCATTCCATTCTACTTGCTATACCTCTCAAGTAAACCTACTTCTTGTAGGTTGCTTCATGTGTATTTTCCAGGAAAAGATAAAGGAGTTTTCTTATGGGTATTTTTGATACAGTTTCACAAATATTATCAGGTAAAAAGCCACCAGTTGTAGCTCATCCGCCAAAACGTAAGATTGAAAAAACAGTTTCGCCCAGACCGCAGCTGGAACAGATCCAACTTCAGGAACAACTCCGCCTAGCCCAGGCCGAGGCCCGGGATATCATCATCGAAGCCAAAGACGAAGCACTCAAGATCAAAAACCGAATTCAGGAAGAACTACGTCACAAAGAGGAGTTTTTGGACCGGAAGCAAGGAGCGATAGAAGAGCGCGAAAAATTATTACAAGCCGGAGAAGAAAAAATCAACGAGCGCCTAAAAGAACTTGAGCAAATCAAAATCGAACAACTGCAAAAACTCGAACGGGCAGCCCATCTGACCCGTGATGAGGCGCGCAACTTGATTTTGAAGGCAGTTGAGGAAAGTTTGCAGGAAGACATCGCCAAACGTCTACGTGAAGCTGAAGAAAATGCCCGGGAAGATGCTGATAAAAAAGCCCGGGAAATACTGGTGGATGCGATGAAACACGGGGCAACTGACTATGTAGCCGAATATACGATTTCGACTGTCAAATTGCCGGATGAAGAAATGAAGGGGCGAATCATCGGCAAAGAAGGCCGCAATATCCGCACTTTTGAACAAGTCACCGGAGTGGATGTGGATTTGGATGAAGAAGGGGCGATCAAACTGTCTTCTTTTGATCCGGTACGCCGGGAAATTGCCCGTGTGGCTCTGGAGCGTTTGATGAAAGACGGACGGGTACAACCGGGCCGGATCGAGGAACTGGTAAACGAGGTCAAACGTGATATTGAGCGGATCATGCTGGAGGAGGGACAAAAGTTATGCCACAGTGTGGGCGTCTTTAATTTACCTCCACCTTTAGTAGCTCTTTTGGGTAGGTTTAAATACCGTTTTTCCTACGGACAAAATATGATCGCCCACACACTTGAGGAAACCAAAATCGGAATCGCCTTGGCCCATGAAATCGGTGCTGATGTAAATGTAGTGCGTCTCGGGTGTTTGCTACATGACATCGGGAAAATCATCACTGACCAAGAAGGGACACATATTGAGTTGGGGGTAGAGTTATTGAAAAGATACCGGATGCCCCAGGCAGTGATTGATTGCGTGGCTCAACACCACGAAGATGTACCGTTTAGCTCAATCGAGTCGACTTTAGTCTATATCTCCGATGCGATTTCCGGCAGCCGTCCGGGGGCCCGCTACGAAGATATCGAGGCTTACATCAAACGGCTTTCAGATCTGGAGCAGATCGCCAAGGTGCGTACCGGTGTCAAAGAAGCCTTTGCTTTTCAGGCCGGACGTGAGCTACGGGTGATAGTTGAACCGCAAGAAATAGATGATGCAAAGGCAGTGATTTTAGCACATGAGCTAAAAGATGAAATTGAAAAGAAACTGACCTATCCCGGGCAAATTCGGGTCACCGTCATCAGGGAGTTAAGAGCGATTGATATAGCGAGGTAAATCTAAGAAGATTGCTTCGCTACGCTCGCAATGACGAAAAAGTAACGGAAATCTGAACTGTTACTTTTGAACTTTTGATTTGACATTTGGATTTTGGTATTAGAATTTTTATTTTAAATATTGCTTACTATATCAACCTAAATAACTATAGTATTTTACTTTAGCCTATCTTCACGCCTTAGCTTAATCTCATAGTAAAGATCTTCTTGACAGGACAATAAAAAAAAACTACATTGACTGTGGATCTTATTCTAATCTTCTAAATAAAAAACACTGCCCAAAAAATACTGTTGTGATGGGCGTGAAAAATTCATTAATTCGTCATGCTGAACTTGTTTCAGCATCTCCAAATAAAAAACCAATAGATCCTGAAATGAATTCAGGATGACATAAAGTTAACCCGCCATTGTTCAGTACTTCGGTGGGCGAGGGGAGGTGAAAATATTTATGACAAAGGCAGATTTAGTCGATTTGGTAGCCAAAAAAGTTAACTTGACCAATAAAGCTGCTAAAGAAGCAGTGGCCGCTGTGTTTAAAGCCGTAGAAGATGCTTTAAAAAAGGGTGACAAAGTCGTAGTGACTGGATTTGGGACGTTTATGGTCAGAAGTAGAGCCGCCAGAACTGGTCGCAATCCGCAAACCGGGGCATCGATCAATATCCCGGCACGCAAGACACCAGGATTTACGGCTGGTAAAGCTTTGAAAAAAGCAGTTCGGTAAATATGTGCATGCTCAAAGGAGAGAACCCTCCTCATCCGTCTCCGCCAATTGGCGGATAGCGGAAGCGGATCGGGTCTTTCCTTTTTGGTGTGGTACAATTAGATTCGTATATTAGAATCGATTAAATATGGTTATCTCCGTTTCTCATCTTTCCAAAACTTACCGCGTCGCGCAAAAAGAGCCGGGATTTTTGGGCACGTTAAATTCTTTTTTTAATCGCCAGTACAAAGAAGTTCATGCAGTCAGTGATGTTTCTTTTGCCATCGGTGAAGGAGAATTAGTTGGTTTTATCGGACCCAACGGGGCGGGGAAAACCACGACACTTAAATGCTTATCCGGACTCTTGTATCCCACTTCTGGTCACGTTTCAGTTTTGGGGTTTACTCCTTTTGAGCGTAAGAATACTTGTTTGAAACAAATTTCTTTGGTGATGGGCCAAAAAAATCAACTCTGGTGGGATTTGCCCGCTGAAGATACATTTTTATTAAATAAGGAAATTTATGAAATTAGCGACGAGGTCTACAAAAAAACGTTGCATGAGTTGGTAGAACTTTTAGATGTGGCAGATGTCTTGAAAACCCAGGTGAGGAAATTGTCACTAGGGCAACGGATGAAAATGGAACTCATCGCGGCTCTGATTCATAAACCCAAAGTGTTATTTTTGGATGAACCCACGATCGGATTGGACGTGATCATGCAGCAAAAGATGCGCGAGTTTATCCGAGAGTATAATCGACGACATAAATCTACGATTCTTTTGACATCTCATTATATGGAAGATGTAAAAGAACTTTGTAAACGTGTGATCATCATCGATCACGGTAAAATCATCTACGATGGATTGCTAGGCGATATCGTCAAAAAACTAGCTACACACAAAAAAATCACCGTGATTTTTGAAAGCGATGTCGACCCCAAACAATTGGACGCTATCGGCGAAATCAAGGAATATAACTTTCCCAAAGTCGTGATTTCCGTCGAGCGAGGAGCATCCAATGTGGCAGCAGCAGAGCTTTTACAAAAATTTCCGGTAGCAGATATCAATATCGAAGAGCCGGATATCGAAGACATCATCCGCCAGGTGTTCAAAGGGAAAGAATTAGTCTAAAATTATGTATGAAGAAAATTGTCACTATTTTCAGTTTAAATCTGCACGACGCCTTGGATTCAAGAGGACGTTCGTTTGTATGGTTTCTGTTGGCAGTCATTAATCCTCTGACTCTGCTTATTTTTTGGCAAGGCGCATTTGCAGAACAATCTATCAGTCTGTCAGGATGGAATTCATCTTCAATCACTTCTTATTACTTATTGCTTATGTTAACTAGCACTTTACTTCATGTTCATATTGAAGAAGAAGTAGCAGAATACGATATCAAAGAAGGCAAATTATCTACATACTTATTAAAACCTTTTTCTTATTTGGGATTTAAATTTCTGACTGAATTTCCTTATCGTCTATTGCAGACAAGTTTTGCCGTTTTGATTTTTATTGCGATTTCCATCTTCTATCCAAGATTATTGGGAATCGACTTGACATTTCAAAATATAACTTGGTTAATTCCGGTTTTCATGCTGGCATATGGAATATCTTTTCTGTTCAAAATGATCATAGGGCTGATAACTTTTTGGATGACAGATTACCACGGCCTTCAGGAATTAGTATTTGTCACACTTTTGGTTTTAGCAGGGTTCGTGATGCCTATAGAATTTTATCCGCAGTTTATATCAAAATTTGCATATATGACACCTTTTCCTTACATGATTTATTACCCGGTATTAGTACTACAAGGAAAATTGCTTCCTTTTGAGTTAGCTAAACTTTTACTGAACCAGCTATTGTGGGTAAGCCTGTTATATCTGATTTATCGTTCGCTTTGGGTCAAGGGAATTAAAAAATATACTGCGATTGGAATATGAAGCGATACCTAAAAGTCTACCGATATTTACTAAAGATCAATTTCGCTAAGCTCGTGATTTACCGGACAAACTTTGTTAGCAGTCTTGTATCAAGCTTGGTTTGGGGGATATTTATTATCGTACAAATGCTTTTACTAACCTCAAGATCAACCCAAATTTTCGGTTGGACCAAGAACGAACTCTTACTTTTGACCGGAGTTTTCAGTGTTGGTGTGGGTTTATTTCACATCTTTTTGACTCCAAATTTTGAAAATATAGCTGCCTTAGTAAACTTCGGAAGACTCGACGCTTGGCTCCTGAAGCCGATCGATTCCCAATTTTTGACGAGTTTCATGTATGTAAACTTCGGGGCCGTGACACGTTTAGTTGCAGCAATGGCTTTTACAATTTATATTCTGGTTCAAATCCAATTTAAACTGACCTGGGTTTCCAGTGGAGTTTTTCTACTTTTTTTTGGAGCCGGATTGCTACTCATTTATTCAGTTTGGATGAGTGTCGTGACACTTCTTATCTGGGTACCAAGACTATCCAACATAGTCGAGTTTATGTTTAGTATTATGGGGATGGCGCGATTCCCTCGAGAAATGTTTCAAAGGTATTCTCAAGTAGTTTTGTATATTTTATTTCCGTTGACATTTGTGATTGTGTCACCAACAAAAGTATTGTTGGCTAAAGCCACTCTATTCGACGCCATAGGTTTGTTTCTGCTGACCACATTATTTTTCATTGGATCAAGAAAGTTCTGGCAGTTTGCGATGAAGTATTATACGAGTGCGAGTTCATGAAAAAATATTGGATGCTCATCAAAAATACCTGGGATGAAGCGTTGGTTTACCGACTGAACTTTATATTATGGCGGGTGCGGGTGGTCATCCGGTTTTTGATTACTTACTTTTTGTGGTCGTCAATTTATTCAGGAAATCAACAGTTTTTTGGTTATTCACGGGAAATGATGCTTACCTATGTGCTGATGGTTTATCTCGTGAGTAACTTTGTGTTTGCCACACGGACCCAAAATATTGGTTCTGAAATCAACGAAGGTAAGTTGACGAATTATTTACTTAAGCCTTTCAATTACTTCATCAGTCTAGGGGCACGGGATGTAAGTGACAAGCTTCTCAACTTTGGTTGTACAGTGTTTGAATTTGCAATTATCTATTTGCTTTTTAGACCGCCGTTTTTCTTTCAGGAAAACTTAGGACTTATAATTTTGGCAGTAGTCGCATTTGTCGGTGCGGTGGGAGTATATTTTTGTATCAGTGTACTTTTGGGGTTCTTGGGATTTTGGACCAGTGAGATTTGGGCCACCAGGTTTATATTTATAATACTTTTGGATTTTGTCGCCGGCAATTTTTTCCCAATTGATATTTTACCTAAAATTTTGAGTCAAATACTCATGTTGACACCATTTCCGTATATGTTTTATTTCCCGGTGAAAGTTTATTTAGGTCAACTGACTACTAGCGCAACAATTCAAGGTTTTGGAGTAATGGCGGTTTGGGTATTCTTGTTAACTAAGGCCATGTTTTTGGTTTGGCGAAAAGGACTCAAAGTTTATAGCGCAGAAGGACGATAAGAATTATCCAATTCTCAAATAAATACCAATTATCCAATAATCAAATAAAATTGGATAATTTCCTGCCGGCAGGCAGGAATTACTGGATAATTATGTTGAAATACTATTTCAAAATTTGGTTACGCTTCACACTAAGCGCATTTCAAATAGCGTTTGTATCACGTGTGGGTGCATTTTTATTTACTTTTGCTAAACTCATGCGGTTTGGGTTTTTTATGCTGATTGTGGTTTTAATCGTGACACAAACTCAGTCTCTGGCCGGATATTCACTTAACCAATCACTTGTTTTTTTCCTGACTTACAATGTGATTGATACACTGACCCAACTTTTGTTTCGGGATGTATACCGGTTTCGCGAGCATATAATAAGCGGTTATTTTGATTACATTTTAATAAAACCCATAAATCCACTGTTTAAAATTTTGTTTGGCGGAGCAGACCCTTTGGATTTGATAGTATTAGTTCCGTATATAGGATTATTAATTTTGTTCATTACGCAATTATCTGTAACTGTTGTAACGTTTGTTTCTTTTATGCTGTTACTTATAAATGCTTTTTTGATTTCCGCTGCGTTTCATATTGTGGTATTGGCATTGGGAATTCTGACAACTGAAATTGACCACGCGATTATGATTTATCGGGATATCACAAGTATGGCCAGGTTTCCGGTAGATATTTATAGTGAACCTTTGCGCGGATTTATCACATTTATTATTCCGGTTGGTGTCATGATGACGTTTCCGCCGAAAGCACTTTTTGGACTTTTGGCTCCACAATTTATGTTAGTTTCAGGGGTGATAGGAATTGGATTTTTTGTAGTCAGTCTCAAATTGTGGAGATATGCATTAACCCAGTACACTTCGGCCTCGAGTTGAATAATAAAATTATAACGCCCCCTGACCCCCTCTTAATTTAAGAGGGGGAATGGGGGAGTTATTAGTTAGGTATGATATTATATCAAAGTCATGATTACACCAATTTCTTATGCCTCGGGATTAACTTATCAAAACTTAATTAAGCCTATTCTTTTTAAAATTGATCCGGAGTTGGTGCATGTCCACATGGTACGAGTTGGTCAACTTTGCGGGCAAATTAATATTGCCAAACAATTGCTGCAAACCACTTATGCTTATAAAGATCCGATGTTGACCCAAAAAATCGCGGGAATTACTTTTGCCAACCCAATTGGACTGGCTGCGGGCTTTGATTATGAAGCCAGACTTACACAGGTGCTTGCAAGTATTGGGTTTGGATTCGGCACAGTGGGAACGATTACCAATGTGGCTTACCAAGGTAATTCTAGGCCGATGTTGGGTAGGTTACCAAAATCACTGTCGCTTATGGTAAATAAAGGTTTCAAAAATGAAGGCGCAAAAACAGTTGTCCAAAAATTGAGTCACTTACATTTTCCATATCCGGTGGGAATAAGTGTTGGTCGGACTAATTCTTTACAACTAAAAACTCAAAAGCAAAGCATCACTGATATTACTTCCGCATTTCGATTATTCGAACAATCGAACATAAAACACGCATATTATGAACTCAATATTTCTTGTCCAAATTTATTGGGACATATCACTTTTTATCCACCGAAAAATTTGCGCAAGTTACTTACAGAAATTAAAAAGTTGCAACTTACCAAACCAGTTTTTATCAAAATGCCAATAGAAAAAACTAACAAAGAATTTGAGTCAATGTTGGATGTTGTCACCCATTTTCCCATCGCCGGAGTGATCATTGGAAACTTGCAAAAAAATCATCAGGATCCGGCACTGGACCCGGTAGAAGTTAAAAAATTTGACAGAGGGCATTTTAGCGGCAAACCTTGTTGGAATAGATCTAATGAATTAATTACTTTGACTCATAAACATTATGGAAAGAAACTTATGATTATTGGCTGCGGAGGAGTATTTAGTGCCGAAGATGCATATATCAAAATAAAGCTCGGAGCGTCTTTGGTGCAATTAATTACGGGTATGATTTTTGAAGGTCCGCAAGTAATCGGGCAAATAAATCAAGGATTGGTGCAACTCTTAAAAAGAGACGGATTAAATCATATTTCTGAAGCGGTAGGAGTTGAACGTTAACTTTTTTATTCTGTCATTCTGGGGAGGAGCGAAGCGACGACTCCAGAATCCGGATTTTGGATGCACTTCGTTTACCAGAATGACAAAATGTATGAAATATAAAGCCTTATTTTTGGATTTGGATGGAACCACTGTGTCTACAGGAAACACAGTTCCTAGTAAAAGGGTGACTGAGGCAGTGCTTGCGGCTGATAAGTTGATTCATGTTTGTTTAGCTACCGGAAGAATCCTTTTAACAGCACTTCCAGTTATAGAAAAACTTAATTTAAGCGGTTTGTGTGTCATTTCCAACGGCATCCAAATTTATGATCCTGTGAAACGAAAAATTATTGAAGAAACTCCGATCAATCAGGCGCTTGTACCGGAACTTTATGAGCTGTTGAAACAATTTCAAGTGGAAATTCGTCAGTTTGATGGTGTTATTGACGTACCATATGCAGGAGAGGCTATAACCAAGCCAATTCATAGTTTGTATCTTCCTGATTTAACTGAGAGCAAAGCTGACCAAATCATTCAAGCCCTAAGTCACTACAAAAATATTAATCTGCATAAGATGGTCGTTTCAAATAAAGGACAAATTGGAATTGAAATTTGCCATGTGAATGCTTCAAAACTTCATGGAATACATCGAGTCAGTCAATTACTTCCTGTTGAACCACATGAAATTATCGGAGTCGGCGACGGTTATAACGATTTTCCACTTCTGATGGCGTGTGGGCTCAAAATTGCGATGGGAAATGCAGTGCCGGATCTTAAGGCCATAGCGGATTTTGTAGCTCCGGGAGTTGAGGAAGATGGAGTGGCTGTAGTGATAGAGAAATTTATTTTGGAAAAATTTTCCTCCTCTTAGCCGCCTTTCTGTTAAAATACCCTGTATGACAAAATACTTTATCCAAACCTTCGGATGTCAGGCGAATAAAGCGGATTCGGAAAGAGTAGCCGGGATGTTGGAAGCGCGTGGGATGGTTCCTTCTGCGAGTATTGACGAAGCAGATCATATTGTGATTAACACCTGCATGATTCGGGAGTCGGCTGAAAATCGAGTCTACGGATTGGTTAATAATTTATCCAAACGTAAATTGAGTGAACCAAACCTCAAAGTTGTGGTGACTGGTTGTATGATTGGGATGGCGGCGCGTGATAAGACTGGCCGATTTTTCAAAAAGATTCGGGAGGCAATGCCCCAAGTCGATGAGTTTTTGCCGATTGAAGAGGTCGGATTTGATAATGCTCCCATCCGTACCAATCGAGTACATGCGTGGGTGCCGATTTCCAATGGTTGCAATAACTTTTGTACTTTTTGTGTAGTGCCTTTTACCAGGGGTCGAGAGATTAGTCGGCCTTTCCATGAAATCATTCATGAAATCGAGCACTTGGCTAGTCAGGGATTTACAGAAGTTACTTTAGTTGGTCAAAATGTCAACTCATACGGAGCGGATTTGGTGGTGGGAAAAGATAATATTCAAGTATTACGAGATCTTGATGTTGGGACTTATTTCCAAAATAACCCCTCCTCACCTCCCCTTAATTTAAGGGGAGGAAGCCTGTCTGTCGGCGAGGCAGGGGTGGGGTTACGAGGGGGAGAGGAGGGGGAGTTACCAAAAAATAAAGTTGTTCCGTATGACGGTTACGGGTTGCCAAACGGGATTAAGGTTACGCCAGTATTTGTGAAGCATTTAGGAAAGTTGCGTATCCCAACATTATTTCCGTTTCTTCTTGATGAAGTCTGTGCAATCCGTGGAGTAGAAAAAGTAGACTTTATTTCCTCAAACCCATGGGATTTTACCGATGAACTGATTGAAACGATCAAAAAGAATACTAAAATTGTTCGTCATCTGCATTTTGCACTGCAATCTGGAGATAATGAAGTGCTTAAACGAATGAATCGCTGGTACTCTCGTGAAGAATATATAGAATTGATCAAAAAAATTCGTCAACAGATACCGAAAATGACATTTTCCACAGATATTATCGTTGGTTTTTGCGGAGAGACAAGAGAACAGTTTGAAAATACGGTAGATTTGGTTAAAAAAGTCGGATTTAGCAAAGCCTATGTGGCGATGTATTCAGACCGGCCGATGACTGCTGCCCACAAAGCTTATCAAGATAATGTTCCTCATACCGAGAAAAAGCGCCGGTGGAAAATCTTGGATGAGCTCATAAATCAAAAAAACCTTAAGAGAGGAACTTATACCATTGATCGATATGCATCTAGAGCCCAGAGTGTCTTGTAAATAGAATGCACATTGTTAGATTGTTCTATTGCTAAATTGTTGCATAGGCTTGTTAATCAACCATTCAACAATATAACAATGAAACAATTATTAATTATCTGTGGTCCCACTGCTACCGGTAAAACTGCGCTGGCGTTACACCTTGCAAAAAAATTCGGTGGAGAACTTATTTCTGCAGATAGCAGACAAGTGTATCGTGGTATGGACATTGGGACGGGAAAGGACATTGATCAAAAATCAAAAATCAAAAATCAAAATGAAAAATTAAACCCCTCCTTCACCTCCCCTTTAATAAAGGGGAGGAGGGGTGGGGTTAATAAAAAATTTACTGTTGGGTTTAGGAATAAAGACGAAGTTCCGATATGGTTAGTTGATATAGTTGAGCCGGACTATGTGTTTAATGTGGGTGAATTTAAGCAACTCGCGGAGGCGGTTATTCAAGATATTTGGCAGAGGGGAAAATTACCTATCATTGTTGGTGGAACTGGGTTATATGTTCGTGCACTACTTAGGCCTTGGGATGGAATTTTTATTCCACCAAATGCGAGTCTTCGACAAAAGCTAGATAAATTAACTGTTGAAGAACTTCAAACAGAGTTGAAGAAAAATACCTCCGAGAAATTTGAAAGCATGAACCATTCAGATAGATTCAATCCGCGACGACTTGTGAGGGCGATTGAAGTTGAAGAGTGGAAAAAACAAAATGTTCATAACTCACCCTTACCCTCTCTTATTTTAAGAGAGGGATTTCCCCCTCTTAGGTTAAGAGGGGGTCAGGGGGCGTTACGAACAGATAATTTACTAATCGGTCTTACTGCACCACCTGATGAGTTATTCCATCGGATTGACGCACGTGTTGACGAGCGGATGAAACAAGGTGTGCTTGGGGAAATTGAAAAGCTGTTAAAAAAAGGCTATTCATGGGAAAAGCCTGCAATGAGTGGGCTGGGGTATAGAGAATGGGAACCATTCTTTGAGAACTCAGAACCCAAATCCCAGAACTCAAAATTGATATCAGAAATCATTGAGCGGTGGAAGTTGGATGAGAAGCAATATGCCAAAAGGCAGTTGACGTGGTTTAAGAAAGAGGCGGGAATCGAGTGGTTTGATATCACTTCAACTGACTATCAAAAACGCGTGATCGAAATGGTTGATAAATGGTATAATAAACAAAATGTCTAATTCCTAATGACTAATTAATCTGAAAAATCAGTAAATTTCTTTATTATTTAGACATCAGACCTGTCTGTGCAGGCAGGAATTGATCATTAGTCATTTAATAAAATGCCGTCAAAACTGGAAATTTCACCTAAAACTCTACTTTGGCTAGCTCTTATTTTGGGGCTGGGTTGGTTGGTGATCCGGATTCGGGATATCCTGACACTGCTTTTTGTTGCTTTTATCTTCATGTCGGCTTTGAGGCCAAGTGTAGAAAAACTGGAAGGACTTAAGCTACCAAGATTTGTGGCGATTTTGGGTGTTTACTTGGTCGTGATAAGTATTTTAGTCATGTTTGGAACCTTGATTTTTCCACCATTAGTTGCACAATCTGTCAAATTAATGGCAAATTTGCCGTATTATCTGAGGCAGACAGCACCTTTTATCAATATAGATATAGACACTATAATTTCAGAATTTGCGCCACTAAGCCAAAATCTGGCCAGAGTGACATTTAGCGTAGTTTCTGATATCGTCACAATTTTTACTTTGGCCGTATTTGTATTTTATTTTCTTTTAGAAATAAAAAAACTAGAACAGTACTTGGAAATATTTGTGGGGAAGGAATCAGCGCGCAAAATCGGAGGTATCATCGGTCTGATCGAAATCAGACTCGGAGCTTGGGTACGGGGAGAGCTCACATTAGGTTTGATTATTGGTATTACCTCATATCTAGGATTGACTCTTTTGGGAGTAAGCTATGCTTTGCCTTTGGCTCTAGTTGCCGGAGTACTGGAAATGGTGCCGATCATCGGTCCGATCATCTCCGCCATCCCGGCTGTGTTGGTCGCTTTAACTATATCTCCTGGTCTGGCTCTGACTGTAGCTGCTTTATACTTCATCATCCAGCAGTTGGAGAATAATTTGATTGTGCCTTCAGTGATGCAAAAAGCTGTGGGGATACCACCGCTCGTGACACTGTTGGCTCTAATGGTAGGCGGACGTTTAGGCGGTACCGTGGGTATCATACTGGCGGTGCCAATATTATTAGCCGTGGAGACAGTTTTGAGGGAACTAAATATCGCAAAAAACGACTAGCCTTAGACTTGTCTTAATCTTAAATAGAAGCCAGATTTAATTGGGGGTGTAGCGAAATGATAGGGCGATTTGGTCAAGGTCGGAATAGAGAGAAGAAAATGACGTAGATATAATATAAACTCGATTTTTTGTGTAAATAAAATATGTTACATGATCTTCAAATAGACTTTTAATGCCTTGAAGTCCATTTATTTCTAAATCGTTTTTTTGCTTAACTCGGTCATTGAATCTATTTGGACTATTATTATAGTAATCTTTCAAATTATCATAGTTGGTACTGTTAAATCCAATTGTTATTTCTGAATTATTATTTGAAATAATTTTAACACCCCCTAATTTTTCTTCCACTGCATAATTAGCTGGAACTTGTATCGTGAAATCCATTACACTGCTGGATTTAAAAGTTTTAAACGGTGATTCACTTTGGGGAGAGGGTGTTGGTTTTGGTGGTGGTACAAAGCTATATTTATTAGCATAAATCAAACCAAGTATTAGTATTATCGCAACGATAACCCAGTAGGGAGATAGATGTTTATTTAAATCAGTTTTCTTCGCCATATTTAGTAACTAAAATTTAGCATACCTTGGTTGGTAGTGATTTGCAACGGCACAAATCCCGGTTTGGTTTCAACTGTCTCCTGGCCATTTTCCAGTTTTGTGATGCGGCTTTGGTCAAGATCTGCGTTGTATTCAATCTTCACTTTGGTTTGATCCCAGACTACCCAGCTTTGGCTTGTACGTTTGAGTACTCCTGAAGTATCACTGCGATTTTCAACATAAAGTCGAGTGGGGATTAAGGGTGACACAGCCTGATTATTATAGGAAATATCAGTAATTTCCAGTTTCAACTTCGCGGGTTGCAGCTGTTTTTTGTAAGTAATGCGAAATGTATTGGCGTATGTGTCGGTGACAGTCATTTGATAGAGGTTTTCTCCGAGTGGTGTGGTTTCCAGCCGCTCCAAGTGTTCATCAAGGCCGGTAAAGGCAACATCGTTTGCCACCCGGTCATATATCCAACTGGTCTCGGGTGGTATGGTATCGGTGACGATAGTAAACGTCTCGCTCTTAATCGTCTCAATATTGTCGGCCGTATCCACCGAGTAATATTCCAGTGTATGCAAACCGGCAGACTCTGCGGTAAACGGAGCCGCGTATTCCTGCCAATCGCCATCGTCAAAACGATAGAGTGAATAGGCTACCTGGCTACTGTCTGTTGCCGCCAGGCTGATATTTACCGGAGGCGCCAGTTGTGCGGGTGGAGGAGTGATACCGTTGTAATAGATGGTAGTTTGGGGAGGAACGGCATCAAGTTTTTCAGCAAAGAGGGCAAATTGTGTCAGGTGGTTCAGTTGGGCGCTGGCAGTTTTTTCCGTGAAATCAATAGTAGTCACTTCCGGCTGCCAATTGCTGCCATCGCTGCTGGAATAGATTTTCAGAGTATCTTGATTGTATTTAGTCAAATCAATATCTGAAAAATCAATAGTTAAAGTGAACGGCTGTTGGAAAGTATTGACGCTATTACCAAACAGATCAGTTGCGGTGACGACAAACGAAGTCCCCAGAGAGACAATAGCGTCGGATATTTTCTGAATCGGGGCGATGATGGTATGCAGGTTGAGAGTTTGATTCGTAGCTCCCGAAGGAAAGTTTAGTTTATACTGCTCCAGCTGAAAGAACCCGCCGTTAGTAAATAGTTTCGGATCAAGGTTCGGAACGGGATGCAGCCATAAGTAATAACTTTGGTTACCGGAACGCAATAACCCATTATAGTTAAATGTATAGCCTGGCCACGGATCGGGTAAAGTGCTTTGCCAGCCAAACGGATCAGTCACGCCGTCCGGGATATTGTCATCAAAATCGCCGTCGTGGTTTTTGTCCTGGATGACCATAAAGTGGAGATGTGGTCCGGTAGAGTGGCCGGTTGAACCAACGTTGCCTATCCATTGGCCTTGTGTAACGTTGACGCATTTTGTTGGGTCAGTTTCCTTGGTAATCAGGTTTTCCGCAAGCAGATGAAAATATCTGGTCTGGTAGCCTTGACCAGTACCATTATGGATGATATGAATCTCATTTCCTCCTGCCCAAGTGTTATCTGGTCCGCCGGTGTATCTATAATAAGCGCAGCCACTAGCTGCAGCAAGTACAGGATCACCCAGTCTAACTTCTGCAGACATACCATAGTCATAGCCATCGTGAGAAGAATAATCAAAATCAGTACGAAAGTCTCCTCGATATAATGTGGTCGTATTTAAGGCTTCACTTGGTTCCCCCAACCCGGCACTAAGTAGCGGATACTCGTGGTCAAAGTAGGAATTGATGGCGAGGGCCGCATCGCCAAAAGCCATGTTTTTATTTGTATAATCCCACGGCAGTTCCAGAAACGGTGTCGGTGGTGCCGGAGGGATCGAGTAGTTGCGGATCACCCGAATATTCCAAGACCCGGTTCCCTGCGATATACCCCAGGGCTGGGGATGGTTGACAGCTAGGTAAAGTCTGCCCGATTGTGCCACATAAAGATTCGCAGCAAACCCTACATGAAATGGATTATTTTCACCAAAGCGGGCAATCAGGGAATAACAATAGACTCCGGGTATGATATACGTCGGTCCGGCCGTACATCCGGGATCACCGGGTGTGGAGATCCACGGCACTGTCATCCCGGGTATAATCATGTACCCCACGACGGTTTTAAAGTCAATATAATCACCCGCCTGAAAATCAACTCCGGTATCAACAAAAGGTTGAGAAGCAAAAATACTAAAATAATAGACGCTGGTTTCCACAGCTTGGGTGGGGGCAGAGGTCAGATAAAGACCTATGAGTAAGGTCAAAAAGGCTACAGTGAGGCAAGTAATTTTCCGAAACAGATGCACAAGTATTACCAGATGAGATTTTAGTATATTTATATCATAATCCAGTTATGGTGAAAATTCAAGTAGATTCATAGTCTTAGGTTTCTTTGTCCGAAGTAACCTTGGGTTTTGATGGTAGGGTTATCGAGCGTTTCCTTGACTTCAGCAACAAAATTGATGTACATGATCCGGTCGTAGACTGCCCTAGTTTTAGATTGGTTCGGTGAAGCTGGCGGTTTTACGTCCAAATAGTTACTGTTTAATAATTGGATTTTTCTTAAAGTCAACCCGAGCTGGCGGGTGACGCGGGTGATGCATTGATTAAAAGTTTCTCCGGACTGGAGTGTTTCAGTCAAGTAAACACAAGGGGTATTTGGACGAGAAAACAATGTCAGAAGAGACGGACGTCTGTTTTTAAGTAAAATTCCCACAGAAATTTGCATCAAATGGTGCATAGCAAATCTTAGCGGCACATTTTGTTTGAATACAGTCGATTCAAACTGATATGTCAAATATTTGACATAAAAATGTGAATTCTGTTCACGGATATTCTGACTTGAAGCGTATGATGTACGTGTGGAAGTGTAAATGACACAGTTGTCAGTTTTTTTGACAAAACCCATAGTAGATCTTAAAATACGCCTTATCAGGAGGTGAAGTTCGTGATACCATCCCAAATGCCGCGGTTTGCAGATCTGTTTCGCAAATACCGTTTAAAGAGCGAATTGGCGACACTTTCTGACTTCGGATCTGCTTTAGCCGAGGAAGGCAAGGTCTATGAAGATAGTATTTTTTCCCACTGGCAAAAGGGAAAGAGGATTCCCCATAACCGAGACGTACTTTTTGCAATACTGAAAGTATTTGTTCAAAAAAGTGGAGTAACCACATTACTTGAAGCAAACCAATTTCTAGCTGCTGCCAGCCAACGTGATCTTTCAGAAGACGAATCCCTGCAACTCTCGCCTAAATTACTGTCTAGTGTGCCGTTTACAGTACCTCAAGAACCTGCTCATTTTGTCGGCAGAGAAAAGTCATTAAAAGATGCTGTTTGGGCAATATTCAAAAAAACTCCGGTAGTGATACATGGCATGGCCGGTGTCGGGAAAACCACTTTAGCTATCCGCATTGGACATATTTTAAGAAATAGGTTTAAAGACGGGATATTGTGGTACCGCTTCGATATTCTAAAAATAGATGATATCCTGACGCATATTGCCCAAACATACGGCGAAGACGTATCGAGTATTCGGGATACAGCAGTCAAAGCCAAAACCGTCAGGTCTATTCTTGATCAACGTGACACACTTCTTATCTTAGACAGTGTTGACAATTTTGATTCTTTGCGTTTCCTTTTGCCAGCCAAAGATCCAAAATATTCTTTATTAATTACCTCAAAAAGTTTGCCTTCCGAAATCCGCCAATTCCAAAAATTGGAGTTAACCAGTTTTACACAACCAGAAGCGTTGCAACTAGCATATCAATTGTTGGGAAAACCTTATGTTTTAAGCAATAAGATGCAGATTCAAATCATTTGTAAACAACTTTATTATTCACCGCTAGCCCTGACAATTTTCTTTGGACGCATAGCCCTCCACCCTCAGAAATTATATGAATTTCTAGAGCGCATCAGAAAGCAAAAAGTGAGTTTGAAAGAGTTTCAATATGATAATAAAAATCTGGAGCTATCTTTGGATTTGGCTTTCAACAGTTCGGATACAAGACTAAAGCAAGTATTTATTTCCCTGGGTGCCTTTGGAGGTGTAGATTTTAGCTCTGAAGCAGTGGCTTTTATCAACAAACTAAGTTTGGAAGAAACAAATCAAACTCTTCAGGTCCTTCACAAAATGTCATTGGTAGAACGATCGGTGAATAAAAGATACAGACTGCATTCATTGGTTAAAATCTTTGTGCAGAAAAAACTAAATACTTCTACTTACCACTTACTTGCTTTGTATTATCATAAGTTTTTGGCAGATGGAGGAAGGGCAAATCGACATTTTTATCCTAAAGTTGAGGAAGAACTGAAAAATATTACTGGAATAGTGAAAATTTGTTTTGAGCTTAAGTTATGGCAGCAAATGATCAACATCTGGGAATATTTAGGCGTATTTTTGTGGGATACCGGTCGGTGGTCGGCAGTAGAAAGATACAGTCGATTAGTGGTTCGCGCTTCTCAAAAGGTTAATAATGCTTCCGCCGAAGCCACTTGTTTACTAAGGGAACTCTGTTGGTTGCATTATTGGCAAGGTGATATAAATAAAGCCCAGAAGTATGCACAAGTTGGTTTGGAACTGGCAAAAGGATTAAAAGATGCGTATTTAATTGCGCTGGCCTGGATTCGGTTGGGAAAAATTTACCAAAGCCAGCGCCACTCCAAAAAGGCACTGCGATTTTTCCAACAGGCTCTCACGTATTTTACTAAACAAGGTAATCAAGAAAAACAGGGCGACATTTTTACTTATATCGGTGAGACCTATTGGATGTTGGGTAAAAGAAAACTGGCCAAATCTTATTTACGGCGGGCGCTCCGCATCGTAAACACGATTGATGACTTGCCTCAGAAAGAGACTATTTTATCCAGAATCGGTTGTATTTTCCTCCATGAACGTCAGTTTAGTCGTGCTATAAACTATCTCAATAAAAGCTTATTACTTCGTAAACATTTGGGATATCGGATCGGAGATATGTTTTGGAATTATTTGGCTTTAGGTCTGATATATTATTTACAAGGAGATTCCCGATTGGCTCAGGAAAATTTTCGTTTGGCAAGGAAGGGGATGGCAGTTGGCGGTTATACTATACACACTCTTAATATAGACGTGTTTCCGTTTCTTTTTCAAAAAAAACTAAGGAATAGCGGTTTTTATCCTAAATTTAGCATTAGCAACTAAAGCAGCATTTTCTATCAAATCAAATAGCAATGCTTTCATCATATCACGATAAAATTTGACCTCACAGATCGGGAATCTAGTTTTTGGCTCCTACGGTCCTTTTAAACATTGACAAGGCTGCTTCATGCAAAATATCGCCCGTCGATGACATGCATAAATCCTCCAACAACTTTACTCTATACCCCTGATCAAACGCATCATAAGCAGTGGCTAATATACAGCAATCAGTATCTAGACCACATAAGAGCAGTTCTTGTATTTTCTTTTTCTTCAGTAGTGTTTTTATCTCCGGCACTTTTAATGCTGAATAAACATCCTTTGACATGCTTACGCCATATTTCAGTAGTGGTTGTAATTCGGGAACGATATCGATATCTGGGGAAGTTCGGCTTTTTTTCCAGCCGAGAAAACGATACGCGCTTGAGGCGGGGTGGTTGACAAAATTGGTAAAAACGATGAGCGCAAACTCTCGCCGATGACGCTTGATATATCGGGCTATTTTACCGGGGAGGTTTTTGGTGACATCATTTATGAAATAGTTTTGGGTATCGATCACAAACAGCGCTTTTTTCATAGATAGTTATTTGATAAACGTACTAATTATATATCCTTCGGAACTGAAGTTAAAATGTTGGGCAAGATATTTGCTGAACAGATTAATCGAAATAAAAATTTACCTCGCTAATTTAGCGCAGGATTTCTGGAAGATCATTTGCAGAAACTGTGGGTTTTAATTCTTTCACCGCATCTTTACAAACTTCGACAGAGGCGAGTCCAAAAAGTGTTTCATATTGTTTTACAAGTTGATTGAGAAGGGACTGCGGATTTATACCGGCTTCAACTTCTACATGTTCGCCGCCGGCGATTTTGACACCGGGAACTCTGCTGGCTTGTTCAAGTGCCAGTGGGCCAATGATAGCTCTTTGATGGTCAATAATGATATTCACAATATTTTGAACAACTGGTATTTGTAACATAGTTTTTAGGTTTTTGCATCAAGACCGTTTATTCCAAAACTGATCACAAACAATGCAATAGCAAAAAGCAGATCAGAGATATTTCCATTGTAATAAGTTCCTACGGTTGTAGTGTAAGAGAATGAAAAATCAGCTAGAAACATCACTATAAATCCAAGTATTGTTATAAAAACAGGCCACTTAAATTTACCGCCCAGATATTTAAAAGACAGACCAAAAAGTAGGAAACTCAAAGTTAAAATAACCCAATCTCCAATTGGGTAATAAAAGTCTAGAAAAATTTTAAGCAAGCCCCCTTCTACTTCAAACGAAGAATTTCTGGCTATTACAAACAGAAAATAATAGCTTGCTATAGCCGCAATAATTGGTAAAACTATTAGTAACACACGTCCCCTTAACCTACGTAAACTAAATTTTGCGCCAGTTGCTTGAGAAAGGTAATACATGCCAATCGCCCATAAAGGTACCGCTCCTGCAAAACCAAGATCTGCAAGTGAAGGGTATGGTACTTCTAGATGAAGTACAAAATTATAAAATGACCACACAACATTACCCAATCCCCATGAAGTAGTTCCCAGAGACATGAAAAGCACGGCTTTACCTACTGCGCTTTTGAAACCACCCCAATGTCTAGACACCAATAATCCCGTAAATCCGCCTATTAATGCTAATACACAATTTGAGACACTAAACATAAGGAAAAAGGGTAGATCTTTTGGTCCAGAGGCTTGAACACCTGCTATGTAATAGATAAAACTAGAAACGAAGAATCCTAAAAGGAAATAGATGTATTTATTAAATCGCATATATTAATCTAGTGTAGACGAGGCGATTGAAACATGTCAAGAACTGATGCCAATAATACTTATCCCAATTAGATTAAGTAGAATACCAATTTTCTGGATTCGTAAAAGTTTTTCTTTTAAAATATAGGTGGCTAACACAGCCGTTATCAATAAATGGGTTGCAACTACGGGTGAGACTAAACTAGCAAGGCCATGTTGGTAAGCTAAAGCAATAGCTATCAAACCAGCTTCAATTAAGAAGATACCGATGAGGGTATTAAACAAACTTGATACATTTTTGAGTTGATTGAATTTCCGTCCTTTTTTGTCCAAGATCATAAAAATTAATAGCGGTGGAACATACATTAGGTAGACAAAGAAAGTAAAGGTAAAACCATCTACCAGTAGTGTGGCTAATTTTGTGACAAACTCGGCAGTGCCTATGGCTAAAGACCCAACTAGTCCCCAAAAAATCCACATGTTGCTTTTATTTATTGTCTTAGTTGTGGACTTTTCCCTACTTATACAGACGGTTCCTAATACCACCAGAAAAATACCGCACCATTGATATATATTTGGCCATTCGCGTAAAAAACTAACCGTTAAAGCAATGGTAACTATAGGAAACGTATTGATGAGACCGATCATTAAGGAAACATTGCCAAAGCTAATAATATAGTAAAACGTTGCATACGCCGTAGCAGCAATCAGAGCATAAATCAAAACACCTTTTCCTGCACCCAAGTCAACGCCTTTAAGAAGAAGAAAAGGAACCAAAATAAGATTAACGATAACAGCAGCTAATAAATTATCTAAGAGAGGTGTGAGTTTAATTTGTCCTTTTTTGACCAAAACTTGTCCGACTCCAGTTATTATAGCCCCTAAAAGTGCATACAAGAACCACATTTTTACTTGCTTTCTCTAACGAGTTGATAATAATTACGATATTTATAATACCAATAACTTACATCATTCCACCCCGAAGGTAAAAAAGCTCCCCAAGGCTCGAAAACAGATTCGACTGTGGGATCGGCATTGACCACTTTACGTGGAGATTTGCTGATGTTTAAAAACTCTTCAATAAATCCCTCATCTTGACTAAAAAGAACATCAGTTAAGTTTATGGGATTTTCCGCGAGCCATCTTTTCCACCCATTTCCTTGATAGGAAGATATACCTACAATTGGTCCAAACAAACTTTCTCTCAAAAAAGCCCGATCGGTTGGTTTTAGTTCTACTACGACTGGAGAAATATAATTTTGTCCATATGAGAGTGGATTCAATTGACCAGATAAAAGTTTATATTTTTTAGCGACGTTAAGTATATTTTCCGCTTGAGCTGAAGAAAAAAGTGGACCCATTAAAGATTTCTTATTATCATTAGGTGGAGACACGATTGTTTTATTTACCAGACTCAAAAATTTAGCGCTGAATTCTTCATAGACTGATTGTTCGACTACGATCACTCGTACACTGATACAAATTTCCCCGTTGCAGCGAATTAAGCCTCGATAACAAGTTTTGGCCGCTTCTTCTATATTTGCTGTTGTATCAACTAAAACTAAACTGCAACCATCTCCATCTACTAAAACTTTGACACCTTTTTTGATGCCTGCTACAAGTGTCCCTTCCAAATATTTTGTACTGCCTACGTAATGTAAAAGATTCGAGTACTCTAGACTCGTACTGACAAAGTCTTTTGCATCTGAAAAGGCGATATTTAGTCTGGCTAGTGTTTCAGAACGGAAGCTTTTTTTTAAGCCGTCAATAAGCAGTGCGACAGTTGCCGCAACACCTGGAGAAGGTCTTAAAACTACTACATTTCCCGACCAAAGTGCATGAATAATCACAGTCAGCTCGGTAATTAAAGGTGTGTTTCGGGGGGTTGTGGCAGCAATCAGACCAAAGGGAGTTGATGCAAGTCTAATTTTATGATTCACACCCTTTTTAAAAGAAAAAGACGTGGTCATTTCATCTTTTATAATTTCATTTAGATGTAAATGATAGTCTTCGCAAAACTCGATTGAACAGTCTACCAGATCTTGGGCATCTTTTTTTGTAAATCCTGCGTCCTTTATAATTTGATTTATGAACTGTAAATAATTATTCTTAAGATATCTAGCCAAATTATCAAGCTCAGAATAATCAGATTTGATTTCTCTATTTTTTATTTTTTTGGCTTGAATAAAGACTTGAGATAGTTCTGCCTGAGTTAAAAGACTCACTTGCGATGATTCAATATTATCCACTGGACTAAAGTTTGTCTGAACATGCTTGGTTGTGACAATATTTCCAGCTATTAAACTGTTTGCATAAATCATGTTTTCCTTAGAGTCAAAATAATAATATGTCTTTGTCAGTGCTATTTATTTTACACTAAGTGGTGCAATTACTTCCTTGGTTTCATCAATTAGTGCAAGGCAGGCATAGAGATAATGGAGCGGAGCAAAGTAAAGAAGCCGCCGAACCGGGACACCCTGTTCCTGGGAAAGCAGTTTTCTAAGTATTGGGAAAAGCGCGGATTTCTGGATTTTATGATCTTTTAAATATTGTTGGTAGTGGTTTGAAAAATCTGTATATACATGATTAGGTTGCCGGCGCCAGGTAAGAGTCCAGAGTATTAACGACCTGATTTGCCCTAAAGTCTCTGCGTTTTGTAATTTTAGCGCTTCCAGTGCCGGCAGTTGGGGATACATTTCCCGCTTGAGGAGGCGCCGGTTAAACTCTAAACCGAGATGCAATAGCTTTTGCCAAAAAGGATCATGGAGTTGTCCATTTAAATGTTCCAAAAGGTCATAAGGAAGTCTTTCGTGGACGTAGTCATAAAAGGATAATTCCTTCTCAACCAGATGTTGTTTGGCTACATGGATGATTTTCTGCAGTGAAATCTGAATATCAGCTTTTCTGCGTTCCAGATAGAGTGAGCGAAAGGCAGGGAGCGGTAGAGTATTTAATAATGTATATGAAAAACTCTTGTCCATGATTACTTGACCATATTCAATCACCTCTGGAACGTTGCCGCCAAAGAAGGTTTCCGATAGCGCTTTGGCTATATAGAAACTACCGACATCGGGGTCCAAATAGGCCTTGGAAAAAGGTTCAAAATCAGTTTTATAGACATTCCATTTGATAGCTTCGTCTATTTTCCAGCTAAATTTACCCGGTATTTGTTTCCATAAATGGGTTGATGATTTTTGACAGGTGGTGCAATGGATATGGATTTTGGCTCCGGATATTTCCGTCTTTTCTACTCCGGCCATCCGTTTACAATCAGGGCAAACCGGATAAAAGAGTTTTTTCATCGTGTACGAGGGGAATTTTTGTTTCAGAAACGCTTTTATTTCTTCATGTCTTGAGAAAACTATTTCTTTAGCCGCGTCATATAACCCCGAAGCGTATGCTGAGTAGGAGTCGATAATATTGGGGAAGATGCCAAAGTCATTAAAACGTTTAAGGATTTCGTTTTGGAAATGAGCCGAATAACTATCGTGGCAGGCAAATGGATCCGGGATAAATTTGAGCGGCATGCCGCAGTATTTTTCAAATTTGGCTATCAGCTCTTCGTTTTTATTAACGGCGACCCTCAATTGGCGGAAATCCAAAGCATCATAAGAGTCGTCGGCCAACATAAAAAACACATTGTAGTTTTTGGCACGCAAAAAACGCGTCACCTCCGCCGCAAATAAAAACTCGCGTAAATTGCGTTCGTCACCCAGATGAGAACTGGTGATACCGGTGCCGACGACGATCAGTTTCGGAAGAACCTGTTCAAGCCTTTTGTCAATGCCTTTTTCCAGATCGGAATCAATATATAAACGGTGGTCAATATGCATGGTTTGTTTCTTCCCAAAAGATTATATCAGAATTCCTGTAAAACCTTTATAATAAGGAGTATGCCTGCACAGAATTTGGTCTACTATGGTTCTTCGAATAAGCCTGTAAGTAATTCTGGAAACCAATCCCTACAAAGTGGTGACGATAGCGTTTTGTCAATCCACGATGAGGCTTCATACAAAAAAGTCACCGAGGAGATGTATAAACAGAACTTTGAACTCGCGATCCGTAATAAAACCTTGTCAGTCTTGCGGACCCTTTATGCCATCACCATGACATCATTCGATGTGGGTGAGATCGCCCAGCGGATAGTTGATACGGTGGCAAAAGAACTCAATTTCAATGCAGTTTTGATCAACGTGGTTGACTACCAGGAAAAGGTACTGCGTCCGCTGGCTATCACCCAATCTCCTGATATTCTCCAAGCCATTGAACTCATGGGTAAATCATTTTCAGAGTTGATAGTGGCGCTTGACGATACCTCCAACTTGATTATTGATGCCATCAAAGATAAGGAGCGCAAAATCACCGGCAATATCCTGGATATATTAGTGCCTTTTGCTGTACAAGAGGTAGCTGATGAAATTGACAAAATCATTAAAGTAAAAACGCTCATTGTCTACCCACTGATATTGGGAGAAAAAGCGATCGGAGCGTTGACTATCGGACTGGGTAAACGGGTAGATGATCTGTCACGGGCAGAAAAAGAAACGCTTGAGGAACTGATTGATGTGGTGACAATCGCTTTGGACAGGGCGCAGTTACATCAGAAATTAAGCCAAATAAATACGGAGTTGCAAAGTGCTAATGAAAAACTTCAGGAGCTTGACAAGTTGAAAGACGAGTTTGTGTCGTTGGCTTCGCATGAACTGAGGACGCCGATGACGGCGATCAAAGGCTCAATTTCGACTATCCTGGAAGGATATGCCGGGGAGGTAAGTAAGGAGTCGCGCGACTTTTTGACCGCGGCCTACAACGAAAACGACCGCCTGATCAGACTCGTCAATAACTTACTGAATATTTCCCGGATTGAAGCCGGCAGGTTCACCTTTACCGTGGTCAAAGTCGGGATGGACAAATTGATAAGTGAAGTGATTAATAATTTGCAGATGGCAGCCAAAGAGAAAAATCTTTATCTCAAATATGAAACAGACGGTGAACTGGTGCCGGTATTTGCCGATATCGATAAAGTCAAAGAGGTGCTGATAAATCTGATTGGGAATGCGCTTAAATTTACCCACGAAGGCGGAATCACGATCAAAGCCAGCCGCAAAGACAATATGATCGTGGTTTCGGTAGCTGATACCGGGCACGGGATATCCAAAGAAGACCAGGACTTACTGTTTAAGAAATTTTCGCAGGTGGGTAGCTACACCAAACAAGTCGGGGGAACGGGTTTGGGGCTCTATATCAGCAAGCAAATCATTGAAGGCCTCAAAGGGAAAATCTGGCTCGAATCTACCGTCGGCCAGGGGAGCACGTTCTTCTTTTCCTTACCGGTGGTGTCTGCTTGACTTTAGGCCGCATCCGTTAACAACGTGATCGCTATAATATTGAAAGATGCGGCACAAAGGGCCGTAATCGTCCCGATTAAATCGGGACGAACGAGCCCTTAGCTACAAAGATGCATTTTCAGGAGGATAAACGCCTTTGCCGACTTTTTTTATAAACGCTCCTTGCTCAAGATGAAATGATTTCCGGTTTTCTTTTTGATAAATAATGGGCATTCCAATGAATTGCTGACAACGATGACACTCAAGTCTTTTTATTTCTTTAATTGAGTTTAGATTTTGTAAGTCTGCCAGGTATTTGGGAGCAAAAATACGGTCAAAGTACAGTCTTTTTAACGGGCCAGGTCCATCTTTTTGATACAAGAGAAGATATTGTTTGCAATTACTGCAATAAATATCCAGGAATTTAGAGTATCCGCCTCTTGCCTTCCGATATTTATCCCGTTTGAATTTGAATTTTACTTTGGCCATATAACTCAATGAATCTTCGATGGCTAAAAGTCCTTGGTATCTTTGTTAATGCTAACATTGTCGAAAAGAGCTTTGCAGCCGAGGGTTAAAAACCCTAGGATAGCCGCTCGTTCATGTACAACTACTAAATTTGATTGTTTGAGAAAGTGAGATTAAGATACTCTTTTGGTATATGAAAATAACAGAAATAGAACGCATTTACAATCCGAATCGACTATTGCAACGGCTTACGCAGAATGCCCGCGAAGACCTATCGACTGGTCAAACAAGAGAGTATATCTTCGGAAGATTTGCTTTTGATTTATATGCATTATGGCGACAAGCACGGGAACAGGGAAAAAGCGAGACATTCCTGAGTGGTATTTCAGAGGCATCCAATATAATGGAGGAGGATTTTCCAGAGCCACTTAAGAAAAACGGGCATACACTTTTTGGGAAACTACAACCTTCCTTAGGTGAGGCAATAAGAGAAACTGCAAAACGATTACTTTTTTTTGAAAAATTAGTCAAAAATTTACCTCCAAGCGTAACTGGGGTTATCTTAGGTGGATCCATATCATACGGCCCCTTCTATAATATTCGTGGAGAGCCTGATCCTTCTGACTTAGATATCTTTTTTATTGTTGCTCAAGAATTTTTCCAAGAGGATCATGGACAGCACTTAATAGGGGAAGACAAAGGTTTTTGCCGATCTGCATGTGATGATTTTGCATTGCGCTCTCGCGTTTTTCAAAAACTGTGTGCTGAGGGAAAGGCTGATATGATTAGTTTAAAATCTTCAATTGATGACTACCTAGCAAGCATAAAAATATTTCCAAAGGGAACGTTTATAAGAGAGTTTGATACGGAGCTCGGAGATATTATTTTTGGCGATAAGGATGCAGTCGCAATAGTACGGGATTATAAACAAGGGCCATATTCCAGCACATACTTGAACATGGTATTTCCTAGATATAACTTTTTACATGAGCCGTGTGAATTTCGTTTGACGGAAGAATATCCACAAGAGGGAGGAGCCATCGTAAATTTACCGGCCACCATCATATCAAATGGTCATCTCTATACAGGGCAACATCATAATCATATCATTCCTAATTTTAACGTAGAATATGATGCTGACGGATCAATAACAGCCTCAATCGACCACTTTAAAAAACACCTGAAACAGAGATTTGAAATAGAAAGAAAACGCGCTTTAGATCCAAATCAACTGAAATTTATTAATTGTAGCGACAGAATGTTTCTCTTTTCCCCGCAAATGATTGAACTTGCACAACGTACAATGGATATCCAAGTTTACTAAACTTCGAACTCCGAATAGATTGGGAAATGGTCCGTGAGTACGTCAGTGATAACATAAGATTGAAGGTGATGGAATCCCTTGTAGAGAATATGATCATACCATTTGCCTTTGGGTGTGGTTGGAGTTTTGAGGATGACCTGTTTCATTTTGTCTGCAAAAAGCTTCGGTAAAAAAGGCCGGAGACTTGGTGTATCGATATTAAAATCGCCTTGCAGAAGTAATTTTGGGCAATCATTCTTTATTTTTGCCTCAACGTCCAATCTTACCTTTTTTGCTTCCTCTCCGAGCGGATCTATGTGAAATCTATGAAAAGGGGTGAGGTGGAGCGTTTGGATTTCCAATTTCTTTCCTTTTTGGAGCGTCGCGATTGCACGGCTTATCCCTTTATCATGACTTGTCCATTCTTCCCCTTTAGGCCCGATATCCTTGTATTTTGGATTATAGAATAGGTCAAAAACATGATGAGAAAGAGGAAATTTAGAAAGTATCGCAGTGGAAAGATACTGGTTTGATTTAATATGCGACCTACTATAGGTATCGCTGACCCAAAAAGGAAATTGAAGATATTTTGCTAGATCCTGTGCTTGGTTGTTTTTTGTGCTTGTGTGTACCTCTTGAAGCGAGATTATGTCAGAATGAGACGATGCGAGAATATTCTGCACGTAATCAAATCCTTCGTATACATATAGGTAGGTATCCGTGGGATCATTAAAATATTTTCTGATTTTTGCACCCCCAATATTCCACTGCATTGTTCGTATTTTCATAAATGTCCAGTCATTACGGGTTAAACTTGTATTTTGACATCTTTGTTCTTATAATACATCTTATTGTGTTTGGATCAAATACTTGAGGTTAGGATCATGTTTTCTAAGACGTTTGTTCACAACGAAAAAAGAGTATCCCTCTTAAAAGAATTAATTCGTAAAAGGGGATTCGTTAAAGTTTTGGAAGTACATAATGGATTAAGTGCTTTGATTGTAGACAACTTCCAATTAGTAGAAAAAGGCCGCACGCTTTCATTTGATGGGCTTTGGGAAAGTAGTCTTACAGATTCTGCTTCGAAGGGTTTGCCGGATATTGAAGTAGTCAGTCATGATTCTCGACTAGATACGATTAATCAAATTTTAGAAGTAACGGGCAAACCAATGATCGTTGACGGTGATACCGGTGGCGATGTAAATCATTTTGAATATTTGGTGAAGCGGCTTATAAGGGCAGGCGTCTCCATGGTCATTATAGAAGATAAAGTTTTTCCTAAACGGAATAGTTTGGTTGATACAAAACAAAGCCTTGAGGATCAGAATATCTTTGCTGAAAAAATACGAAGAGGCGTACAAGTGAAGCAAAAAAGGGCTTTTATGATTGTGGCCCGGCTTGAAAGCTTGATAGCAGGTGAAACGGTTGCTGATGCTCTCAGAAGAGCAAAGATATTTTTGTCAGCCGGAGCGGACGGAATAATGATACATTCTAAATCCTCTACCCCGTCAGAAATATTAGAGTTTGCCAAAAAATATTATCAGCTTCCTAAAAAGTTGATAAAGAATAAAGTGCTCGTTTGTGCACCGACAACATACAACACGATTACCGCAGATGAACTTGCTAAGGCCGGTTTCCAGGTCATTATATATGCAAATCATATGTTGCGATCTGCATATACGGCGATGGAAAAAACGTGCGAAATCATTCTGCTTAATGACCGATCTTTTGAAGTAAACGTGGTATGCGGTCCAGTTGCTAGTCTCTTTGAAGTGACGGGATTACTGGCAATTACACAAAAAGAAAATGAACAACACGACAAATCTAAACAGACATGATTCATCCAAAGGATTTCACACAAGCTCTCATGCACAATAAACTCGGCCCCTTGGTTGAGATACCGTGTTCGTATTTCAAAGATTTTTTGAATTATGTCCGGAACAGTAAAGCGTGTGAAATAATTAATCCTACGAATGAAGCGTTAGCTGTAGGTATTGCGTCCGGCAAATATTTATCCTCAGGAACTATTCCAATTGTTGCAATACAAAATTCTGGGTTTATGAATACGCTTAACGCGCTTACTTCTCTGAATCAGGTTTATAATATTCCGATCTTTTACATTATTTCCTGGAGAGGTGAGGGGGGTAAAGGGCATGATGCTCCTGAACACGATATCGTCGGGGAAAATATGGAAAAAATACTCAAAACTTTTAACATTCCGTATAAAATCATATCTGACGCCGAGTATGTGCAACAGATTAGACAGCTTTCCCAAAAGGCGAGGATTACAAAAAATCCGGTTGCGCTTATTGTTAGGAAAAATACATTTACACCGTTCGTAGGTTCCGAATTGACTGATGCAAAGTATGAGATGAGTAGATATGAAGCGATGAAGATGATCAAGGAAAAGTTGTTCAAAAGCGCGATTTTTCTTTCCACCACGGGATACGCGACCCGTGATTCATTTTCCATCAAAGATACACCGGATTTTTATACGGTCGGATCAATGGGACACATTTTTTCCATCGCATTAGGGTTAGCCCCGAATACAAATAAACGCGTTGTGGTTTTTGACGGAGATGGATCATTATTAATGCATCTTGGAGGATTAGCCTCATTTAATCCGGCAGTTCATAAAAATATTTTGTATACTGTTTTCGATAATGAAAGCTATGAAAGCACCGGCGGGCAACCAAGCATCTCAAGGAATATCGACTTCTCATATTTAGCGAAAGCTTTTAGATTCCACAATTTTTATCAAGCTACAACTTTGAAAGAATTGTCGTTATTTTTATCGATCTTGTCTAACTATGATGGTGCTGTTTTTGTTCATATTAAGGTAAGATTTGATGATAAAGTGGCTAAGAGGGTTTCTGATGCCTATACGTGTCCTCAAATAAAAAGCCGTTTTATGGAGAATTTTTAACCTCAACAATGCGCGACACATGAAAGCTAAAACTTTCGAGCCTAAAAAGACTAAACGGTATTCAATGCCCACAAAAGCATATTTTGGTCGGAATAGCTTGCAACTGTTGGGGAATATAATAGTTGAAAAAAGTATTCATTCTGCCCTTCTTGTCTGCGGAGAACATTTTAAAAAATCTGATGATTACCGTCAAGTCATTTCGAATTTGAAAGAAACACCGATCGATGTTTACAACGAAAAAATCAAAAGGAGCGATTTTAGTACCATTAACAGGATCGTTACATATTGCAGAAAGTATCGATACGAAGCAATCATCGCAATCGGAGGGGGTTCTGTATTGGATACCGCGAAATGTGCAGCTATTTTAACCACACACAAAGGACTCATCGAGGAGTATTTAGTATCCAAATCAAAAAAAATAACTGCGAAGGGGCTCCTATATATTGCTATACCCACTACTGCCGGAACAGGAACTGAAGTTACTCCATGGGCGACCGTTTGGGGAGATAATAAAAGAAAGTACTCTCTATATTCTAAGGGCTTCATGTTCCCCGCCATTGCGATTGTCGATTCTCATTTGACCGATTCGTTAAACCAGAAAGATACTGCAACCAGCGGTATGGACGCATTGTGTCAGGCGATTGAAGCTTATTGGAACAAACACCACAATAGACAATCTGATATATATGCTTTGGAGGCAATTAGCGTAATACGTACAAACTTAGAAAATGCAGTACGTAATCCTACAAAAAAAATCAGGGATCGTATGGCATGGGGATCGTTCATGCAGGGGCTCGCATTTTCCAATACTCAAACAACAATCTGTCATGCTGTTTCTTATCCATTAACCGCGCGCTGGGGTGTTACACACGGACAAGCTACGTCAGTAACGCTTCCAAGCTTTATGCGGGGCATAATTCCAGCGTTGCCTAAAAATAGGCAAAAACATCTTCTTTCAGCATTGAACGCACACACCCCGGCACTGGGAGCAAATGTCGTAGAACAACTCATGATACGCATTGGATTAAAAATCAAGCTATCTGCTTTAGGTATTACAAAAGAAAATATTAATGTGATTATTGAAGATAGCTTCTATACAAATCGGGTAAATAACATTCCGCTACAATATGATAAACAGCGCCTTAAAAGGTTCTTGGTTGCAATTTATTGAGGTGCGTGCTAAAACAGCAGTGTAAAAATATGATAGAACAACGAGTTCCCGGTACAAGACAGTCAGAGGACCCTTCTTATAAAATAAGACAGGGTGGTTTGCTGTTGAGAGTTGCCGGAGATATAAAAAGACATCCCGATTTTTTAGCTTCGGAGCTTAAGTTACCGTTACCAACGGTCAAAAGTATTTTGGCGGGCGAAGCTTCTCAGGACGAAACAAATCAACTTATTGAAAAAATGGTGGCAACATACCCTGTCTCTCGACTTGCGTTGGAAGTTGTACGGGATGATACGGACGGCGGCGTTATCGTAAAACATGCTCAGGAATCGGCAACCACCAGCAGAATTTTTGACCGGAAAGACAAAAATGGAATGCCAACCCCGTACTACGAATACAGGGATGCCGCTATGAGCGATTTGGGTCCCTTTAGACCCGAATGGATTAAAGAATTAAGAGAAGTAACGACAGAAGACGGAAACGATCCAGATATTGCTTATAACACTGGACACTTCATGCATCAGCTTACCATGTATGTGGGCCCGGTAAATTTACATTGGAAAGATGACAGTGGGTCACACACCTTGTTTATGGACACCGGCGATTCAAATTACGGTACACCATATGTACCCCATTCTTTTACGACTCGCGACACAAGTAAAGAAGCTTATATTATGGCTGTTACCTTTTCCGGCAAGCTTGGTTCGGCAGTTCAACAAGAATTGTCAGTATTGCGTCCGGACGAAGTCAACAACGCATTGCTCGATCTGACGGCAAAAAAAACTTCTTTCAGCGATTTACTTAGAGTTAAAACACAAGATAGTTTTATGACCGACGAGGTTCTATCCAGAATGACGGGTCTGAGTATAAATAAAATCCACAAATTTTTAAGCGGACGGCTTTTTCCCTCCATTAATGAGTTGGAGATAATCGCAGCCGCACTGAAAATGAATGCGCGCGATCTCTACCCGCCTACTCCGGTAAAACAAATGGAAGTTGTCGTGGAGCGTGTGTACTCAAACAAAAAATGGGTTTATCCTTCAGAAGTAAAACCTCACTATGAAATACGTAAGCTTGCCGGATCGACGAAGATGGCAGAAGCCAAAGCCTTTAGCCTGAATCCGACGCAATCAGATGAAGTAACCGCCGACGGGGATTTAGACATTGTGACGCCCATGAACTCATTTCAAAACTAGGAATATCTTACCAGAATAATGATTAAAGCCAAATAGACAGATGCCTTAAACATTGCCGGATGATAGGTTCTCCTCGTTC